>Ga0172381_10007227_pt1 | contig 11015 bp, 8 predicted proteins | sample Leawel6488metaG_FD_119754 | JGI IMG/M metagenome (GOLD analysis project Ga0172381, IMG submission 119754) | Leachate microbial communities from a municipal landfill in Southern Ontario, Canada - Leachate well 64-88 metaG | ecosystem: Engineered > Solid waste > Landfill > Unclassified | place... | reverse complement strand
TTTATATATCAACTAAACCAGAAATAATTAATCTAAAAGATATTCAAATTCAAAGTATGCCATATCCTGTTAGAAATTTATTGGGATTAAAAGATATGGAAGAAGTACAAAAATATTGTATAAATAAAATAAATGAAATATATGAAACAAGAGATAAAAATAAACCAATTATGTTTAGTGGACATTTTACAATTCAAGATGCTGTAACTGGATCAGAACAAATGTCAGTTAATAGATTTGCTGAACCAGTTGTACCAAAAAGTGTATTTTTAGATAAAGAATATCTATATGTAGCTTTAGGGCATTTACATAGGCATCAAATTATTTGTGAGAAACCTCCTATTGTATATAGTGGATCAAATAATAGAATAGATTTTAATGAAGCAGAAGAACCAAAAGGATTTATTTTAATCAATATTGATAAAAAGAAACTTAAATGGGAATTTATTGAAGTAGATGCTAGAAAGTTTTTGGATTTATCATATGATATTAAAGATGATATTAATGTTCAAGAATTTATTGAAAACGATTTATTGAAAAAGAAAAAACAATTAAAAAATGCTATTGTTAAAGTATCAATATTAATGCCAAAGAAAAACAAATTAACATTTAACCCTAAATCTATTATTCAAAAATTAGAAGAATATGAAGTTGATTATATTCAAGGAAGTTGTATTCCTAAAACTTATGATGGATTAAGTAGTAAGAATGATTCTAAATTTAATGAATCAATGTCAATTTTAGATGCATTAAAATTATATTCTGATAGTAATGGAATAAAGGATAAAGAAAGATTTATTAAATTCGGTGAAGAAATAATCAAAAAATCATTTGGAGGAAAATAATGAAATGTCATAGCTGTAATAAAGAAGTTAATAATGATATGAAGCATAGTATTACTATTAATGTTTGCCCATTTTGTGGTAAATCAATAATTCATCCACAGGAAGTTGAATTTAGAAAAGGATTATATAAAATTCTTTTAAAAAATTCAGTTGATGATGAATCGCAATCTCAAAATATTATTAATCAAATCATGGATTATATTAATGGATTAGATACATCAGAAGAAAAAGTTTCAAAAGAAGAAATAGTGCAAGAAAGCATTGAAGATAAGAAGCAAAAAAAAGTTGAAGAATTATTAGAAAGAGAAGGTATGACAATAGAAAAAACAGAAGATTCAGAAGTATCACCAGAAATGACAGAAGAAGATTTAAAATGGATGGAAGAAAATAATGTAATATTAAGTGGAAATGGTTCAGATAAAGTTGAGGAATTGAAAAAGAAAGCTAATTCAGTTGCCGCTAAAAAAGCTACATCCAAGAATAAAGCCTCTTTTCAGAGAGTTGGTGCATGAGATTATTACAATTAAAAATAGAAAATTTTCTTACCTATAATTATGAAGAATTAAATATTGAAGAATTAAAAACAGCATTAATTTTAGGTATGCATAATAATAATCCAAGTGAATCAAATGGTTCTGGTAAATCTAATTTATTAGAATCAATAGGTTGGTGCTTATTTGGTAAATCAAAAGCTGATTCATTAGATCTAAATGTTAAATATGATAAAGATTCATGTTTTGTTGAATTAACATTTGAACATAATGGAAAAACATGCAGAATCAATAGATCAAGAAATGTTAAATCAGATTCATCAACATTAGATTTCTTTATTAATGAAGTTCCTAGTAATGGCTCAAAAATAACTGAAACACAAGATAAAATAATTGATTTCTTAAAACTAGATTATAATACATATATTAATTCTGTTTATTTAAAACAAGATGATATTTATTCACTAGCCAATTCAAAGAAAAGTAGTGAAGGCAGAGAATTAATTGAATCAGTATTAAGCCTTGGCGATTATGATGTCTGCCATGAAGAAGCTAATAATAAAGCAAAAGAATTAAAACAAAACAAGGAAATTCTTGAAAATAAAATAGAACAAAATAAAGATATTCAATCAAAGATTAATGAGATTAATATACAAATAAATGAAACAAATATAGAAATTAAAAATAAAGAAGAAAAAATTAAAGAATTAGAATATGATTATAAAGTAAAAGAATTAAACGTAAAAGAATTAGAGATTAATTCGTCTAAATTATCTTCTTTAATTTCAGAAAAACAAAGATTAGAGCAAGAAATTAAGGATGATAATAAATCATTAGAAAATACTAAACAAAAAGCAAACGAAGCAAAAACTGGATTAGAAAATAAAAAAATAAAATTAGAAAATGATATATTAAAAGAAAATGATATTAAGATAGAAAAACAGCAATTTGAATCTGATGTAGAAAAAAACAAACTATTATCTAATGATATATTAAATATAATTAAAAAAATAGAGTTAGAAAATGAAAAGATAAATAAAATTAATAAAGAAATAGATGAAATTGATAAAAATATAATTGAATTAAATGATAAAAATATTGAAATAGTTAAAAGTAAAGCTAAATTATCTTCTGAATTAAATGTATTAAATGATAAAAATAATGAATTAAAAAAACAAGAAAAAGAAATTACTAATAAAATAGAAAACCCTACAATTGATGATGGCGAAGTCTGTGATAAATGTTTAAATAAAATAACATCACATTCTATAATAAACTATAAAAATCATTTAAAAGAAAAATTATCTACAATTATGGTTTCATCTAATGAAATAGATAGTAAAATAAAAGAAGTTAATAATTCAATTAAATTAAATGATGAAGAATTAATTGACGTTAAAACAAAAAAGAATGAATTTGATATAAATAAAAACAATATAAAAGAACAAATAAAATTAATAGAAATTAATAAAAAAGAAATTGAAAAAAGTAAGAAAGAAATTGAAGATAAAGTTTTATCAGATAAATACATTAAAGATAAGTTAGATTTGATTAATAATAAATTTGATATAATTGAAAGGTTTAAAAAAGAATTATTAGAAATTGATATTGAAAAAGAATTAGTTTATTGGAAAGATATAGTAAAAGAACAGAAAAAAACAATTAATAATAAAAATGAAAGAATCATTGCAATTGATTCAGATATAATGTCAATACCTAGTGATGATAATAAAATAAAAGAAGAATTTATAATATTAAAAGATAATTTAGATAAAGAAAAAGCAATTTATCATACATTAAAGGCAAACGTTAAAAATCTTGAAGAAAAAATAAAAGAATTTGATATAATCTTTACAAGATACAAGAATGATATTAATGAATTAAATGAACTAAACGAAAATCTTACCACTTATAAAGAATTAGTAACAGCATTCAGTTCGAGTGGAATTAAAGCTAAAATATTAACTAAAGCAATAGAAGAACTTGAAGAAGAATCAAACTCAATGTTAAAGAAATTAACTGATGGAAGATTATCAATAGAATTTAAAACTGAAAAAGAATTAAAGAATAAATCAGAAAAAACTGTATTTGAAGTACATGTAAAAGACGGAGATAAAATATTACCATTTAATCAATATTCTGGTGGTGAAAAATTCAGAATATCATTTGTATTAAGAATAGCATTATCTAAATTATTATTAAAACGAGCTAATTCTAAATTAGAATTCTTAATAATAGATGAAGCAATTTCTCCATTAGATGAAAATGGAATTGAAGGTGTTCTTCAAATTATAAGAGAATTACAAGAAGAATTTAAAACTATATTAATAATTACGCATAGAGTTGATGTAAAGAAACATTTTGATCAAATTATTAATGTTTATAGAGACTCTGACGGGTCTAAAATACTAAAATAATAGGAATAAAAATGGCTCCTAAAATATTAATGATGAGTGATTTTCCAGAATTAGCTACAGGTCAAGCCGTAGTTATTAGAGAAATTTCAAAAGGATTATTTAATACTAAAAAATATGATATTAATGTTGCTGGTTGGGGTTACAATGGAATGCCTCATAATTTACCATATCAAGTTTATCCATGTTCAGCAAAAGGATTTGGAAAAGATGGAATTCCAGAGGCAAATATTCCTGGACTTGAACAATTAATTGATTTAGTCAAACCTGATATTTTATGGACAGTTGGTGATATTTGGATGGTTAACTATATTGCTGAATTAAAAAATCGTAGAAACTTTAAATGGATAGCTTATACTCCAATTGATGGAAGTCCTGTACCTGAACATTGGCAACCTTGGCTTGAAAATCCTGATCAATTAGTAATGGAAGCTGACTATGGTGTCAATGAAATGAAAAAATATTTTCCACATATTAAAACTACTAGAATTCATCATGGATGTAAACCTGATATTTATTATCCATTACCACCAGAAATAAAAAAACAAATTAAAGCAAATATTGAGTATTTAACTGTTAAAAATAAAGGTATTGTACAAGCAAAGGGATTACCCGAGGATTCGTTTATTGTAGGAGTTGTTGCCAGAAATCAACCAAGAAAAAATTATGATAAAATAATTAAAACATTTAAAGTTTTTTCTCAAGATAAACCAAATGCAAGATTATGGATACACGCAACAATAATTGATCAAGCCTATAATTTAGCGGCTTTATCAGATATTTATGGTGTTGCAGATAAAGTTTGTTTTACTCCTAATTATAGTATTCAAAATGGATTATCAGAAAAAGAAATGAACAAAATGATGAATATTTTTGATGTTCATTTTCTCCCAACACAAGGTGAAGGATTTTGCCTTTTACCAGATACTTTATTGCACGTAAAAGATAATATAAAGAAAATAAAAGATATTAAAGTTGGAGATGAAATACTTTCTTCTGATGGTAAATATCATAAGATTATTAAAAAGTTTAATAGAGAAGTACATGACTATTATAAAATTACTCCAGAAGGATCTCTAGACATATTATTAACTGGAGAACATCCTATCTATACAACTAGTGGTAGTATTAAAGAATATTTCACAAAAAATAAAAAAGAGTTAGTTTGGAAAAAAGCAGATGAATTAAAGAAGGGCGATTTAGTCTATGTTACTAAGCCTAAATATGATAATGTTTTACCAAAAAGTATTAAAATTAGTGATTATGTTAAAAATTGTGATTTTGATGGTGATTATGTTTATAAAAAATATGGATTCTCTCCAAAAAGAGAATTTTCATACTCTTATATTTGTGAAAAATATAATACGACAAAAAAGACAGCCGAAAATGCAATGAAATGTTTGAAATTAGCAAATGACAAAAGAGATCTTGGATTATATGGAACAATAAATAATTTTAATAATTATTTAGAATTATCTTATAAATTAGAAAAAGATAATAACTTTACATTACCAGAACAAAATAAAATTAAAAATGAAATTAAAGTTGATGAAAGATTGTTAGAAATTTTTGGCTGGTATTTAGCAGAAGGTGACAGAAAGGGTGGAAAAGGTATAAGTTTCTCTTTAAATCTAAAAGATGAAGTAGAAGTAGCAGAAAGAATATCTAAAAATATTAAAGATTTATTTGAATTAGATGATAATTCAGTTAATATAAGAAAATTAAGTGATCGTTCAGTTTGTACTGTTGATGTTAGTTCTGTTATCATTTCAGAACTTTTTACAACATTATTTGGAAAAGATGCACATTCAAAGAAAATTCCTTGGATTCTAGAAAATGGTGGAAATAAATTAGGATCATTAATAAGTGGATTAGTTCATGGGGATGGTTCTTTTAATAAAGAAAATAAGAAAATTTCATTTTCTACAGTTTCTAATGATTTAGCTTTAAAGCTTAGAGATATATTATTATCAAATAACATATTTTTATCGGTGAAACTAAACGTAAGAAAAGATAAAGGAAATAAAGAATATAATTGTATGATATCTAGAAAAGATATAGATAAGTTTTTAGAATTTATTAAAGATGAAAAGTGGAATATTAAAAAAACAAGATATAGAAACCCAATTGAAGAAAAGGATTATTATTTAGTTGCTATTGATAAAATAGAAAAGGTAAAAAAAGACACTAAAGTTTATGATATTACCGTAGAAGATACTCATAACTTTATGGCTGATGGTATTTTAGTACATAATTGTATTCCAATCCTAGAAACGATGTCATGCGGAATTCCACAAGTAGCTACAGATTTTACTTCACATGTAGAGTTTGCAAAATTTGGTGGATTAATGATTCCATTAACAGAATATGATGATTTCCTTACTGGAATGCATAATGTTGAAAGAGCTATTCCAAAAGTAACTGAATCAGTTAAATTATTAAATCAATTATATAATGATACAGAGTTAAGGAAACAATTATCAATTGGTGCTAGAAATAAAGCTGAAACAATGTCTTGGGAATCAACAATTCCACAATGGGAAAATGTAATTGATGATGTATTAGCTAGGAAACAAAAACAAGTTACAGAATCTATCAAAATAATTAAACTTTAACTGGAGATTAAAAATGGATATTAGAATAATTGCACCAATCGCTGAAGCATCAAGTATAGGTCAAAATGCTAGAGAATTAGCTATAGCATTATCTGAAATTGGTATAAATGTAAATATAGTAAATATTTCAATAACACCATTACAAGCAAAAGTTGATAATGATATTATTCAAAAAATTCAAATGTTAATTAATAATAAAATTTCACAAGATTATGTAGCTATACATTTTCTTCCATATGATAAAATGGTTGTTAATGATGAAGGGGCTAAAATTAATTTTGCTTATACTGGAATAGAAACTCCAGAAGCACCGAGACTCGCCAAATTATTGCTTAATAACAGATTTAAAGAAATTATTGTTCCAACTTATTCAAATAAATTTGATGATAGTGTAAAAGTAATAAATTGGGGTGTTAATACTACAGATTGGAACTTAAATGTTGAACCATTAGAAGATTTTCCAAAAAATGATGGTCAATTTTATTTCTGTTATGTGGGTGGGGCAAAACCTTCATCTGGATATGATTTAGTATTAAAAGCATTTTTTGATGAGTTTAAAAATGAACCAAAAGCTAATTTAATATTAAAGCCGATGTTATATAATAAGCCAGAAGAAAGAGAAAAAATAGTACAAGATGTTATTACAAGGTTAAAAGGCGAAAGTAAAGCCAATGTTTTTGCTCTTACTGATGATTTACTAGAAAGCTCATTAAGAAGAGTTATGAAGTCGGCAGATTGCTTTGTTGCTCCTTATAGATTAAAAGTATGGGGTACAAGTGCAATTCATTCAATGGCATTAGGTGTTCCCGTAATTATTAATGCAAATACATTTAATAAAGCATTTACTAATTCAGAAAACTCATTATTAGTAAGTTCAACCAAAAAACCAATTGATAATGTTGAATGGATACTAAATAATCTAGTAGAACAAGAATGTTCTTGGTATGAACCAAATTACGAAGATTTAAAATCGAAAATGAGATATGCATTTGAAAATAAAGATAAATTAAAAGAATTAGGATTAAAAGCTAGACAAGATATTGAAAAGTTAGATTGGAAAAATGTAGCAATGAATCTCTTAACTTTGGTAAAAAAACATGCTATCTAAATTTATTTGTAAAAAAATAAGAAAAGAAATATATAAAAATTATACTGAATCAAAATATAGAGAAGAAAAACTTAAAGATTTTTATAAATATAAAAAATTTATTAAAAAAGTAAAAAACCATTGCATAACGAATGACTTTTATAATGAATTAAAATATTGCTTAAATTTTAATACAAAGAAAAAATTTTTAAAAAATATTAAAAAAAGAGAAATGTTAAATTTTTTTTAAAGAATAAGTAGAAAATTAATCAAAATTGTGTATAATATATTTTTAGAGGTATAAATGTTATCAAAAAGAGTTTTTGATAATGATTTTATTTTTGATACAATAAAAGCAAAGAAAGTACAATTATTTTTTAGATATAATGATTTAAAATATATTGAATTTATTAATAATATTAATTTCAATATATTAGAACCTAATTTATATTTTGCTTGCAATGTTTCTAAAAACATAAGTTTTGAAAATATAACTAGACATTTAAAAATCAGCGGAATTTTAAATGATGATAAATATAAACTTGGCGAACGTATTAAATAAAAATGACATATAATACATTAATTTTAAATCCATCATATCAGCCGGTTAAAATCTTTTCTTTAAACAAAACTATAACTATGCTTTATAATAAAGAAATTGAAACCTTAGTGGAATGGGATGATGTAAATCAAAAATATATTAAATTAGAATACAATAAAGAAGTTTCAAATTATAGCAAAACCTACGTTTATAAAATACCTATTATAGCTAAATTCACTATAAAACATCCTAATCCAAAAAGAAAAAAGATTTATTTTAATAAAGAAGCATTATTATTAAGAGATAATTTTAAATGTTGCTATTGTGGAAAGCAATTTGATAAAAAAGAAGACTTAGAGATAGAACATATAATGCCTCAAAGTAGAGGTGGTGCTACCAATTTTTTAAATTGTGTATGTGCTTGTAGAAATTGTAATAGTTTTAAAAGTGATAAAACACCAGAAGAAGCAGGTATGAAATTATTAGTTAAACCATTTATTCCAGATTCAATGCTTTTATTAAAAAAGAAATTTTCAAGAAGATCTTTTATACATGAGTCTTGGTATAAATATTTAACACAAAATGCACAAATTCTAATATGAGGATTTATGAAAATTTTAATGATTCAATTTAGAAGTTTGGGTGATTGCGTTATGATTACTCCAATCATTCATGCTGTTAAACAAAAATATCCAGATGCTATAATAGATATAATAACTGAAAAACAAAATAAAAATATATTTGAATTAAATCCAGATATTAATCAAATAATAATTGGCGATAATTATTTTGATGCAAATATTATTGGAATTGAAGGTAAATATGATAAAATATATAGACTCAATATGGCTAATTTATTAGATACTTGTTGGCATCATTTACCAGAACATCAGAATCAAAATTTACAAGATTGGTATGCAAAAAGAGCAGAAATTAATGATTTTAATGATAATAATTTTTATTTATATTTTAATGAAGATGATGAAGCTTGTATTGATGATTTAATGTTTGATTATCCAAAAGACAAATTAATTGCAATACATACATCATCTGGAGCGCATAAAGGTAATCCTAGAGTAGAATCAAAAGATTGGAATAAATACTCTGAATTAGCTTCAATTTTAATTGATAATGGATATAATGTAATACAAATTGGCGCATTTAATGATAAAAAAATAAATGATAAAAGAGTATTAGATGCTACTGGTAAAATTTCATTCAAACAAAATGCTTTATTACTTAAAAAATGCGAATTATTTATAGGGAATGATTCAGGTCCATCATATTTAGCTTCTTGGGCTGGTATTCCTTCCATTGTTATAATGGGATCTACTCAAAATTATTATAATCAACTTTATGGTAAATTAGGTCCATTTGTTGGTCCAAGAAGTAATAATGTTCATTATATAAATAGTGTTAAACCAAATGATTGTCAACCAGTTCCATGCTATAACCATTGCGCATTAGGAAATCCATGCATTTATTCTATTGAATTAAAAACAATATTAGATAAAATAAAAGAAATTAAAGGGATTGCTTTAGATAAAACTATTGATAATACAATTAAATTTGAAACAATATAATTGGAGATAAAATGGATATTAAATTAGTTGGGCCAATATTTGGTGTTTCAGGAATTTCTCAATCTGTAAGAGAATTAGCTTTAGCATTAAATAAAAAAAATATAAACATTCAATTGGTTGATATTCCTAACTTTGATAATATTAAAGCTTTATTAAATAATGATACTATTAGTTTGTTAAATAAATTACAAAACAATAAGTTGTCTAATGAATATATTGCATTATATATGTATCCAATCGATTTTAATCCGATCATTGATAATAAAGCTAAAAAAAATATAGCTTGGAGCATTTATGAAACAAATAAAGTTCCTTATATTTGGAAATTATTGTTAAATAAGTATGATGAAGTTTGGACGGCTTCAGAATTTAATAAAGAAACATATTCTCAATCAGGTGTTAATAATGTTTCTGTAGTTCCATATGGAATTAATACCGATATTTATAAAAAAGGAATAGAACCATTACCAGCATTAAGAAATAAAGATAATTTTTATTTCTTATATGTATCTACTTTTAAATTATCTAAAGGTATAGATATTCTATTGAACGCATTTTTTGATGAATTCAAAGATAACTCAAATGTAAAATTAATATTAAAAACTGATTTTGGTACATGTAATTATGAGAATGAAAAAGTACATATTAAAAATATAATTAAACAAGTAAAAAAAGATAGTAAAGCAGAAATAATGTTAATATGTGATAATTTATCTGAAGAATATATGACTAAATTATATTCTACGGCAGATTGTTTTGTAATGCCATCTAGAGGTGAGGGATTTGGATTAGGTTATGCTTCTTCAATGGCTTGTGGGGTACCTGTAATAGCTACAAATTATAGTGCCCATACATCATTTTGTAATATTAATAATTCATTAATGGTTGATGGAAATTTAAAACAAATCGATAGCATTGAATGGCTAATGCAAAATAAATTGCAACAAGAACATTCATGGTTTGAGCCTAATTATAATAAATTAAAAGAAGCAATGAGGATAGCTTTTGAACATCCAAATGAATTAAAACAATTAGGTGATATTGCACATAATGATATACAAAAATTTAGTTGGGATAACACCGCTGATCTTATAATAAATAAAATATCATCAAATGAAGTTAATTTAAAAGAAGATTTTGTAATTGGAAATCATTTAGATATTAAAGGAGTAGGTGATTCAATATTATTAACCGCTGTTGCTAGAGAGATTAAAAAAAAACACCCTAATTCACTAATAACAGTTAAAACTACAGCTAGAAAAGATATATTTGAAAATAATCCAAACATATTTTGTTGTGAAGAAGGGTTAATTCCGAATGGTATAGATACTGGAACTGGTCATTATATTGAAAGAAAATGTAGGTTCTACGGAATAGAAAATCCAGAATTAAAGGGAGATATTTTCTTTACTGAAAAAGAAATTAAAGTAGCTAAAGAA
>Ga0172381_10007226_pt1 | contig 11019 bp, 19 predicted proteins | sample Leawel6488metaG_FD_119754 | JGI IMG/M metagenome (GOLD analysis project Ga0172381, IMG submission 119754) | Leachate microbial communities from a municipal landfill in Southern Ontario, Canada - Leachate well 64-88 metaG | ecosystem: Engineered > Solid waste > Landfill > Unclassified | place... | reverse complement strand
GGTAACTAAACACATAAAAAAACATAAAAACGTGATTTGATGGCAATAGCAAAATTCAAAGATATAGCAAAAGACGATATTCATCTTGCAGGCGAAAAAATGAGCCTGCAAGACATCGTCGGAAAAACGATTGTAATAACTGGATTTAAAATTACAAAAAGTAAATTTAAAGACACTGACTACCTGGCGCTACAATTTGAAATTGAAAATGAACAACATGTAACATTCACGAGCGCCACAGTCCTCATTGAACAGCTGAAAAAATACGGTGAACAACTTCCCTTTGAGACCGTAATCAAACGTCTGGGGAAATTCTATTCGTTCACCTGATCACGGTTATTCAGTAGTCATTTTCTGAATAATTGGTTGAGGTGCGCTATGCTACTCGGCAGCAATTGGAATAACAGGTCGAATGCAGGGGTCAGCTACCGGAATTCGAATAACAATCCGTCGAATAACAATCGGAATATCGGCACCCACCTCGAGCTCAGGGATACGCAATCTTTGAACAGCACCTCAACCAGCTCTGTATCAACAGACAAACACACAACGAAGAGCCTTCCGCGTATTAGTACCTCTCCGGGAACGTTCGCGGCAGATCAAAATCAATCTCAAAAACCATGAAGCGGCACGGAAACCTGTTCGGGAAAATCATTGATATTGACAACCTCTGCCTGGCCCACCAGCACGCCAGACGGGGCAAATCCTACTACACGGACGTGCGGATGGTTGATAGCGATCCGGAGCGCTACCTCTGGCAGCTGCACGACGCTCTCAGGGACCACACGTTCACTACATCCCAATACACTACAAAACAGATCTATGAGCCAAAACAGAGAACGATATACAAACTTCCATATTTTCCTGATCGGATTATTCATCATGCTGTTATGCAGGTGATTCAGCCTATCTGGGACAGAACGTTTATTTTTGATTTATATTCCGCAATTCCCGGGAAAGGGTTACATGCTGGTTCCTACCGGTTAAGACAATTCCTGAGAGATCGCAAAAATACAAAATGCTGTTTGAAGTTCGATGTCTCTAAATTTTATCCGAGCATTGATCATGATATTCTTATAGAAAAAGTGAGGAAGAAAATTAAATGTCCGGACACCCTCTGGCTCCTGGAGGATATTATCCGGAGCCCCGGGGGTAATAAGAATGTTCCAATTGGAAATTATTTATCACAGTATCTCTCAAACCTTTATCTAAATGATTTCGATCATTGGATTAAGGAAACCATTGGAATGAAATATTACATCCGTTACTGTGATGATGGTGTAATTTTCCATCAGGACAAGACTGTACTCAGGACCCTGATGGAAGATGTTAGAGAATATATGCAGGAAGAACTCGCATTGTCACTAAATCCCAAAACCACAGTTCTTGATGTAGATCGTCAAGGTGTGGATTTTCTTGGGTATAAGTGCTTCCGAGATTACACCCTGCTCCGAAAATCCTCTGCAAGGAATTTCAAAAAGAAAATAGCACAAATTGAGGCCGGAAACCTGGATCCTCAAAACGTTATAAGTTCAACCATGTCCTACCTGGGCTGGTTAAAACACTGTGATGCCCATCATCTTTCAACCCGGTACATTTACAATAATCAGGCCGTTCTGGCTGAGGTCGAACGGGCCGCATCAACACTAAAAATCGAAAATCCATTGAGGAGATAATAATGCCTGAGCAAACAGATAATAAGCTATTAGAAGGTGGCAACTGGTGGAAAGGAACATTGAAAGAAAATCTGCAATATATTCCAAACACACTTGAAAACAAAAAAAGCCGGACCCTGTTTGAAGAACAAATGTGGTATGGCCCAGGAACAAGAATAGATTGGCCCTGGTAAAATCAACAGGAGGAAAACTATGCGTACATCAGAATCAACAATTGAACCACCGGAAATCGAAATAGATTGTATAAGATCTGGACGCGCAACCTTGATTTGTCGCTGGAACGCTCAGCAGGAAACAAGAGAAAACGAGGAAGATCTTCAGCAGATCTGGGTATATGACGAAGCTTGGATCAAATGGGCCCTGCCTGCGAGTTTCGTTGCAACAGACGGCAGCACGGTGAGTATGCCTATCTCGGGGGATCCGCAGGATATCCGGAACTATGCTGAGCAGTATATCCAAGCCAATTCAGACGAGATCATGAGCTATGCGATGGCTACTACAATGAGGGCTTGATATAACCCCCATCCAGTATGAGGTGATTCAAACGGTCACAAAAACAGACATTGAAGCAGAACTCCAAACAACGCTTCCTGCAGGCTACACGTCCGACATAATCACAGAAATGATTGCGGATGAAGAGGACCTGTTCAAGCTCAAAACCCACCGGACGGCATTCACAGGCTCAGCCGCGAGACTTTCCGAAAAAGCCATCCTTTACATGGTGATCGACCGCCTGGCAACCAGCAATAGGGATCTAATCAAGGGTGCAGTTTCCGAGATCTCCGAGAATGGAGCAAAGGTCAAATTTGCAAACGGCAAGGATCTTGCAAGTTACAGGCAGGAAGCAGAGAGGATCATTGCGGATTTGAGACTCCCAGGAACTGCCTATCCTTCCGAGCTGACCTTTACAAACTCCAGCATTGCATCCGGGTACACACCTTCGGATAAGACATTTTACAGGTGATTAAGATGGCAGCTGCAAACGAACCCAGTTTCGCAAACTGGATGAAAGTCACCGGCCGGTATCTGGTAGGACAAGAGCTCTTCCCTGTAAATCCCCTTGTGACCTCCGTGCAGCCCTTTGATGTGACACACACCATCACCAACGAGGAACTCCATAAGGAACTCCTGAATGCCGGGGAAAGTCCGGAAATCCACCTGTTAGATCAGTACTATGCAGTCCTACCGGTTGACTACCTGCAGGTTTTTCTCGAAAAGAACTCCGTAGACTCGCTTCAGTGGATCAAGGACTACAGGGACTGTGACAATATGGCTCTCTACCTGTGGGCTGCCCTGAATATCATCAATCCATCGGCAGCGTTTGGCCTGGCAATTGGTACCACTTCCTCTGGAGGCTGGCACGCCTGGAATGTCTACCGGGACGAATCCGGAGTTAACTTCCTGGAACCACAAAACGATGAGGAACTTAACCCTGCCGAGTATCGGGCTAAGATATTCATCCTGTGAGGAAACATGTTTGATATTTTCGATCATCCTTTCCCGATTTACAAAATCATAGTTACCGAGGAAACCACCAATCAGGTAACCGGAGAGATTACTCCAGCATCCGAGGGAACGCCAGCAGCCATCCCCGGGCACGTCTCAGACCTCACACAGCAGGAACTCGCCACGCTGGATGCTGCTCTCGTGAAGAAAGGTGTCCGGAAATTTGCTACGTCCTTACCAGTGGATCTTGGAGACATCATCCGGATTACAGAGTCGGACTTGAGTACAACCGATTGGGCCGTTGAACAGTTGATGTATGAGGCCGCTCTTGTGTGGAAGTACGCCGGAGAATCTCGGAAAACGTATCTTCTCAAAAAGATCTAAAAATATTGAGAAACATATATATGTTGCAATTGTCATATTGAAAATATAATGCAACTGCTCTGTTTTTCTGAAAACGGAAATGACCTGGGGGATATCTGCACGAATCAGTGTCCGTTTCGTTATAAGTGCACGAATGCTCGTGCTCGTGTTCCTTTCCTGGTAGAAACCGCCTCAACAAAATGTTCCGCTCCGGAGCGCGCGGTCCTTGGTGGGATCCCAACAACATCTTTCTCCATTTTCGAAGTTTCACAAAACGCATTTCTCAACGGTGTCCTTGATGAAGGATAATGAACTGGTTCCTGTCAGCTGTACAAATCCGGAATGCTCTGAGGTAATCTGGATCACAAAAAAGCAAAAACGGCAGCTTTTCCTTGACTATTTCTTACGGTACGGTCGCGTTGAATTTCCATATTGTAGTAAGGCCTGTCAGGAGGAGCATGTACGGGCTTTGTCTGCCAGTACACAGTTTAAGCCTGCTCCTATTAAGGACCATGGGGAAGGACTAATCAGGGTCTGAATATTCCATTTTTGAACTTTCTATTATATACCTTTCAATGAAATTTTTCGACGGTGAATACCTATGGAATTCAACGCCGAAACTCTCTCCTATATGGTCAATGTCGTACTCATCCCCCTTGCCGGCATCCTCGTCGTGAAAGTTCGGAGATATACCCCTACCCTGATCACGACTGTAACGGAAATCAACCGACTCCGCAAGCAGGCCAAAACGGTTCTGAACATCCTTGGAAGCATCTATACACTCACTTCAACGGTGGATGATGCACTCGAAGACGGCCAGCTGGATCCCGATGAAGCAGCAACAATCATCCAGCAGGTTAAGGACCTTGCAGGCTCCCCTGAAGTGCAGGCTCTTCTGGAGGAATTCTCTGAAGAGTGATCAGGCCATGTCTCCTCCCATCCCTCCTGATGCAGTCGGCCTGAAAGAGTATCTGGAATCCCGTTTTGATGGCCTGGAAAAACTGATCGATCTGAGGTTTCAGTCAGTTGAGACCACGAACAAAGCACAAAACAAAAGTTTCTCGACTCTGGAATCCCGGGTAAGTTCCCTTGAACGGTGGCGAGCATACATCTGTGGAGCTTGCCTGGTCCTGGGCTTCCTCGGGAGATGGGTATGGGACAGGCTGTTTTGAGGTATGAAAAATGATGAAAATGAGCTCAGACTCGGAAAAAGCACTGCAGAGGCTAAAAGTTAAAAAAACTACTCTTAAGATAAAAGCATCTAAGGGAATTCTCGAAGTGGGTCGATTCATAGAAGGTAAGATGGCTGAGAAGATCAGCCTGAACCAGTTGTCTCCTGCACTTCAGGACTCCACGATCAAGGCAAAGGGATCCTCTAAACCGCCGCTCTTTGATGATGGCCATCTTCTCCAGCAGATCGACAGCAGGGTTTCCGCTGACGGTCTTGTTGAAGTGGGGGTTTTCGATGGTCCGGAAAAACGTGCATTCATTGCAATGATTCACGAATACGGGGCTCCGGCTGCAAATATTCCTGAGAGGTCTTTCATGCGGTCTGCTGTGGAAGAAAATAGAAAGGGATTTAAGAAGGCCTTTAAAGATGGGTGGGATGAAGTTTGAAGTCAACTTTCCTTTATATACTTCTTTTTTAAAACTCTTCTCTTGCGGAGAACCCGCATTTTACCTGACCACGAGGAGGACCCTCCATTTTGTCAAGGATCTTATCCACTACACAAAAAAAGGAACTTTTCAAAGCTATTCCTGCAAGCGTCACGATTGGCGAGACCACGATCACGGCCAGCAAAATATGGTCGAATCAGATACTCACGACTTATCCTTCAATCACTCTAAATGTCTCCCAGGATGGCCTCCAGGAACTAACGGACATCAAGGCCGGCCCACTCTATTACCGTGCCATGCTCACAGTTCACATTCTTGCCGAAACGGTCCAGGGTATTCAGGGAGCACGCCTGGCCGAGGCCCTTGCAAATGAGGTCTTTGAGGCAATTGCTGCATGGACAACTCCCATTGAAGGGAATGTCCGGATCTTCGATTCTGATACAGACATCAAATCCTTGCAGTATCTTGGTCAGATTAATGGGGTTTTCGATTACGTTTTTTCAGCTATCATCTACCATTCATGAGGAGCCTATGACAATCAAAGAAATACAATCTCAAGTACGACAAAGCGAAATCGGTGCACTGGAAATAAAGGTCGATACACTTACTCAGGAGAAAGCCGCTCTGCTTGGCCAGATTTCCGGCCTGATGACTGAACGCGACGTACTCAAGCAGCTGGTCCGGACTAGCCCGGTACAACAGCGGAAATTATTGGAACAGATTGAAGCAATTGATGTGCATGTCTCCGAGAAGGAAGCCGAGCTTGAGAACATCCCCGAAGGGCTTACAGCCGAAGAACGGGGAGCAGTGCAGGCAATGCGAAGGGGAGCAATTGATAATCTCAAAGCTGAACGTGAACGACTCAGATTACTGATTGTAGGAGAAAAAACATGACTGATCCAGTTGATGGAAGAAAAGGAAAGTGGATAGAATACGTAGACGAAACGATGGTCTTCGGGACTACTCCGGACAATCCCATCATGAAAGCGTTTCCCGGGGAATTGATCGACTTTGAAATCGACGGGGGAGCTGAGTTTGAAACATACAAGATTCTCAAAGGCCCCACCGACACCGACCCGCTTTCCTGCGGGGTCACCAGAAAGACCGTGGAAAAGGCCCACACCGTGAAGATTTCCCTGAAAGTCACTGCCATGGATCTGATTCCATATGTGGTTATGGGGGCTACGACAACCACATTCACGCCCGGGACCACACCACATCCGGTATCCATTGGTTGCATAATTGGAACGGAATACTGCGTTGTGTCAGGCTGCGTGCTCACAAACCACGAGGTCAATTTCAAGGATCGCAAAAGTGTTGGAGAACTCAATCTGGAATTCCAGGGAGTCGAGCGGACCGATTGGGGTTCTGATTATATTGGAACAGGATCCCATGCAAGCGCAGTACCTGCTGCCCCTTTGCAGCTTAACGATATTGCCTACATGATGTACGACGGCTCATCTGTGGGTATAGTTGGTCTGATAATGGACTCACTGAAATTTGGAATCAAGAACAATGTGGAACCTGTTACAGAGAGATCTGTTCCGTGGGCGAGCAAAATCACCGCATGGAATTATACCGGACGGGAGATCTCAGTGGACCTGGGATGTTCCCTTACTGAAATGACGATGGTTGACCAGGTTCTTGCCGGAGCCAATAACCACACGCTGGAATTTTCGATAGGCGGTGATGAATTCACCATTTCCTCCATTGCCTGGACCAATGCACCAAGTGTGAAAGCGGCTCCTGCTGAACTCATCGGAATGAATCTGACAAACGAACCAACTGCTGCAAGGCTGGCGGTAGCATGAACGTAAACAACATTCTACTCAGGGAAAAACCGTCCCATAAAGCCGTCAGGGAAGTCCAAAAGGCCGGAATCATATGGTTCCAGAAAAGACTGGGATACGAGAAAATGAAGGCTGCGGAGCCAGGGCAGACGATGACCCATTTTATGAACTCCTGCCTTGCAGACGACCCGGAGCTTTTCGCAGAGTATTCTTCCTTCCTGGAAGTCATGCCAGACTATCAGACAATCATGCTGGCTACAAATTGGACCCTCAAGGAAGTCATAGACTACGAAGCAAAGGCCAGCAATAGAGAATTCGAAGAGCTTCTGGAAAGATGCGAGGATGTGCTTGGGGGAACAGCCCGGGATTTTTTAAGAGGCTCCAGGACAGGTACCAAACCGGAGAGCCTGGAGAGTCCGGAGAAATCGAACTTGACGACATCCTCAAGCCAGCCTGGCACACCCTCCGTGAAGCCCGGGGAGTCCTCCGAAACCTGAAGAAAGAAGGCACTGCAACGATGTCCCCAGAACTTGAAGACGTGTTCCTGTGCGAGTCCTGGAGCATCTCGCAAGCTGTCCTGGATGATATGAGTGAAGATGAAATTCAGCTTCGTAAACTGGTAGGAACCGCACGGAATCTCAACGAGAGGTACGGATGAAAATCGGAGACATCGATGTTCCCTGTGTATCGGCCTTTGATGCGGCAGACGCTATAAGAAAAACTGAAACTATTGCTCCTCTTGGTACTGACCTTCATGTGATCGCAGAATTTGATCCGGAGCCGGTACCTGTGGAGATCTCAGGAGTGCTATTCCAAGAATACGGAGGTAACAAGACTGCCGACGAGTACGCCGAAGACCTTGCGGCCCTTGCCTCCAGGAAGAGCGTCTGGAATTACGTTCACGATGTTCAGGGCCAGTATGGGTTCATAGCAGCAGATGAGTGCAATGTTGACCCACACGAGACCACGAAGGCCCGCAGGGATTTCAATGTCTCCGGGATCTTCCTTCCCCTCGCTAAATATCAGGGGAAGATAGAAGCAAACCCGGTGATCCGGAGCAATTCTTTCGGGGTCCTGCTCGAAGCCTGCACTGCCTGGGTTCAGATACCCAGGCTTTCATCCTACACAACGCCCGGAGCCACGAGGACCCTTGCGTCAGAATATGGCTCACTGACTCAGGCCTCAGATGATGTTCAGTTCCTGCCCGGGGGCGAGATGGACGGCATCGGGGAAGTCAGGGTCTTCGACGGCACAAAGAGGATCTTCTCGGCAGCTCACCTGGTTTCGGGCGTACTGACTTTTTCAAACGGTCTCTATAAGGTGGCTATTGACAAGAGTACGGACCAAATCACAATCTCGTACTGGTCCGGAGAGGCATACACAAAAATCGACGACTTCACCCTGGGAGCGTTCACGTCTCTTTACCTGAAGACCTGTCGGCCCAATCTCGTTGAAGTTGTCCTATCCTCGAGTGCAGAGATCTTAATGGAGGCAGGCAGGGTTCCGATGATTGACACGGGAACTTTGACCTGCAGTACACTCTCCCCTGCAGATCAGACCACGGAAATGGACAACTTCCTGGTCCTGGGTGAAGACCTGCATGTGGCCAGTGATCAGGCTCTAGAAATTACCTCCGGGGGGATTTCAGGTAATGGAAAAAAGTGGATCTTCCAGGCAACTGAGGAAGTTGCACAAGAAGCAAAAAATTGCCTGGTAAATCGCCAGGCAAAATGGCATGTGGTAAGAAGGTGGTGACGACTTCAAATGCGCCTTGAGAAGGCTTCGTCTGACTCGAATAGGTATATCAGCCCCTCAATAAATCCGATGATAGCCGGAATAAAAGCCCAGCAAAAAACCAGATACAGTAGACCCTGTAAAGTTTTACCCATATAAAATTTATGAATGCCAAATCCTCCAAGAAGAAGGGCAAGGATCCCGGCGGTCATCCGGCTCTTATCAGCAACCGCTGATAGTTTCTGACGTACTCCACATTTAGGACAAATTTCAGCTTCATCAAGAATTTCAGCACCACATGTTCTACAAAATGCCATTATAACTCTCCTAATTGTTTCTAACTAATTATAAAAAGACAGGCTTAAAAATATATCGTTTTGAGGCCAGCATGACCGACATCACAATAGAAAAAATAGTATATGCATTTGAAGCAGACGTTGACAACGCCGCTCGTGGAATGACTCGAGTAGAGCGTTCCTTCAAATCAGTTGATGGGTCAGCTGATCGGTCATCTGGAAAACTCAAAGGCGTCTCTGGAGCAGCGGCAGGATTAGCTTCTGCAATCAATCCGGCAACAATTGCTGTTGCCGGGCTGACAGTTGGACTCGGGCTGCTCACAGTTGCCGCAAAAGACTCAATAGGCGTGTTCGAGGATTATCAGCAGGAAATCACAAATTCCGCGGCAGTCACCGGGACATTTGGAGACGTGTACATCAGGACATTTGAGAACATCGATGAAGTGGCCCAGACCCTTGGAAAGTCCACAGTATTCACAGCCACACAGTCCGCAAATGCTATCTATGATATAGCTTCGGCTGGAGAGGATGTCGCAAACCTGACCACCCGGCAAACGGAACCTATGATGGACCTCGCATCCGGGACGCAGTACGATCTTACCAGGTCAACAGAATTATTGATTGGTACGGTAGCAACCTTTGGTGGCACAATGGACGATACTCGGCACTACGCTGACGTGTACACAAAAACGGTTGGTTCATCGAGAGCCACCATGGACAAGCTTGCGTTATCACATGGATACGTAGCGGGGACCGCAGAATCCCTCGGACTGGAAATTGAGGATCTGAACGCCGTGCTCGCTGTCATGTATAATCGGAATGTCAAAGGTGAGAAAGCCGGATCTTCTCTGAATATGGCAATGGTCAAGTTGCTTGATCCAACCAGGGAAATGATAGACGTGTACTCGGAGATGGGTATTAAATTTGACGAAGTCGATCCACTTGCCAGGAATTTCGTGGACATCCTTGAAACCCTGAATGCTGCCGGTATTGATCCAAGGCAAGCATCGATTCTTTTTGGGGCCGAGGCCGTATCCCCCATGCTCAAACTCATTGAGAATATCCCCCAGGTCAGGCAGTATCAAAATGAATTGAGGAACACCGAAGGGTATTCTGCAAAGCTTGCGGCCCAGCAGCTGGATACAGCACATGGTTCCAAACTCCTCATGCAGTCAGCAATTGAGGGTTCTAAAATCAACTTCGGTGGACATATGGAAGGAGGAGTGCGTGAATTCTATGGAACCATAACTGACTTCATGCCAAAAATAGATTTGTTTGTAGACAAAGTGTTTGAAATCGCCAGTGCAGGCAAAGAATTGATCCAGCCGTGGATTGACGCTGAAAAACGAATAGTATCCGCAGGAACCGGAATAATCAAGGATATGATAGAACCTTTGGGCGAGTCTTTAACCGGAGGAGACCTGTCTGGATTTAAGCTGCTAGCCGATGACATAGTGTATGGCCTGGCTATGGGAAAAAATGCAATGGCTTCAGTCCTAGAATTCATAGACGAAAACCCGATTTTCGTCAGATGGCCTGCTGATATTCTACGAGGAATCCTTGAACTTGCCTCAGCTGCATACAAAGCTTTTGTGGATATCCGCAAATGGGCATTTAATGAGATAGGGGGTGCAATTGATTTTGTAATTGGCAAGTACAACTCCCTTGTCCCATATATGCAGGCTGCCGGTATGGCTGTAGAAATCATTAACCTGGACATGTTCAAGCCGCTGGAAACCTCCGCTGAAAAAGCCCATATGGAAGTCAAAGACGAAATGGACCAGATGGTAACTGATGTCAAGGCCGATCTGGGTGAAATGACTGGAGCTGCGAGTCAGGCTAACCTTTCCCCGGATACCGAGATCATCCCGGGGGCTCAGAGATCCTATGAAAAGATCTACGGCCAAGAAAAGGTCCAGAACATCCGCGAAAAGTACAACGATGACAGCCTCCTACGTGGCGTTTTCAATCAGGATGTTGCCAGGCAGTATGGGCTCGTTTCTGATCGAATTCAGGCAATCTCAAAGGAATCCTCGGAGGAAGTTGCCTCTGTGGATTCTGAACAGAATATGTTTTCAGGGGTTGGGGTACCGATGT
>Ga0172381_10007225_pt1 | contig 11019 bp, 11 predicted proteins | sample Leawel6488metaG_FD_119754 | JGI IMG/M metagenome (GOLD analysis project Ga0172381, IMG submission 119754) | Leachate microbial communities from a municipal landfill in Southern Ontario, Canada - Leachate well 64-88 metaG | ecosystem: Engineered > Solid waste > Landfill > Unclassified | place... | reverse complement strand
TAAGATCAATTAGTGATGTTTTTGTAATTAATAAAGGCGCTTTACCTGGACCAGTTGATTCTGGATTACAAGATAGTGAAGATTTAATTTAATTCTAGATTTAAGCTTAAAGGCAGAAAACTTTAGATTAAAATTTTTATACTCTTTTCTAACCCCTTCCTTCTTTTTTCTGATCTTCTAAAAAAACAAAATTCCACAAAGAGCCAATGCTAAAGAAACAATAAAAGCAACTTTTGAAAAAATAACTTCAGAAAATAAAATTTTATTTCCGTCTAACTTCCAAAAAGGAATTGTGTTAAAGAAAGCATAGAAAAAACTAAGCTTAGTAAATTCGTAATTTCCAATTAAAATTCCAATCCCCCCAACTAAAATACTTCCGATAACTCCGATTAAAGCAATAATTCCCTCGTGAAACTCTGAAGATTCAGAGTAGCCATAAAATCCTCTTCGTTTTGCAACACGATAGACCTCTGCCTTTGCTTCAAATGTCAAAATTCCCATCCAAATAAAATATCCTGCAGAAAGAACAGAAGTAAAAATAGGTAATAAAATTCCTATAGGAAAAGGTTTCTTAAAATGGTCGTGTGCTTTAAACCCATATTGTTTAATTTCTAACATAATATGTTCTATCTTCAAATCATAATAGTATGCTGCAAGCTCCTTAAAAAAAACATTTATCAAAACAACTAAAGATATTAAAAAAAATATTACTCCAAAATTATTTAGATTTGAAACTAAAGAGAAAGAAAAACTTAATGTTAAAATTGTTAAGAAGATACTTAGGATACTTTTTTTGCTAAACATAATTTAATTAGAACTGAACAATTTATAAGATTTTGTAAAATTTAAATTTTATCAAACAAACCATGAGCAAGACTTTCTTTTAACCCAGAATTAGAAATTTCAATAAAAGTCCCATTTCCTTTAATTTTGTTAATAGAATCAGCACCTTGATAAGTCATTCCAGAAGCAATTCCTCCAAGAAGTTTTTTGATAATTAAATTTACAGAACCTTTAGAAAAGACAAAAGTTCTTTCTCCTTCTACATTAAAAACTTCATTGACTTTTTTCCCGTCTAAAGCATAACGTTTAAGAGTAGCCCAATAACTAGCCATTCCTCTATATTCTTTACATAACTTTCCATTTTTTTTGACCATTTTTCCAGGAGTTTCATCTGAACCAGATAAAATATTCCCAACCATAACAGAATCTGCTCCAGCACTAATCGCTTTAACTATATCTCCAGAAAGTTTTATTCCTCCGTCAGCACAAAGAGGAATTTTTCCTTTTGTAACAGAATAAACTTCCATTATTGCAGTAATCTGTGGAACCCCTACCCCAGTCATTCTCCTCGTTGTACACATTGAACCAGGACCAATTCCAACCTTAACCGCGTCTGCTCCAAGATTCAAAAAATATTTTGCTGCTTCTTTTGTAGCAATATTTCCCACCATAACATCTAGTTTAGGATAAGTTTTTTTCAAGTATTTTAATGCTTCCCCGGCATAACTTGAGTGACCGTGGGCAATATCTAAAACAAAAATATTTACTCCTGCATCAAATAATGCTTTAGATCTATCAGTCACGTCTTTAACCCCAACAGCCGCAGCACAAATCAAATTTTCTTTTTTTACTTTTCTTACTTCCTCTGCTTGTTCTCTAATTGTCATAAATCTATGCAAAACACCTACTCCCCCAAATTTACCTAACGAAATAGCCATTCTAGACTCGCAAATAGTATCCATATTTGCAGCAACAATTGGAATGTCTATAGAATAATTCTTAGTAAATTTAGTAGAAAAAGAAACATTTTTCCTTGAAGGAACAGAATTATATCTTGGAACAAGTAAAACATCATCAAAACTATAACCTTTTTCTAAAATCTTTGACATAAAAGATAGAAAAGCTTTTAATTTAAATAAATTTGTATAAAAATAATAATGACAAAGATAGACCCCCCTAGCCGCAAAGAGTACGTTTCAGATGAAAAATTTGAACAAATAAAAAAATTCTCAAAAGATAAAGAAACTCCTTTTTTAATAATAGATTTGGAAAAAATAAAAGATAGATATGAAGAATTAGTAGAAAATTTGCCTTACGCAAAAATATACTATGCTATAAAAGCAAACCCCAATGAAGAAGTCGTAGAACTTCTTGCAAGAAAAGGCTCAAATTTTGATGTTGCTTCAATATACGAATTAAATCAAGTATTAAACCACAATGTTTCTCCAGAAAGAATAAGTTTTGGAAATACTATCAAAAAAGAAGAAGCTATAAAATATGCTTATGAAAAAGGAATAAGGTTATTTGTAACCGACTCGGAAAACGATTTAAAAAAAATAGCAAGAAATGCTCCAAAATCAAAAGTTTATTTTAGAATTTTATGTGACGGCTCTGGAGCCGACTGGCCTCTTTCAAGAAAATTTGGAACACACCCTGATATGGTTTTTTCTCTAGCAAAAAAAGCAAAAGAATTGGGGTTAATCCCATACGGAATTTCATTCCACGTTGGAAGTCAACAAAGAGATGTTGGAAAATGGGATGATGCGATTTCTCAATGTAGATATTTATTTGAAAGTTTAAAAAAAGAAGGAATAGAACTAAAAATGATAAATATGGGGGGAGGTCTCCCTTCAAGATATATTTCTCCAACAATGGGAATAGGAGAATATGCAAAAGAAATAACCAGATTCTTGAATGAAGACTTTCCAGAAGGAATCCCAGAAATATTAATTGAGCCAGGAAGGTCTTTAGTTGGAGATAGTGGCACTATTGTAGCAGAAGTAGTTTTAATTTCTAAAAAAGCAAGAGTTTCACCTTATCGTTGGGTATATTTAGACATTGGAAAATTTTCTGGACTTATTGAAACATTAGACGAAGCAATAAAATATCCAATTTATACTGAAGCAGAAGGAAAAGAAACTGAAGTAATTTTGGCAGGACCTACTTGTGATAGTATGGACATTCTTTATGAAGATTACAAATATAATTTACCAATTTCACTAAAAGAAAAAGATAGAGTTTATATTTTAACTACAGGAGCTTACACAGCATCTTATAGTTCAGTTTATTTTAATGGATTTCCTCCTCTAAAAGTATATACATTTTAAAGGATAATATCTATTAATTAAAAATATAAACTATAATTAGATAATTTTTCTTATGACAGAATTTCAAGATATTTTTTCTAAAAGAAAATTAAAAACAAAAGAAGAAGTGAAACATAAAATAGCAATAGACTACCGAGAAAAAAATTCCCTTGTTCCAGCAATTCTACATAGATTAGGTTTTGAAATAGAGATGAAGGAACTAAAAGTTGCAGATTATATTATTAACGAAATTGCAATAGAAAGAAAAACAGTAGACGATTTTTTATCTTCAATTATTGATAAACGACTTGAAAAACAAATAGAAGAACTAAAACAGTACGAAAAAAAATTGATAATTCTTGAAGGCTACGAAGAAAAACCTCTTTATCACAAAAATTCAAGAATAAATGAAAATGCAATAAGAGGAATGCTTTTATCAATAACTTTAAAACACAATATTCCAATTATAATGACAAAAAATCCAGAAGACACTGCGATTTTTATAAATGTTCTTGCAAATAAAAAAGATAACCTAAAGTCAATAAACCCAAATAAAAAAATTATTAACGAAGAAGAAAGAGCAGAATATATTTTAGAAAGCTTTGAAGGAATAGGACCAAAAACCTCAAAAAGACTTTTAGAAAAATTAAAATCCTTAAGAAATATATTTTCTTCTAGCGATGACATTTTAGAAGAAATAATTGGTAAAAAATTTCAAGGATTTAAAATACTGGATAAGAAGATAGGCTGAAGGCGGAAAGGTTGAAATTTTTCTCGTTTCTTTCCTCTCGTAACTTTTCTCTACCCTCTTCCTTCTACTTTCTTCCTTCTTTATCCTATTCCGGAACAAGAGCAAAGAAAGAATAATTTTCAACTGCTTTTTTTGCTAAATCTTTAACATCCTTTAAGTTTACATCTAAAATATTCTTTTCATAATTATAAAATTTTCCAGCATCTCCTTCAATTTCTGTTGCTAAAAGATGAACCATCTGAGATTGAGAGTCCTCCATATTTATTTTAAAATTACCAATAAGCTTTTCTTTAACTTCTTTTAATTCTTTTTCCTCCAAACCTTCTTCAACTTTCTTAAATTCTTCTAAAATTAATTTTTTTACCGGATTAACATTTTCTTTCATTGTTCCAATAAAAATAAAATTATAACCAAAATCTTTTTCTATATCTGAATCTCCTTTAACTGCATAAGCCAAATTTCTCTTTTCTCTAATTTCAGAGAATAATCTACTTGACATTCCTCCAGTCATAACAGCAGATAAAACCTGAGCAGAATAAGACTTTTTATCCTCAGAGGTGGGAACATTATATGCAAAAATTAAATTTGCTTGATCTATTCCTTTTCTAGATTCAATCTTAGAACCAGAATTTAAATTCACTTTTGGTCGAATAACTTCTTTTTTAGTTCCAGAAAAATTATTCTCGGCAAAGTTTACAAGATGCTCAAAATTTGCATCGCCAACAACACATAAAATTAAATTATTGGGAGTATAAATTTTTTTATAGTACTCAACCATTTTCTCTCGAGTAACAGAATTCATTGTTTTATATTCACCGGCAATATTCATTCCAAAGGGTTTTTTGTATAAATATTCTTTAATCTTTTCTAAGATGTACATTCTAGGATTATCTTTATACATTTTAATTTCTTCAAAAATAACTTTTCTTTCTTTCTCTAATTCTTTCTCATCAAATAACGGGTTCTTAATTAAATCGGATAAAACATCAAGAGCAATATCTAATTTATCACTTGGCATTTTTGCCCAATAAGCAACAATCGATTCAGAAGTAAAACCATTTAATTGCCCGCCATTATTTTCTATTTCGCTCGCAATTTGAGTTACTGTTCTATTTGTTGTTCCCTTGTAAAGCATATGCTCAATAAAATGGCTTATTCCTTTTTCTTCTTCTTTTTCATCCATTGCTCCAGACCGAACAGCAAAAGCACAAGAAATTATTGGCAAATCTCTTTTCTCTAAAATAACAGTCATTCCGTTTTTCAAAACTTTTCTATAGAAATTTTCTTTCATTTAAAGTAAAAAACAAAGAAGTTTATAAAAGTTAGGCTGTAAGGTTGATGAATAAAGACTAAAGTTTTCTATTTTCTCGTATCTTAAACGCGTATCTCTTCTCTAGTTTCTTCCATCTTCCTTCTACCTTCTTCCCTCTAAATCACAAACAAACAACTATCATCACCTTTTGCTTTACACTTTTTCTCTATACAATCGACATCTTTCTCGAAAATGTGAGAGAACATTCCAGCTAATATTCCTGCAGTAATTGTACAAACTGGCTTCTTGGTCTTTCCTTTTTTTAACTGAGCATAAGCAATTGTACTATCTTTTATCTCTATTGAAGCTTTTTTTGCTTTATTGTCCAAACTAATTATATTCATTTTCCCTAAACCATAAAGCTCAAACAAATCTTGCAAAGTTTTTATCATCCCGTCAGAACTTTTCCCAACTTTAGAACTTAATGCAACAATGTTTTTTACCGATTCGTCTTTTAATCCCTTGTAAACCTTTGCGTGTTCAATTAATTCTTTCAAATCTTTCTTAGAATTTCCCTTCATAAAAGCGTACATTTTTGATTCGTCAATTTCTTGAAGATACAACAAATCAGAAGCATAAAGCATAATATATCTACTACCAAGAATCTCAATTTTACCTTCGTTTATTCCAAATTGGTTTATGAAAAGCAATTTTTGTAATATTGGCGAAAGCATTTTAGTTTATTATTTAAGAAAAAAGAGATATATAAATTTAACACTAAAGAGAGAAGAAGGAAGAGGGTAGAAAATTTTAGCCTTGAGTCTTCAGTTTAACTTTTATCACAAATTTTCTTCACGATTCTAATTGTTTTTCTAACTTCTTCAGGAGTATTATAAAAATAAAAACTCAATCTACAACTAGCAGGAGGATTAAGTTCATAATAATAGTGAGCTAAAGTTGCACAGTGACATCCTGCTCTAGATTCTACTTTAAATTTATTTAATTCTTCGGCAATTTTAAATGGACTTAACTTCCCATCTTTAGAAACAAATGCAAAAAGAGGAGTTCTTTTTTTCACATCTTTTGGACCAAAAAGTATAACTGAATTTATTTTTTCAAATTCTTCTAAAGCTATTTTCGCTAATTTTTGTTCATACTCTTCTATTCTAGTCATTGCTTTTTTAACAACTTCTCTATCTAGTCTAGGATTTCCTAAAAAGTATTTCTTTTTTCCTTCGTTAAGAACAAAATCTAAAAGTAATTTTATAGCTTCAGCAGAAAGAATAGTTCCAATTATATTTGGAGTACCTGCAGTAAATTTCCAAGGAAGTTTATTATAACCTACTTTTTTTAAAGTGACTTGACCATCTGCAATCATATCTCCGCCATACAAAAACGGCCTCATTTTTTCTAAAAGTTCTTTTCTTGCATAAAGTCCTCCAACTCCAAAAGGTGCAAGCATCTTATGAAAACTCCAAACAAAAAAATCTACTTTCATTTTTTTAACATCGACAAAAGAATGAGGAACAAATTGACATCCGTCGACTAAAAAGTAAGAGCCTTTTTCTTTATTTGGTTGAATATACCCGCTAGACTTTGCAATCTTTCTAACTTTTTCCAAAGGATTTTTTGTTCCTAAAAAATTTGAAGCAGCGGTGCAACAAACAATTTTTGTTCTTTTATCTACTAAAGATTTTAAATGCTCTAAATCCAGTTCCCCTGTTTCTTTATTAAAATTAACAACACGACATTCAACTTTAATTCCAAATTTAGGAAGAATTTCATTACACAAACCATACCAAGTTACATAATTAGAATTATGTTCCATCATCGTTGTAACAACATTATCTCCGTCTTTAAATTCAGTCATTAAAGAGTACATAACAGAATTAATTGCTTCAGTAGCATTTCTATACAAAATAACTTCTTCTTTAGAAGATGCCCCAATAAAATCGGCAATAGTCTGATAAGAGTTTTCAAAAAGTAAAGTCATTTTCTTTGAAGAGTCGCTTTGTCCTCTATGAACATTATCATAAATTTTAGACAAATCTTTAGAAAGTGCTAAAAGTTGTTCTGGAACTTGGGTACTCGCACCATTATTACTTACTATTCTTCCAGAAGAAATCGCCGGAAAAAAACTTCTAATCCGATTTAAATTGATTGCTTCTTTTTTGGATAAACCAAGGTAATTTTTTATCCTGTTTAAACTCATTAAATTTAAAATAAAAAAGAATTTATAAATATACCCAAAAAAGAACATTTATAACTAACAAAAGATTATATTTATAAGATGGCAATAAAAGCAGGTGTCGGAGTATCAGATAATATTTCTGGAATAATTGCAATAGAAGAAGCAATAAAAAAAAGTCTGCAAAAAATTGGAACTAAAACTCCAAAACTATTAATTTTACTAACCTCAATAAATTACGAAAACGAGTTAAAACCAATTTTAAAAAAAGCAAAAGAATTATTACCAAAAACTAAAATTGTTGGAGGGACGGGTGCTGCAATCCTTTCTTCTGAAGGAGTGTATGTAAGAGGAATTGGAGTAATGAGTTTAGACGGAGATTTAGAAATTGGAATAGGATTAGGAGAAAATTCTAGAACAACCCCCGAAATTGCTGGAGAAACTTCTATGAGAAATGCATTAAAAGATTTAGGAAAATCAAAATATAAAAATAAAATAGGAATTCTTTTTGTTTCTGGAATGAAATTCCCAAATATTCCGGGTATGAACCCAATGATGCATATGAAAATTACCAAAAGCATTTTCAAAACGCTTTGCAACTTTATGGCTAAATTAGGAACAGGACCAGCAAGATATGAAGAAGGTTTAGAAGGAGCAAATAAAGAAGCAAAAGGAGAAATTCAACTATTTGGTGCAGGAGCATTTGATGACTTTAAAGGAAGAAGAAACTATCAATTTATTGAAGACAAATTTTACACAGATTCTATAATTACTCTTTTAATCGCCTCAAATAATGAAACTCAATTAGACTTTAAGCACGGATTAAAACCAACTGGAAGAAAAATGGAGATAACTTCTGCAAAAGGAAGCTTAGCATTTGAAATAAATGGTAAACCCGCTTGGGAGGAATTCAAAAGAATATACAACATTCCAAAAGAACTAGAACTACAATGGAAAAATAATCCTGTGGCAATGACTACGGGGGAAGTTCCAGCAGAAAAAGATAAAGAAGGAAATTATTGGATTTTGGCTCCTCTTTGCGTAGTTGGAGATGCGATTCTTTTTGCAAAAAATGTAGAAGAAAAAACACTATACTTATGCAAAGGAAGCGGAAAAGAAATTTTATTGGCAGCAGATGAAGTATCAAAAAAAGCTGCGAAAATAAAAAATAAGAATTTTGCTTTGGTATTTAGTCCAGTGCCAAGAGTAATGACTATGATGGAAAATATTGACGTAGAAAGAGAATATATAAAAAATAATTTAAAAGATACTCCTTGGTTAGGGTTCTATTGCTGTGCTTCAGAAGTTGCAATGCGAAAAAAATCTAAAAAGAAAAATGATTTTTTAAAATGCTTAAACGAAACAATCGCGATTGCAACATCAAAAGAAAAATAAGATTAAAATTATTTTAATAAATTAATTATATCTTTACGAGTTTTATTCAACTCCATCAGAACTAAACCTTTATTTGATAAAGCTGGAGAAATTGCGACAAGGGCAGTATTTGTATTAGGAACAACAAAGAACATAACTTGATATTCTAATAAATCAAAAAATATCTCCCTTAAACCATATTTCTCGTATTCTTCAATCAAAGAAAACATTTCGTCCATAGTCATAGAAAGCATTTCCCAAATAGGAATAACCTCTTTTTTGAATAATCTATGATTCGGAACAATTCCGGCCATTCCACGACTAACAAACATACAAGCATAAATATCTTCCATTTTCATTAAATTCTCAAGTATGCTTAAAATTTGTTCACGACTACTCTTCATCTTTTTTCACTTCAATACCTTTAGAACCAAGTTCAAATTCTCTCGCCCTAAATGGATGAATTGTTGAACGAAGTTTTCTAATTTGTATTCTCCTCATATTTAATGTTTCTTGCAAATTCAAAATAATAACCCCGTCACAAGCAAACTCACTTAGAGTATCACGAGTAATGTATTCTCCCTTTTCTGCGGCTTCACTAATTAAAATAGTAGTGCAATCTAAGCTTCTTAGCTCTTCTATTAATTCGTAAATAAATCTTTTGGCTACATAATCTCCTATAACTGGAGGGGAAAATACAATGTTTCCTCCGACAACATCTTTTACAGAAAGTTCAGAAGGAGTAGTATAAATTGGAGCGTTTATAATCAAAGTAGAAAGCGAGTCAATTACCAATCTTTTAATTTTTTCTTTTTTTACAATTGATTTAATTTCTTCTATAGAACCCCTAGTAATATTATTTGCAGGAATAGATAAAAGTTTAACTTTCCCAGATTTTTCTAATAAAGGAACATTGAATCCAAACTGACTAGCTTGATTTTTTATTGAACTAGAATTTTGCTCAAAAGAAACATACATTCCTTTTTCATTAAATTTTTTAGCACCATTAAAAATATATTCTGAAGCAAAAATAGTTTTCCCGCAACCAGGGCCACCGCAAACAAGAATAGAAGAATTTTTTGGAAATCCTCCCTCTATAAGTTCGTCAAAACCTTTTATTCCTGTAGGAACTCTTTCCAATTTAGAAGAAGAATTTTTATCTTTCATTATGGCTTACCAATAACTTTTATTCCAACATCTGTAATAGAAAAAGCTAAAGGACCACGATAATGATTTGTCATTCGCATTTTGGAAATTCTAAGAGCTCTGTCTCCTTCTCCGCCAATTCCAGAAGAAAAAAGTTCAATAACTCCATCAACAGCATATTTACAAAACTTTATTTCTTCAGATAAGTCGTATCTTCCACCAGAATCTTCGTCTGATTCTCCTGCAATTAAAACACAAACATTTAATTTTTTTAACCAAGAAAGAAGGTCATAAAGTTGCTTTCGAACATTTAATCCTTTATCTAACCCAATTAAATAAACATTAATAGGATCCAAACAGACTCTTTTAATATCATTTTCAATAATCAACTTAGATAATTTAGCTTGTAATTCTTTTACTGAGGCAGTTGGGTCAAACTTAATTATAGAAACCGCCTTTTTCTTTTCTAAAGATTCTATATCCATTCCTTGTTTTATTCCTGCCTTAAAAAGATCTTTTAATTCTGGCTCAAAACTAATATACAATCCATTTTCATTATACTGAGTTACACCGTTGTATAAAAATTGTAAAATAAAAGTAGTTTTCCCAGCACCGGCATTACCAATTAAAAGATTCATACTATCTTCGATTAGTCCTCCTTGACACAGATTATCAAAACCAACTATTCCAGTTTTTAATCTTCCCTCTGATTTTTCCTCTTTCTTTATTGCACGCTTCTTTGCCATTTTCAATTTATATATTTTTTTAACCCCCTAATTTTAAGAGCTTCTTTTTTATCTTCTTCCGAGAGATAATCATAAAAATGATTTAATCTTTCCATTAATACTGCCGCTTTAGAAGGACTTTTATTTTCCTGTCTTTTAATCTCGTCAAAAAGATATTCTACTAGCTCCAATGGATCTTCTCTTTTTTTCATTGATCTTAATCTAAACCAAGGACTAAGTTCAATATAAAAAATATGATAAATTAAATAAATTAAAATCAAAATTAAAAATAAAAGAATGTAAAAAGACTGATTTTCAAAGAGATTGCTTGAAGAAGAATCTAAGATTGTATTTTCTAGAATAGTCTCTTCATAATTAATTGAATTAGAGTCTAAACTAAGAATAACACTAGAAAGAATATAACTTATTCCAACAGCAACTAAAAAAAACAAACTTAGTAATACAATCAACCTCTTTCTCATAAAAATAATGAG
>Ga0172381_10007224_pt1 | contig 11020 bp, 13 predicted proteins | sample Leawel6488metaG_FD_119754 | JGI IMG/M metagenome (GOLD analysis project Ga0172381, IMG submission 119754) | Leachate microbial communities from a municipal landfill in Southern Ontario, Canada - Leachate well 64-88 metaG | ecosystem: Engineered > Solid waste > Landfill > Unclassified | place... | reverse complement strand
CAGTGGGGATGATCGGAGAATGGGGCGAGAACCCCGAAGCTGACGACCCAGGCCGTAACCCTGTGTGGAGCTTGGCTACATGCCTAGATTGTGGAGTACGGTTTAGGTTTCGCCGGGTATGTAAACCAGACGAATGAGGGCTTCCCTGTCTACTATACCAGCGCCTTCCCTACCGCTACCTCCTATCTCCCTGGCCCATACGTGGCCGGAATTGATATGATAAGTTTGGACGTGTCATCAGTGCAGGGGGTGACGCGGGTTTCGGTGTTTGTAGTGTACAGGATAATCGGGCGTCGTTTCAGTGAACAGGAGTTATATGACCTGAAGGGATGATGAGCACATGTATACCCTATACTCATGAACCTATAAAAAGAATTGAAAAGGTATATAGTAAAGGCGAAATTGTATAGGTGGATATAAACTTCATAGAGATAAAGGTGAAAGTGGGGATATAATGGTGTATATAAAGGTATATTGGAGGAAAGTAGTATAATATATTATTGAAGATCATTATAGGAGGGGAATGATGGCAACAATAATGGATAAGTATTTGAAATGGTCGCAGTGTTTTGTGTCAGCGTTGAATGATCTTGCTAAGAATCTCGACAAGAAGGCGCAGCAGCAGTCGGCTAAGAAGGAGATAGCGGGCGAGCCTCTATTATCAAAGCAGGAAGATCCGCCAGGGTATGTTTGGAGGGGACTTACGGATGGGTGGAAGAAGACAGCGCAGGGCTCCTACGATTTCGTGGTTTGGAGGGAGAATATCTTCGACTATGGGAGAGTGGTAAGGGAGGCCAGGGCGGACGGGAATCATGTGGGTATCATCTTGTCCATTCCTAAGTCGAATATGGCCGTGGTGGTGCTGTTTGATGAATTCCTCAGTAGGTTCAATGAGAATGACGGGATGTGCGTGGGAATGGAGCGGTTGTCGCCTACTTGGGGGCTGGATGTTGACGTGCAGGTGTATCATGATGGGCAGTCAGACAAGCTTTTACCTGGGAGCGGGTTTACAAGGATAGAAGACGGTGATAGAACAGTCCTTGATGCGCGGGCATTCTTTCTCGCTCCGGAGTTCATCGCGCAGGTTGTGAAGCAGATACGCGGGGCTAAGGAATGGGTGCGATATAGCTATGATGCTGGAAAGAGTGCAGGAACACGTAAGCAGATTAAGAAGAGCGCGAGGGTGCGCGTGAAGAGCTTGGCGGCGGTGTGATGAGCACACATGAGGATTTCGATCTTGGCGTGGTTGAGGTTAAGCAAGTAACCGCCAAGGCCCTTCTGGTCAAGGTAGATGACAGCGACGTGTGGATACCCAAGAGCCAGATACTGGACTGCGACAAGGATGTCGATGATGTGGAGATCGGAGACGTAGTGGAGATTATCATCCCGCAGTGGCTGGCGGAGGAAAAAGGACTGGACTGAGTGAGGGTTAATATGGAGATATTGGTAGATGGCCAGGATTGCTGCGGTGATACAAGTGCGTGCCCGTTCTTCGGTACGGAGTACAGTGATTGTAGCATAACCGACCGGGTTATTGATAGCTATTCTAAGCGCCCGGAATGGTGTCCGCTGTTGTCTGGTTCTGTGACGGTTAGGTTGAAGGGTAAAGAGGCTGAGGGTGGTTACCTTTTCATTGGCGAGGAGTCTGTGAAGTTCTATAATGAGATTAAGGATGAGCTGATTAAGAAATGACACCCAGGCTTGAGCCGTACCCCAACCATATTGACAGGTTCATCATGCGCACCGAGTTCAAGCAGGCGTTCATTGATGACTTCAAGGATAACATTTGGTGGCAGTGCCGGGAGTGGCAGAAGGGGCCGAACGCCTGGGTGGTGGACATCAGCTTTCTTGAGGAGTGTAGGCGTCTTCTCAAGAAGCATTACGGCGGGGTGGACGTGCACAAGGGGCTGCTATCCATTATCAAGAGAAACGAGGAGGAGGGGCTGGTGCTGACGGAGACGACGGAGTTCTAATGGTAGGCTATTGTGGAAGAGAAAATAACACGAGTACCGTTCATATTGACGAAGGAACCACGGCAACTTCATGTATTGAATATTATGAGTATTCGATAGTAGTAGCATGGAGCGGGGAACATAAACGGACTATTAGGCGTTCTATCAGATCAGCGGAAGAATGGATAGCCTTTCAGAAAACCATGCCGGAGCAAATTGGCTTCGACAAGCCCGTCATGGCAATGAAACCTCCAGTATTCGTGAAGCCGTATGAGAAGCAGAGACGAATACTGGCGAAGATTGGAAGGGGGACATGATAAATGACTGATAGGGAGGCCATCATAGATGTTATGGATGGATACTCGGTTGAGTTCTTTTGTAAGGTGGATAAAAACGATTGCGCGGATGAGATCATTGAAATGCTGAAAGCCCGTGGTTGGATGAATGACCCCGTAGTTGTAGAGTTGGGGGAGCAAGTCAAGAAGCTGAGAAAGACGTGCCCGAATGTAGAACTGGCTAAGATCATGGATTGGCCATATGATGAAAGATGCTCGGCTTGTAACGGCACGGGATATCTTCCCATTGGACTGGGGGGATATAGATTTAATCCAGATGGTGAAGGATTTGGATAAGTGCATAGACAGTCCAAGCTGCGGGGTATGTTCTGAGTGCAGTAGTGAAAAAGCATTATCCGGTCTGGAGGTGAAGGAATGAAATCAGCAATATACATTCTATATGGTTTTATCTCTATTTTTATGATAAATGGATTGAGGGGGAACAGTGATACATACTGAAAAGCGTCAGATGACTTTGTTTGTGGAAGTGGTAAAAGAATGCGACAGATGCCATAAAAAGTATGATATAGACGTTGAATCTTTCGAGACACAGGAGTTTCACCATATAAATTTCACCGGCGGATTCGCGTCTGTGTTCGGCGATGGTGTGCATGTCGAATGCGATCTCTGCCAGAAGTGTCTCAAGGAACTGATTGACGATATATGTCGTGTGTATTAAAGTCTCAATCATCGTCTTGTACCAAAGGCGCTGCTCAGTATTGGTTTACGGTCCCGCCTCTAAATCCGCTTTATATATAAGTAATGACTACGCTGCCTATTGAGGATTCTTGGCGCGCTATTGCCGCCGCGCGATATTCATTTTATATCGAGTACGTCCACCACGGACGTTATACTCATGCCCCGCACACACGACTGATATGTGATAAGCTGCAAAGGGTAGAGGCTGGAGATCTTCAACGGTTGATAATCCTCATGCCACCGCGCCACTCGAAGTCCATGACTGTGACCGAGACGTTTCCATCGTATTTTATCGGCAGGAATCCGGATCGCAGGGTTATTGCCACTTCCTACGGGGATTCCCTTGCACGCAAGTTCGGGCGGCTGAACAGGCAGAAGGTGGATGATTTTGGGGCGGACGTATTTGGCCTGGCTGTGTCCAAGGGCAGCGCATCCATTACCAACTGGACGGTGGACAAGCGCAATAGCAAGAACGAGTGGGAGACACGACGAGGCGGCATGATCAGCACCGGCATACAGGGCACCATGACAGGTGAGGGTGCTGACCTGTTCATTGTCGATGATCCCGTGAAGAATAGGCGTGAGGCCGACTCCGAAACGTACCAGGAGATGGTATGGTCTGAGTACCAGAGTACCATCCAAACAAGATTGCAGCCGAAAGGTAGTATAATAATAATAGTCACGCGGTGGAACGAGCGCGACTTGGTGGGGCGTATCCTGGAGCAGGAGCGCGACCAGTGGGAGGTGCTGTCTCTGGCGGCCGTGTGCGAGGAGCCTGGCAAGGACGAGCCCCCCGATCCCTTGGGTAGGAATATAGGACAATCGTTGTGGCCGCAGTCGGGGTACAACGAGGAGTGGGCGGATAAAAAGAAGATAAGCGTGGGCGGCAGGGTGTGGGCGTCGCTGTACCAGCAGAGGCCCACGTCGGCGGAGGGGTCGATATTTAAGAGGTCCTATTGGAAATTCTATCGAGAGCTGCCAGAGGTGCTGCACAAGATCCAGACGTGGGACACCGGCGCCAAGGAGAAGCAGGACAGCGATCCGTCGGCTTGCCTCACGGCGGCTGCATGTAAGAATGGGTATTACCTGATAGACAGGCTGAAGAGGAAGATGGAGTACCCTGAGATAATACTCCAGATGAAGCTTCAATGGGCCAAGCACAATATCTCGGAAGCCCCGCTTGAGCGGCTGGTCGTGGAGGACGCGTCCACAGGGCAGTCCGCCATACCATCGCTGCGCATGGAGACGGCTTTGCCGGTATTCGGGTGGACGCCTAAGGGCAAGATACTTCAGGCCAACAGTGTGTCGCCGTTGCTGGAGGCCGGCAAGGTGTTCCTTCCCGTTGACGACAAGGGCGTACCTTTGCCGTGGGCGGCCGAGATGATAGAGGAGTGCGCGAAGTTCCCGAACGCCAAGCACGACGAGGACGTAGACATCCTCTGCATGGCGCTGTTACACCTTCGGCTGTACAATAGGGACCTGATCCACACGTCGGACGAGGCGGAAGATGATTTGGGCGAGCAATTGGTGCAGACTGTGGACCAGAGAGGCAACGTGGTGCACGCCGAGCCAATGGGCACCGAGGCAGAGAAATCCCGGTACACCCATCTGGAAGAGAAATTGTTTCACGAGTCTGTGGGCGATGCGCAGCGGGATACGCAGCTTAACGTGTGCAAGGAGTACGGCCATGTGCCGTATGGGTGCTTGATGGTTGGGGCGATAGTCATGGCTATGGTGCGCGATAAAATAGATCCTTGTGGTCAATGCGGGCAGGACCGGGCGGTGTGTAGGGGCCGGGCAAGAAAGATTGAGGAGGAGGCCGCGTAGAAAGATGGCTAAGAAGAGAAAGAAGGATGACAGGTATAGAAGACAGAAGGGCTGTGGATGTGTTCGGGGATAGGGGGGAGTGATGGAACGATTATTGGAGGGATGGAACAGGTTCTGCCGGGCTCTCGTGTCCGCCTGGCGGTATCTAAAGAGGCGCGACGCGGGGATACCACTGGACTTCATAAAGGTGCTACGGCTGAATCCGGGCGATGTAGTGGTGGTGAGGGGACTTGTCTCGATGACATCGGATCAAATAGACCTCACGTACAGCAACATGAAGAAGATCCTCCGGGAGCGGAACGACGTCCTGGTGCTGGACGGACGGTGGAATATGGAGATCATACGATGCGAGGAGCAGAAAAGCCCGTAGAGGATAAGAAGGCATACGAGAAGCCCAAAATAGAGAAGGTCGAGGTCATGGTCTTTCCTTTGGATATACTGGGCGCTGATAGGGTCGTATGCAAGCAGTGCTCGTCCTGCCACGGATGCAGGTAAAAGGAGATAGATCATGGATGACATAGGGATCAGGACGTTCAAGGCCAGGGCGGTGGCGGAGCCGACGGTGGACGACAACAAGATACTGGAGACGGTACCGCTTTTCTGGGACAGGAATCCTCTGGGGCTTACCCGTCCCGACGACTACGCCAGTCTCATGCGGGCGTACCGCTCGTGGGTGTACATCTGCTCCAGCAAGAATGGCCGGGCGTTCGCCTCCACCCCCCTGAAGCTCTACGTGACCAAGCAGAGCACGAAGCAGAAGGTGTACTGCCGGACCAAGCAGGTGGACAAGGAGACCAGGAAATGGCTGGAGACGCAGGCCAACTTCATGAGCCTCCCGCAGGTGCGCAAGGCCGTGGAGATCCTTGAGGTGCCCGACCATGTCCTCCTTGACATGGTCTATCGCGTCAACGGGTTCATGAATAGGTTCGAGCTGTTCGACCTTCAAGACGAGTGCCAGGAGCTGACTGGGAACGCCTATTGGTATATAGTCAGGAACAGTATAGATGTGCCCATGGAGATATGGCCCCTCAGCCCCGACAGGATGACTATTGTCCCGAGCAGAGTGGACTGGATAGCCGGGTATCTGTACAGGACGCTGGACGGGATAGACATTCCGTTTGAAGTGGACGAGATAATCCATTTCCGGTTTCCCAACCCTAATAATCCGTACTACGGGTGGGCGCCGCTTCAGGCCATGACGGATACCCACAACATGGACCAGCAGATGGACCAGCACCGGCTGGCTCTGCTTGGCAATAGCGCTATTCCTCCTATCGCTCTCGTAGCCCCGAAGGACGCGGTGGTCACCGAGGAGCAGTGGAAGAGCACTATGCGCAGGTGGACTCAGACCTATGGCGGGGCGAGGAATCAAGGGAAGACGGCCTGGCTGGAGTCCGGCTTCGACATTAAGGTGCTGGCCACCAACCCGAAGGACCTGTCGTTTCTCGGCGGTGAGAAGAGCGCAATGACGAAGCTGTGCGCGGCCTATGGCCTGCCGCTCAGCAAGGTCACCACGGACGCCGTTGGCCGGGCCAACGCTGAGAGCGGCGACTACCAGTACATGGCTGACACTATTCGCCCTCGCCATGTGCTTACTGAGGAGCGGCTGAACGAGCGGTTGGTCCCCATGGTAGACGAGAATCTCGTGTTCATGTTCGAGAATTGCGTGCCGGACGACAAGGAGTTTAAGCTTAGGGAGCAGGAGAGCCATCTTAAGTCCTACGTTACCGTGATTAATGAGGAGAGGAATAAGATAGGCATGGAGTCTGTGGAGTGGGGAGACAAGCCCCTAGTCCCGAGCAGTACGGTGGTGCCGGGTGAGCAGCCCGCACCGGTTGCCGGACAGCAGCCCGGACCAGGCCAGCAGCAGGAGCAGTTGACCAAGCAATTGGCGGATATTGTGTTCCTGGAAGTGGAGCGCAGGCGCAGGGAAATGGTTGGTTAGGGGGTATAGGGATTGAGCTGGGATCTGCTTAGAAAGGCGATAGGCGAGTATGTAGATGTTATGGTTAAAGGGGGTGTAGCCTCAGGTAACCATGGGCATACCGGAAGACCTGGGCATGTGGGCGGCAGTGGTGAGAGTGGCAAGGAGGGAAGTGCGCTGCACGCGAAGAACCCATGTAAGGTATCTGTCAGTGGTGGCACGGCGCAGGCGCAGGCGAATGTGAAGGCGGCCCTGCTGTACCTGGACAAGAAAGACGTGCCTACCGATTGCAAGATAACAATAGCTAATTTGGGAGGCATCTATGGACAGAGCAAGGGGAAGAACATCTACATAGACCAAAAGTCCGCTGTGAAGGAGCATCCGTTGTTCTTGGCGGCGGTGATTTATCATGAAGGGGTGCATTCTGGGCAGGACTATAGAAAGATGGATAGCAGCAGAAGGGAGTTCGACGCGCGCTGGAAGACGAGAATGTGGGCAAGCATGCGTCCGAAAGGTGCGGACGCGAAGGAACTGACTGCGCTTAAACGGGTAGACAAAGAGTCCAGGATGGGTGGATAAATTATGTACTGGTGCGACATAGAGGAACAGCTAGTCGACGAAGGCGTGGATGTCGAGGACCTGTACTTCGAGGATCTTGCGACCAAGAAGACCTTCGCCGACATCGTGTTTATGGAAGTGGAGAGGAAAAGACGGGTTAGAAAGGCGATAGGCGAGTATGTAGATGTTATGGTTAAAGGGGGTGTAGCCTCAGGTAACCATGGGCATAGGGGCCGTCCCGGTCACATCGGGGGTAGCGGCCCTGGCGGTGGCCAGGCTGTGCACAGAGATGGAAAATGGCAGGACGGCGAAGGCGGCGCGCTGCCCGATCATATATTGGCGTGTAAGATACCTCCCGCTTGGACCAATGTAGAGTACAACAAAGATCCAAACGGTGACATGCTGGTATGCGGGCAGGATAGCAAGGGCCGCACAGTACATATCTATTCCGAAAGGTTCATGAAGCAGCAGTCCGACGCCAAGTTCGCCAGAGTGATGGAATTGGATGCCAAGTTTGATCGGATAATGTCCGACGTGCAGAAAGATATAACAACCGGCAAGAGCTTGGAGGAGGCTTCTGCACTACGTTTGATTATGACTACGGGTATCCGCCCTGGTTCCGACACGGATACCCAGGCGAAGGTGAAGGCGTATGGCGCCACGACGTTGCATGGTAGTCATGTGGTCCAGGAAGGTGGTGGAGTAAGACTAAAATTCACGGGAAAGAAAGGCGTCAATCTGGATATACCTGTAACAGATGCAACAGTGGCAAAGGACTTATTGGCAAGAAAGAAGAACGCCGGGGATAGTGGAAGATTGTTCCAGACTGATTCCTCAAAGTTATTGGATTACACACATAGTCAAGACGGTGGGAAATTCAAGACTAAGGATTTCCGCACACTTATGGGGACCAGGACGGCGGTAGTGGAAATGGCTAATCTCGGATGGCATCCATTGACGAAGACTGATTACGTTAAAGCCGTCAAGACCGTGGCTCGGAAGGTGGCGGAGAAGCTTGGGAACACCCCCGTGGTGGCGTTGCAGAGCTACATTCATCCGGGTGTGTTTGGAATATGGCGTATTAATAGCGGGGCAAATGCATGACGAAATTACCGTTGATATATTTCGGAGAGTACAACGAGAAGCCCGTGGATTGGCGCGGCAAGATTGGCGACGATCAGGAATCTGATGATGAGTTGTTAGATGTTACCCCCGAAGATGTGGTGGGGATGCTCGGGTTCGACCCTTTAGAGGAATTTGGCCCAAGGGACGGTGGAAACAAGGGCACTAAGGAAATTACTAAGGGTTTGTCTTTAGATAGCCCTATAGACGAGCCTACGCGATTCCAGGGGAATATATGGGAGGTAATAGGTAAGGGCGGTCCTGGTTCTGGAAATTTCGGCCATAGGGGTAGACCTGGAAAAGTAGGAGGAAGTGGGACCGGAGGTAAGATTAGTATTCGCGGTGAGGCGGCTTCTAATAAGATAGTTTCCGATTTAAGTCAGGGTAGTTCCGTGTTAGACACTGATGTTATTAAGAGCAATAAGAGACTAGTGGAAGATGCCTTGTATGATAAATTAAATACTGATTCTGATTTTAATAAATTGGTAGATAATTGGATTGGTAGTCGACGCAATGAATCTTCATATTCGGACCCTATGTGGGATTTTTTGGGTACTACTACCCATATATCTATTAATGATAATAAGGAGAAGCAAGAACATCTACGTGAGGGTATTAGGGCATTAATCCATTCTTGGGCTAATACAAGTGGAGATCATGATGAACAGGCATTAGTGATACAAAAAGCTGTTAATAAAGAGTTTAAGTTAAGTAATAATAACCTTGATACATCTAAAGCTAGAGTATTAGATAGGGAAGAAATGCGAGGGCTGCGAAAGTTTGTACGTGCGCAGTACGATAATACTCAGAGGTATTTTAGGGACAGTAATATCAGTAGTGTTAATGTTTATCGGGGAATAAGATTACCTGTTGATGTTGAAAGGTCTGGACGTGGTGACTTATTGCTGTCCCCATTGTCATCATTTTCTTTGGATAGAAGTCGGGCCGAAGGTTTTATGTCTCACGGAGAAGGTCGCAGAAATCCGCATCTTATAGTGATTAATAACTTATCTGTCAAAAATATCTTGTCGATTCCTTTAACTGGTTTTGGTTGTACCAATGAAAAGGAAGTGGTTGTGTTGGGCAGAAATTTGATGGGTGATTGGGTTAGTCATGTGAAAAAATCGGTGGTAAATTTGTCAACAGATTTAATAGATGATAATATATTTAATGCAGATTGGGTTAAATACACATGGGATCTCCCCCCGTATAAATCGAATGAGTTTAATAGATTAGGGATTGTTTTATCTGATTTCAGAAAACTCCCTATTTATTTGTTTGCAGTAGAATCTGGATTAATAGTTAATGATAAATGGATAGGTAGCAGTAAGAAATCCCTCGCCCCCGCAGTCACCAAGGCTGACGATGGTTTCAGCCTGGATATATGGGGGGCAATAGCTAAGGGCGGTGCCGGGTCTGGCAATCATGGACACGCTGGTCGGCCGGGTAAGGTAGGGGGGTCTGGGACAGGTGGTGATTTTGGATTAGAAGAACCCCCTAATTCTGGTTTTACATTAAATGAGAAAAATCTATCTACTGAAATTAAGGCGCGGAAAGAATTTCAGAGAGCAATAAAAGAACAATACGGAGGAAATGTCCCTTGCTTTCATGAAGCACCGATATCGGTGCTTGACTCCATTCGTAAAAATGGGCTTACTTCTGGAGAATCGGCTGAGGATACTAATTTTGCAACAATAGGTGCGCCAAGCGGTTTTGTTTCTTCTAAGGATAAATTAATTGTTAAATTCATGGTAGAAACGAGAATTAAAGGGGAAAAGGGCTTACTTGTTCCTGATATGAGATACGGCGGGAGCAATGAGGCACACGCCGAATTATTACGAGAGCATAAAGGATTGTATAGAGCTGATGTTGCATATAATGACCGGGTGCGGCTCGGGCAGATTACTTATATAGCGGTAATCAAAGACAATGAATTAGTAGGAAAATATATATACCCGTTTGATACGATGCGAAAATCCCTCGCCCCCGCAGTCACCAAAGCCCTGTCCGATCAGGACAGCGAAGCCTATTGGCAGAACTTCATCAAGACCACCGACCCCTGGGAGGACAAGTTTACTAAAGTAATGAAGGCGGCGTTCACCAAGCAGCGGGACAAGATGCTTTCCCGCCTGGACGCCGTTTCCAGCGCGTCAAATACCGGCAAGGGGGTAAGTTATAGGGGGCCGGGGTTGGATAGCCTTAGACAGCAGCCTACGCGATTCTACGGGGATATATGGGGGGTAATAGCTAAGGGCGGTGCCGGGTCTGACAATCACGGCCATGCTGGTCGGCCGGGAAGGGTTGGAGGAAGTGGGACAGGGGGGGATAGCAAAGAAAAGAACGATATGGTTACTCTTAAGAAATTGCAAGAAATAAGTAAGAATATTGATGCAGATTCCTATAAAGACAAGGAAGGTCGTGCCGTTGCCGTAGGTCTCAGGGTTGTTAATTCTAAGTATACGGAGTTTAATTTTAAGGTGGGGGATAAGATACCAAATTCGTATAAGTGGAGAAATGGTGAATATACTAAGACGAGATTGCGAGGGGTTTCTGTTATCGATGTTAGAAAGTTACAAGAATTGAAAGCAGATGCCCCAATACAT
>Ga0172381_10007222_pt1 | contig 11021 bp, 6 predicted proteins | sample Leawel6488metaG_FD_119754 | JGI IMG/M metagenome (GOLD analysis project Ga0172381, IMG submission 119754) | Leachate microbial communities from a municipal landfill in Southern Ontario, Canada - Leachate well 64-88 metaG | ecosystem: Engineered > Solid waste > Landfill > Unclassified | place... | reverse complement strand
GTATGAAAATGCAACTTATACAACTGATGGTATAGAGGGTGGAGCTTTAGAGACATATGGAACGGGCGGAGTACAAACTTTTTTGAGTAAGGATTATTCTGATAATCAGATATCTGTATCTTCTGAAATAAAAATTAATACTTTTAATATAGATAGAATAGTTTGGAAATATCAGAACTCACATATATATTTTAGGGACGTATCTTTAATCTTAGAGATAGATAAAAATGGGCAATTATCTTTTGGTGGAAATAATAATTTATATCCAGAAACTAATGCAACTTCAACAACATTAACTACACCTTTTGATGAAGCTGAATTAGCAGCTATAGCAAATTTACCATCAGGTATTACATACAATTCAGACACAAGATTATTTACAATTGATTCAGATTCAGAATCAAGACATGGTGATTATTGTATATATAATATATTATATGATGAATCATTTTCTGCAACATTAGCTACACCTTTTGATGAAGCTGAATTAGCAGCTATAGCAAATGTACCATCAGGTATTACATATGCTACAGATACAAAATTACTTACAATAGAATCGAGCGCGAGAAATAATGATTATAATATATATGATATATTAAACGATGAACTAACATTTTCAGAAGAACATAAAGATATTATACAAGGACTTTGGGATCAAATCTCACCTTTTTCAGAAGAACATAAAGATATTATACAAGGACTTTGGGATGAAATATCAAGGAAAATATATTTCCACGGTTATGTTGATCTCAATGATTCTTCGAACGGTTTTATTTTAGGTCAATATAATCTAATAACTTATACAGCAGATGGAAATTCATATAAGTTATATATTAATGGAAATGAGGCAGGTTCTATTACTGGGGTTTCTTTTGAAACTAATCTTAGTGAAATAGGTAATCCTGTCAGTTTTTGGATTATGAGTGATGATTTTTCCGATATTTCTCTCGAAGGAAAAATAGATGAAGTAAAAGTATATACTCGTACTTTATCTCCTGCAGAAGTTTTTTCAACATATACAGGTCAGATAGGTACTCTTGAAAATATAACAATCACTAATCCAGCAAATAAACTGGTTTACACAGTAGGTGAAACTTTAGATATCGCAGGATTAGAAGTAGGAGGTCACTACAGTGATGGTTTTACATCTGTAGAAAGTATAACGTCCAATAGTATCAGTGGATTTAATAGCTCGAGTGCAACAAGTAGTCAGATTTTGACTATAAATATCAACGGCGCAACTACTACTTATAATATAAGTGTTAATGCAAGATCTGGTGGGTCAGCAATAAACAGAGGCGCATCAAATCCAGTGCTTTCTTCAATCACAATATCTCCACTAGATTCGTCTGTTGAAATTGGTTCAACCATAGATTTTTCATCAATGACCTTAGATCAAAATGGTGCTGTATTTTCTACTACAAAAAATTGGTCTAGTTCATTCAATTCTGTTGGCACAATTAATTCAAATGGAGTATTTACTGCTTTGTCAGAAGGTACGACTGTTGTTACTGTAACATCAGGTTCACTTTCAGCGTCAACTTTTATAAATGTTATATCAAAAGCAACAACTACAGCAACTACAACTGTACAGAAACACATCAGTGTTCGTAATCAAAATTTAACAATCGGTCCAAATCAATCAGGAACTCTTATATTAGATACAGAAGATGGGGAAGTTATACTTGATATTCAAGCACTAAGTATTAATAGTACAACAACATTTAGTATAAATTTGGAATCACTATTTTCAAGTAATGGTTTGTTATCAAGTACTACAGGATTAATCAATAATAAGTTTTATAATTTTACTGCAAAAGATTTGTCAGATAAAAATGTTAAAACTTTTAATTTGCCTCTAAAAATAACATTACCTATAAGTAATAATAATCTCAAAAATCTTGCAACATATTATTTTGATGAAAATACTCAGAGCTGGATTTTGATTTCAGGTGTAGTGTTTTCAACAAATAAAGTTGATTTTGGAACAAATCATTTTACAAAATTTGCTATCTTTGGAACCATTTCTTCAACGGCATCAGTTGTAGAAGAAACACCTGCTGTAGAAGAACCAGTATCAGATTCAAATAATCCAAGTGGTGAATCAACGGGAAATATTTCTCCTAATACAGGTTCAAATCAAAATTCTGGTGGAAGTACAAACAGTGGAGGAACTGAAGTCGTTAATATTGTTCCTGAAAAAGATAATTCAATAAAAGAAATTTATAAAAATACAACTTCTACAGTTAAAGAATCTGTAACACAAGCAACTGTCGCTCTCGGTAAGGTTATTCAAAAAACTAAAGAAATTGTAAACAGTCAAACAGGTTCTATTGTTACAAAAGCTGTTTCCACAACAGGAGTTGTTGCTGGTGTAAGTGCTTCTGTTATAACTATCGCTCTCATTAATCCTATTGCATTAGCTGACCTATGGCTTATACCAGTAAGAATATTTGGATTGTTGGTTGGAGCTATAAGTGGTAAAAGAAAAATTAAAAAATGGGGAACTGTATATGATTCTGTTACAAAAAGACCTCTTGATCCTGTATACGTTTCTCTTATAGATATAGAAACTAACAAAGAAATAGAAGGAGTTATAACAGATATTGATGGCAGGTATGGTTTCTTAGTGCTTCCTGGAAAATATAGAATTGAAGTAAAAAAGACAAATTATTCTTTCCCATCAAATATTATGAAGGATAAAGAATTTGATGAAGTATACAAAGATTTGTATTTTGGAGAAGAAATATTTATAACCACAGAAGGACAAATAATAGCAAAAAATATTCCAATGGATTCGCTATCATTTGATTGGAATGAGTTTGCAAAGACAAAAATGAATGTTAACACCTTTATGAAAAAGAAAAGTATTATATTTGCAAAAATATCAAATATTGTGTTTGCAGTAGGTGCTTTAGTAGCTTTGATATCAATTATTCTTGCACCCGCACCATACAATACAATTATTGCAAGTTTGTATGTAGTTCTGTATTTTATAAATTATATTGTATGTAAAAATAAAAAATCTGGAATACTCACAGAAAAAAATACGAAATTACCATTATCATTTGCTATTGTAAAAATATTTAGGGAAGGAGAAGATATTCCATTAGGGAAAGAAGTCGCTGATCAATTTGGATATTATTATTCTTTAGTACCAAAAGGTAGATATTATGTGACGGTTGAGAAGAAAAATGATGATACTACTTATACAGAGATATTCAAATCAGAAGTGATGGATGTAAAGAAAGGTATTATAAATTTAGATTTTGAATTGTAATCGAAAGAAACACTAACAAATAAAAATCACTTGGAAGCCAGGCTTCCAAGTGATTTTTATTGTTTGAATTGTTAGATAAGATTTAGTTAGTATTGTCATTCCCGCGTAGGCGGGAATCTATAGTTAAATCTTAGATATTCTCCAATGCTCTGTATCGGTCCATATTCTGTATTGTCTTTGCGAGCGGATGCGAAGCTTGCCTGCGCAGGCAGGCAATCTAGGTTGTGTTGAGTGTCATTCCCGTGTAGACGGTAATCCAGAATTAATTTAATTCAACTTAGATTCCCGCCTACGCTGGAATGACATACAAGTTGTGCTCGCAAAGACATACATATTATTAAAATAAAATATCTGGTAACTTAATTAGATAATTTTATTCAAAGAAACACTAAAAAACAGCATTTTGCTAAGGCAAAATGCTGTTTTTTAGTGTTTCTTTTTACTAATTTATTTGCTATAATTAATGAAAATTAATAATCAATTTCGTCTTATTTTTAATAGATTTTTTCAAAATTATGTCAAAAAAAGCAGATAAAGAAACAAAGAAAGAAAGTCATTATGATGCGAGTTCGATTCAGGTGCTTGAAGGTCTAGAGCCGGTTAGAAAGCGACCCGGAATGTATATTGGTACAACAGGACCAGACGGTTTACACCACCTTATTACAGAGATTTTTGATAACTCACGCGATGAAGCGATGGGTGGTTTTGCGAATCATATTGAAGTTGTTTTATTACCTGGAAATAGAGTAAGAATTACAGATAATGGAAGAGGTATACCTGTAGATATTCATAAACAAACAAAAGTTTCAGCTCTTGAAACTATCATGACAGTTCTTCATGCCGGAGGAAAATTTGGAGGAGAAGGAACCGGTTATAAAGTTTCTGGAGGACTTCACGGAGTAGGTGCTTCTGTTGTAAATGCTCTTTCTACTTATATGAAAGTAACAGTCCATAAAGATGGTTGTACATATTTTCAAGAATACGCAAAAGGAAAACCAAAAAGTTCTGTAAAAAAATGTGGTAAGACAGATAATCATGGAACAATTGTTACTTTTGAACCTGATCCAGAAATATTTAAAGAAGGTATAATTTTTGATTTTAACAGAGTTGTTTCTCATATGAGACAACAAGCTTATCTTGTAAAAGGTTTAAAAATTACAGCTATAGATGCAAGAGAAATTACAGAAAAACTTGGCGAGAAAGAAATATTTTATTTTTCAGAATTTGGGATAGAAGCTCCATCACAATCATTTTATTTTGAAGGAGGACTTTTGTCTTTGGTTAAATTTTACAATCAATTTCAAAAACCAATACATAAAAATGTTTTTTATATAGAGAAAAAAGTAGCTGGAGTTGAATCTGTAGAAGTTTCTTTGCAATATGTAGATGATATTTCTTCCAGAATACTTTCTTTTGCAAACGATATTGAAACTCCAGAAGGGGGAACACATCTTACAGGTTTTAAAACATCCCTAACAAGATCATTAAATAGTTATGCAAGAAAAAATAATTTAACAAAAGAAAGTGAGGACAATTTTACCGGAGACGATGCCCTTGAAGGATTAACAGCCGTTGTATCTGTAAAAATACGAGAAATACAGTTTGAAGGTCAGACAAAAGCAAAGCTTGGCTCTGTAGAGGCTAGAGGGGCTGTAGAAGAGGCTTTTGGTGATGCCTTCAACACTTTCCTTGAGGAGAATCCAGATGATGCAAGGGCGATAGTTTCAAAGGTAATTTTGGCATATAAGGCTAGAAAGGCGGCAAAAGCAGCTAAAGATTCAATACTTAGAAAAGGTGCTCTAGAAGGTATGACATTGCCAGGTAAACTTGCAGATTGTCAAAGTAAAGATGCTGCTGATTCAGAACTTATAATTGTAGAGGGAGATTCTGCAGGAGGTACAGCAAAAACAGGACGTGATAGAAGAACACAAGCCATTCTTCCACTTCGAGGTAAAATTTTAAACGTTGAAAGAGCAAGACTTGATAAAATGCTTGAATCAGAAATGATTAAAAATCTTGTTGTAGCTATTGGTACAGCGATTGGAGATACTTTTGATATTGAAAAATTAAGATATCACAAAATAATTATTGCTACTGATGCCGATGTTGATGGAGCACACATTACAACTCTTCTTTTGACATTATTTTACAGACACTTCAAACCACTCATAGAAGGTGGATATATTTGTATAGCTCAGCCACCACTTTATAAAGTTAAAATTGGAAAAGAAATACATTATTTTTACACAGAAGAAGAAAAAGAAACATTCTTTAAGAAATCAAAAATTGCTGATAGTGAAGTGGCAGAGGTTGAGTCTACTGAAATTGAAAATGCAGATGATACAGTTTCTGAAAGTAAAAAAGGTCCAAAAGTATCAGTTCAAAGATATAAAGGTTTAGGAGAAATGAACGCAGAAGAACTTTGGGAAACAACACTTGATCCAGAGAGAAGAATGATGAAAAGAGTTACTATAGAAAACGCACAAGAAGCAGACAAAGTATTTGATATGCTTATGGGAACTGATGTTCCTTCGAGAAAAGCATTTATACAATCAAATGCAAAACTAGCGAATATTGATATATAGAATTAGGTTACAGGTTATAGGTGCTAGGTTTTATAAAATATAAATACTAAAAGAGCGGTCTGCCTTGGGCAGACCGCTCTTTTAGTATTTTTATAAATTAGTAAACGTATGTACTACATTGTTTTGTTATAGATTGTCCGTTTGAAGTTACAGTAACAGATGCTGTTTTTACTCCAGAAGAGTAATATATTTTACTTACAGTACTTTCATTTGCATATAATTGGTCTGAACCAACCCAAGCGTATGAGAAGTATCCATTTCCTCCAGAAGCTGACGCATACCATACAACAGGACTACCTACATAAGCATTTTGTGGATTTGCATAACAACTTACTGTTATGTTTGACCATGAATATAGAGTTCCATAAGGTGATGGTGTATAAGAATAACTTCCATAGTTATAGTTATTATTGTAACTATAAGATGTTCCTTCTATTTTTATAGGAACTGAAATTTGGTTGTTGTTTTCTAATGTTTCATCAACCATGTTTAGTGGGTCAGCTGTTATGTACGCAGTATTTATACCAATAGAAGTTGGACTGTCAAAACTTGTTGTGTAGATAATCTTATCTCCTGGTCTTATAGAAGTTTGATAAGCAGAATCATAATAAGGAGTTGTTTTTGATGGTGAATTTATTCTAAGTTTCCATGCACCAGAAACGTTTGTTCCAATATTTTTTACTTCAAATCTTATAGCTACTTCATCATTAGCTCCTGCATAGTTTGTTAGCATAAATTGTCCAGATGCTGGGTCAATAATACCAGTACCTATTACAGAAATTGCCAAGTCTGATTTACCATAATATGCTTTTTGTATTTGGACAGTGTTTGAAGTTGTTTCAGTAACATTTAAAGATGTATTTGATGATTTATTGTCAGTATTTTTTGAATCATTTTTTGTATTATTTACTGGAGTTTCTTTTACAGTTGAAGTCGCATCTCCTGAAACAAACATAGATGAAAGGGTAGTAGATACGAAGTTTGAACCATTACCAAATATAGCCGGTATAAGTTTAAAAGGTATCCAGATAATAAATAATACAACAAGAACTATTCCTGCTGACATCAAGGCATTAAGAAAAGACTCTTTATATTTTTCTAGAGTTGTTTTTTCTGTAACTATTTCTTTATTAGTGTCTTTATTCATTATTTTTATTAATTTTAACGATTAAATAAACGTTTAGTATTATACACCACTTGACTTTTAATGTCAAGCTGGTATTATTGAGCCAATCAATAATCAGTATGGACGCAAAACAAGAGAAAAAAGGAATAGTGAATTTTATTGTTGAAAACAAAGGGTATTTCTTTGTTAACTTTTTTATTGTATTAACTATTACTTTCTCAATCTTGTATCTTTTTGGGCTTGTACCAGAGAGTTTGAAGACTATTGTGGGTAGAGATTCTACTAATGAATTGAGAACTGGTGAATTACCGATTACTATAAAAATTCCTGCAATCAATGTAGATTCTCAGGTATATAGCCCAGCTACAACTAGTTCAGAAATATTAAACGATTATCTTTTAAAAGGTGCTGTTAGATATCCTGGATCAGGACTTTTAGGTGGAAAGGGAAATATTTTTATTTTTGGTCATAGCACTGGAATAAAGGTTGTAAACAACCAAGCATTTAAAACTTTTAATGGACTTAGGAATTTGAAAGAAGGGGATTTGATTTATGTCTATTCAGAAAAATATGAATATATATATAAAGTAACATCTGTAAAAATGGAAAGTTCAGAAAAAGCTTTAGTGGCATTTAATACTAAAAGTAAAATATTAACGATATCAACTTGTAGCCATTTTGGTGAAAAAAGTAATAGAGATGTTGTTGAATCAGAGTTTGTTTCTAAGAAAAGTATTAATTAAAAAACCAAAAGCAACAGGCGGTTGGGCTTTGCCCAACCGCCTGCTTGTATTATTTTTAATTTAATAATAATATTGAGGTAGGTGTAAAACTAAAAAAGGAGGTGTATATTATGTCTAATATTACGGTAAAAACAGTCTCAGAAGAACCAGGAGAAAAAGGAGTAGCACAAGTTCTAATTTATTTAGACGGTGTGTTATACAAAACTGTAACTTGTCATATTGGAAGAGATATCGATCAGCATAATAAACGTAATCATCAATATGTTGTTGTCAAAATGGATGATGTTCCAGTAGATAAAAATAAAAAATAACATAATAATTTACAAAATTAAAAGTCACTCTTTTATAAAAGAGTGACTTTTTATTTACTTTCTGTTATCTTTTTCTTCTCTAATCTGATTTATAAAATCTTTCAAATCTAATTGTCCTAGTTGTCCTTTATCTCGAGATTCAACAGATATCTTATTTGCTTCTATATCTTTGTCACCAATAATGATTGTATAAGGAACTTTATTATTTTTTGCATCACGAACTTTTCCTCCCATGTTTCCTTCTTTTTTATCGCAATCAACTCTGAAGCCTGCTTCTTTAAGTTCTTTTGCTATTTTTTCTGCATGCTCATTATGATTTTCTCTAATAGGAACTATTTTTATTTGTACTGGGGCAAGCCAAAGAGGGAAGGCACCAGCATAGTGTTCAATTAGAAGTCCTATAAATCTTTCAAAACTTCCAAAGAGAGCTCTGTGAAGCATGTAAGGTCTTTCTTGTTCTCCTTTTGAATTTATAAATGTTAAGTCAAATCTTTCTGGTAAGTTGAAGTCAAATTGTAGTGTAGAACATTGCCACAATCTTCCAAGTGCATCTTTAACTTTGAAATCAAGCTTTGGTCCATAAAAGGCTGCTTCACCTTTTTCTTCTTCAAAATCAAGTTTCTTTTCTATTGCAACTTTTCTCAAAACTTCTTCTGTAAAATTCCAACCCTCATCACTGCCAGCATATTTTTCTTTATTGTTTGGATCACGTAGAGAAAGAAATACTTTTACTGAATCTATTTTGAAACCAAAAGATTTATAAATGAATAATATAAAATCAATAACTCTCTTTAGCTCATCTTCTACTTGGTCTTTTCTACAAAGTATATGTGCATCGTCTTGTGTAAAACCTCTAACTCTTGTAAGTCCTGAAAGTTCACCTTTCTTTTCAAATCTGTAAACAGTTCCACACTCTGCCCATCTGAAAGGAAATTCTCTGTATGATTTTGGACTATTTTTATATATTTCTACATGGAAAGGACAGTTCATCGGTTTAAGTAAATATTCTTCAGAATGTTCCGCTTTTTTACCTTCCTGTTTTTCTTTTAGAGTTTGTCCTGCTTCTAGTGGAGGGAACATACTTGAGTTATAAAATCCCCAGTGTCCTGATGTTTCCCAAAGTTCTTTGTTTCCGATGTGTGGGCTTCTTACCAAATCATAATCATTTTTTAAGTGTTCTTGATACCAAAAATCTTCAATTACTCTCCATAATATTGCACCTTTTGGATGCCAAAGTGGAAGACCAAGTCCAACTTTTTCATCAATATGAAATAAATCTAAATCTTTACCGAGTTTTCTGTGATCTCTTTTTTCAGCTTCTTCTCTTTGTTTTATAAAATCTTCTAATTCTTTAGGTGTTTCAAAAGCTAGTCCGTATATTCTAGTAAGCATTTTATTATCAGCGTTTCCTTTCCAATATGCACCAGCTATTCTGTCTAGTTTAAAACCTGAGTTTTTAATTTCATCCATATTTTCAACATGAGGTCCAGCACAAAGGTCTGTAAAATCTCCCGAGATATATGTTGTTAAATTTTTTCCTTCTTTTATATATTCTTCAATAAGTTCCATTTTATATGGATTATCTGCAAAAAGTTTTCTTGCTTCATCATTTTTAATTTCTGATTTATCAAATGATTTTATTTTTTTAATAATCTCTCTCATTTTTTGTTCGATTTTTCCTAAATCCTTTTCTGTGATTGGGGTAGGGAAATCAAAGTCATAATAAAAACCATTTTCAATTGCTGGTCCTGTAGCGATTAAAACACTAGGATATAATTCTTTTACTACTGCACCAAGGATGTGAGCTAATGAGTGTCTTATTATCATAATATTATCTTTATTTTCGTTCATTTGATTTATAGTTATTTTTTTAAATTATTAATAAAATTTAAAGTTAAAAATGAAAAGTTAAAAAATAAAATGTAAAATTAAAAATTAAATTAAGATTTTAAATTTTGAACTTTATTTTTGATTTTTACTCTTTTATTTTTGATTTTAATAAAAATCACCCCGACAAAAAACGATTAAATCGTTTGTTGTCGGGGCGATTCTTTTCGCGGTTCCACCCGGCTTTGCTCAAAAAAATTAAATTTATTGAGTCTCTTTTAGTATAAAGCGCTTTTTGTGTGGTTAGTAGCCACGCGGTTTATACTATGAATAATAGTAGAAATGTCTTTTGATGTCAAATGATTATAAAAATAACGCTCACTAAAATTTTAGTGAGCGTTAAAATTATTTTTCTATCAAAAGAATTTCTGTATCTTTCAAAACCCCATTAACAGGGTTTATTTCAACATTTTCTATTAAATCACCTCTTATTCTGTTTGTACAAACTTTTCTTTCAAAAATATTTTTTATATCACCATAATATTCCATGGCGTATACAGTTTTTTTTGGTTTATATTTTTTAAGAAAAATATGTAATTCTTTTATATTGGCGATTTTATATTTTTGTTCTTCTTCTAACTTCAAAAACAAATCAAACGGATTAATATTTTTTTCATTAACCATAATTTTCACTTTTTTCCCGTTCACTTCAAAATCTTTTCTTTCCTTAATACCTAAAAATATTAGTATTTTGTTTAACATAAAACCCTCCTATAAAATAACTTCCTAAGTTAAAAGTTACTCCTTTTTCTTTGTTTAATCAAGTACTTTTGTCTTTTTCACCAATGAGCGATGGTTCATATTTTAAAAACATCGTGGAAGCTGTCGAGCTGAGTATAGCAAAAAATCAGCAGATTTTTATACGCGTTTAAAAATATTAACCCGAGTGAGTCTTTATTCTAAAACTTTTAATCTCTCAATAATCAAACTTATTTCTCCATTTCTATCTGAAACTTTACAAATAGCTGCGATACATTTGTCTACAACAATCGCAGATTTGTATTGTGCATAAGTTTTAGGGAAGACAACGGCATCAATAGAACCAGTAAAATCTGCAATTTTTATAAAAGCCATAGGTTCATTCTTTTT
>Ga0172381_10007221_pt1 | contig 11021 bp, 14 predicted proteins | sample Leawel6488metaG_FD_119754 | JGI IMG/M metagenome (GOLD analysis project Ga0172381, IMG submission 119754) | Leachate microbial communities from a municipal landfill in Southern Ontario, Canada - Leachate well 64-88 metaG | ecosystem: Engineered > Solid waste > Landfill > Unclassified | place... | reverse complement strand
TAGCAAGCTGACGCAAAGGCACTTTTTTTTATTGAAATTTTAAGGATGATAAATGGAATGTTTGCATTGTGGTGGTAATTTAGTAAATAGAACACATCAAGGAGGTAGTAAGAAATTATATTGTTCCGATAAGTGTCGTCTTACTCACCAGAGAGAGTCCCGAAGGATCAGGGGGTACATACCGCCTAAAAATATATCCAATATATGTGAAAAATGTGGAAAAGAATTTATGTCAAAAAAGAAGGCTACATATTGTTCTGTTGAATGTTATCGTGCTCGTAATTTTTCAATATCACCAACTGGCGAAAAACTATTACGTTGTTCAATATGCAAAGAATCAAAACCTTTATCAGAAGAATATTTTCATCATACCAAATCAACTACTTATGGTTTTGCCTGCTTCTGTAAGGAATGTGATGCTAAAAAGAGCAAAACACCGACAGCGAGAAAATATCAGGCGGCATCCAGAAAAAGGCGAGCTGCTGTTATTAAACAATACGAGCATGAGCGTCAAACATCAAAAGAATATAAAATTAAAAGAAATCTAAATGAATCCCTCCGCAAGAAAACAGACCCCGCCTTTGCGTTGAAATGTCGAATGCGTATTTTAATGTATAGTAATCTTAGAAGTGGTAAGGGTGGAAAAAAGTGGCAAGATCTTACCGGATATACAATTGAGCAATTAAAGTGTCATCTTGAGAAGAAGTTTACCGATGGAATGACATGGGAAAGGTTTATGGATGGCGCTATACATATCGATCACAAAATCCCTATATCTGCCCATAATATTACCAGTACTAATGATCCTGATTTCAAAAAAGCATGGGCATTAAAGAATTTACAACCGCTTTGGGCATTCGACAATATAAGTAAAAATGATAAACTTTACGAATCATTTCAGCCTTCACTGGCTATTGGAGTAAGTATTAACCAATCATCTTCGTGTTGTGTGGGAGGATTATAATTGTCTTTAATATCTAGCCGTCCTTGTCCAGGGAAGGGATCACGATTTCGCTCTTGTCCTAATTTAATCAGGGGGAATGTAAGATTATGCCCTGAGTGTGAGGCTTTAAATAATAATGAAACTAAAGAATATGATCGAAGAAGGGGTAGTAGCTCAAAGCGTGGTTATGACGCAGCATGGAAGAAGCTTAGAGAACTTAAAGCTAATCATAATCCATTGTGTGAGGTTTGTTTGAATAAAGGCATAGAACGTCCTCTTGACCTTGTTCATCATGTAATGCCGGTTGAGGATTATCCAAAACTAAGATTGGTAATGGAAAATCTATTATCTGTTTGTATACCGTGTCATGAACATATCCATAATACAGACCGTTGGGGACGGAAACCGCACTCAGGAGTGGGTAAATGATTAAAAAGTGTCCATCTTGTAAGAAGAATAAAGAGATGCGGAGTAATCAAAAATATTGTTGTGCAAAATGTAAGAAAAACTTTGAAAATTCGCAACGTAGCGTATCTGGGAACAAAGTAAAAAATGGGGTAAAAACTATACCCAAAACACCATCAAATCCGCCCTTAGCTGCGAAAGTAATTCGTCCTAGTCACTTGAATGAAATAGCTGCTGATTATTGGGACAAGATAGCCCCTACTGTTGAGTCAAGGGGCCATTTGAATGTTTTGTCTGAGGATGCCTTTGCGGAGATGTGTAACATTTATTCACAGTTGGTAGGGATTAATAAAGCTATTGATGAAACAAATCGATCTTTACTTCAGTTAGAAGAGAAATGGGATAATAAGAACAAGGTACAAATACAATCAAACAAGGAGTCGGCCTTGTCTGATATAAAGCGTAAATATTCAAAACTGTTTCTTGATTATCAAAAACAGTTCTATCTTATTCCATTGTCAAATAGAGGTAATTTTGGACTTGACGACAAAGAAACGGTTGATCCACATGATGAATTTTTGAATATGGGTGGTAAATAATGAGATCAACGGAAGTAATAAAATCTCTTGCCGATGATGAAATATTTGTATTTGGTTCCAATTATGCTGGTAGGCATGGAAAAGGAGCAGCATTACAAGCAGTGAAATTTGGAGCTATCAGAGGACAAGGCGTAGGGTTAATGGGAAAGACATATGGGATAGCGACAAAGGATCGTAATTTAAAAGTTCTTCCATTGGAGTCTATTAAGAAACAAATTGCAAAGTTTTTAGATTTTGCAAGGGAAAATAAGCAATTTAGGTTTTTGGTGACTCCGATTGGATGTGGACTTGCTGGATATAGGCCAAGGCAAATAGCACCGTTGTTTTATGATTATGAGATACCGGATAATGTATTTCTTCCTGAATCATTCAAAGGGATAACAGAGTGACCGAAGCTGACATCAAGAAAGACATCGCCCGTATCAAAAAAATCGTCCATGATTATATAGATGGAGTTCTGTTAGGAGAGGTTGTTGCTTGCCGGTTTGTAAAATTAGCCTGCACCAGACATCTCAATGATCTTAAAGATGGTTCTGTCCGTGGACTTATTTTCCGTGAGGATAAAGCTTATCATGCTGTAAAGTTCTTCAGTTTTTTGAAGCTTTGGAAAGGCCGAGATTATAAAGGATTGCCGTTTACGTTAGCTCCCCACAATATGTTTGCGGTTTGGGTTCTTATGGGATGGTATAGGACAAGCGACAATACCCGTAGATTCAGAAAAGCATATATTGAAATGGCTCGTAAGGGGGCCAAAAGTACGTTGGCTGGTGGTCTTGCTGCATACTTTTTTATTGCTGATGGGGAAGATGCAGGTGAAATTTACACTGCCGCTGTGAAACGCGAACAAGCTAAAATTGTTTGGGATAATGTAAGGAATCTTACTGAGCATACCGGATTTGCGAAGAATGTTACTTATCTTACCAATAAGCTATCGGTTGAATCAACTAATTCTAAGTGCGAACCACTTTCCTCTGATGCTAAATCTCTTGATGGTCTTGATACCCACTTTGCTAGTCTTGATGAGCTTCATGCCCATCCTGATAGTCAAGTACATGATTTGATTTCTGACTCTATCGGCGCTCGTTCACAACCATTGATTTTAATTATTACGACAGCAGGTTTTAATCAAACAGGTATCTGTTATCAGACAAGAGAATATCTAACCCAAATTTTAAGAGAGACAATTCAAGATGATTCTTTCTTTGGGATGATATTTACCCTTGACGTTAAAAAAGACTGGCCCGATCTTAAAGAAGCAAGGGAAGAACTTAAAGATGGTGAGTGTTATGAAGACGATTGGACGAATGAAGATTGTTGGGTAAAGGCTGCGCCGGGATTAATCGGAACAACAGAAAGAGGTATTAAATTTGGAATAGATAAAAGTGGCAATTCGATTCCCGGTTACATGACCAAGATAGAAGACATGCGTGATAAGGCTCGCATTGCTCGACAGATGCCTTCTGCTCAAAATAATTTCCTTACTAAGCGCCTTAATATCTGGACACAATCAGAGAACAGATGGATTGATCTTGCACAGTGGGATTTAAATAATATTCGTCCTGTTACAGAAGAAACTTGCCGTGGTAGGGCATGTGTTGGTGGGATCGATCTATCTGCTGTATCCGATCTTACTGTTTGGGGGATGTTATTTAGAGATGAACAGGATAAAGATTTAATCGACATATTATTCCGTGTGTGGTGTCCAGAAGCGCGATTATTTGATACAAAGAATAAATACAGGGATCAGTACAAAGCATGGGCAGACAGAGGATTTCTAACAGTTACTCCCGGCGATGCTATCGACTACGATATGGTTCGTGGCAAGATAGCTGGATATACAAATAAGGATGGCATATATGTACCCGGCGATAAAGATATGTTTAATATCCAGAGTATTTCTGTTGACCGAGGATTCCAGGGATACGAGTTCTCTCAAAAGCTTGATGTTGAATTAGGCGGTACAGAGAAAGACCCAAAAGTAATGGCTTGTGGAATGGGTTGGGTGTCGATGAATGGCCCTTGTCAGGAATTTGAAAGATTACTTTTATTAAAGAAGCTTAATCATGGTGGTAATCCGATTGCGCGATTTGCTGCTGATAATGTATCAGTTAAGATAAATCCTACAGGTGGAGGAAAATCACCAAATAAAGCATCAAGTCAGGGAAAGATAGACCCGATAGTAGTTATATTATTAGGGCTAGATAGGTTATTGAGAGTTCCGGCTCCAACCACATCAATCTACGCCGGTAAAAGTTATGAAGAGATTAAAGCTATGCGAGAGTTTTAGAAAGGGTAATGATTATGTCTGAAACAGCCTTATTTGTAGGTGGTATTATGGATGGGAAGAAGTTGGTTGTGCGAGGATTTTCATGCACATTTTCAGTGCCGGTAATGCGTAATAGAAGCCATGTATGGGCCGTAGGAGACAACAATAAATGCATAGTGGAATATGAAACATACATCCGCGTGGCCCCTCATGTATATCTTATTAACACAGAACCAGTAGAAAATCTTATTCCGTTATTGATTGAAGGATATAGGACGTAAAGGAGAAGTAATTAATGGATGATATTCTTGAGGGATGGACAGCAATATCTGATTTCTTATGTGTAAGTCAGAAAACAGCAATGAGATATTGGAAGAAAAAAGATTTACCCGTTGTCAGAAACAAAGCTGGTCATCCTGTAATTGAGAAAGAGAAAATAAGAGAATGGAAATTACAATCTGTATAAAATCTTCATAAATAAGTATTTCTTATAAATTGTCCTAATTTGTCATATTACTGTCTGTATAATTAATTTTAAACTCCATACATAATGTACCCTACTTAATTGAACTATCTGTGGGGCTTTATGCTTGGTGATTAATAAATTAAATTCATTAGTCTTATTCTTATCATCTCTTGTCGGAAAGTTTAAGTTAGCCTTCGATATTCGTATAGTATTTTTCCTTGGTGGCCTTATCTCTCTTGGATATGGCCTTTTTCTGTTTAAGCCTTGGATAGCGTTTACTGTTGTTGGGTTAATCCTAATGGTTGTTGGATGGCTCATGGAGGATAAGGAAAAGCGTGGGTAATTTCATGTCCAGACTTCCAAGACCGAAAGCAGTTAGTCCAACTCTTGATAAATTAATTCGTGAATATTTCGGTGGAGGTTCTACGTCGTCTGGTGTGTCAGTTAATTCTGAGACAGCCATGCGACTTGCGACCGTCTATGCCTGCGTAAAGGTTCTCTATCAGTCCATAGCGCAGATGCCTTGTCATCTTATGGAAAGAGTTGGTGAAGGTAAGAATGCTACTACCGGAAAAGCTATAGATCATCCACTCTACAGCATCCTTCACGATCAACCTAACTCTTGGATGGGAGCAGATGAATTATGGGGAATGTCTGTTGCACATGAATCACTTCGCGGTGACTTTCTCGCTTTTAAAACAATGGTTCGTGGCGAAGTGCGAGAACTTATTCCTATTGATCCTGAGAGAGTTCAAGAAATTAAACAAAACCCTGACTGGTCGATAACATACAAAATATTAGAAGGTGGATCGGTTAAAGAATATTTACAAGATAAAATATTCCATGTTCGTGGCATGTCTTTAAATGGCTATAGTGGCTTAAATCCTATCGCTTACAATCGTGAATCTGTTGGTGTTGGAATAGCATACGAAAAATTTAAGGCTAATTATTTTGGAAGAGGATTACACCCAAGCGCAATTATTGAATCTCCAAATAGAATGGATACGCCGGACAGAAAAAACGTAGCTAGATCATTGACAGAGGAATTTGCAGGATTGTCTAATAGTCAAGGGTTAATGTTTCTTGATGACGGGATGAAGATGAATTTTCCTCCTATAAAACTCGTCGATCAGCAATTTCTTGAAAATGAGAAATATACTCAATCCCAAATAGCAAGTTTGTTTCGAGTACCGTTAATGCTTCTTCAGGCCGGAGATGCCCCGACTACATATGCTAGTAGCGAACAGTTTATGTTGGCTTTTGTAACTCATGCCTTAGCTCCGATTATCGTAAATAGAGAGAAGGCTATTTACCGATCTCTCTTAACAGAAAAAGAGAAGAGAAGATTCTACGCTAAGTTTGAAATGCGTAGTCTTCTTCGTGGAGCATTTAAAGAGCAGATGGAAGGATTTCAGATTGCTATTGATAAGTGCATTATGAATCCTAATGAGGTTCGTGGATTACTTGAAATGAATCCATATTTTCCTGATGGTGAAAAATACGAAACAAGAACTAGCACGACTAAGGATACCAATACCCCGGCGAGCACGGAGAAAGGAGCGGCAAAGTGAATCTATTATATCGAACTAGAGCTAATGCACAAGCGATAGCCACAATTTATAACAAACCATTAGATAAGCCAGAATGGTTTAAAGTTGTGGCAGCTAAAGATAACGAAGAAGCACAGATACTCTTATTCGATTATGTGGGATGGCCGTATAACGATCCTCGTGATCTTATTCATGCTCTCGCTGATATAGGAGATGTTGTTGTCCGTATTAATTCTCCAGGCGGCGATGTATTCGATGGTGCCAGTATTTTCAATTCACTTGCATCTCATAAAGGAACCGTAACTACCCGTGTTGAAGGGTTAGCAGCATCTATAGCTTCCGTAATTGCAATGGCCGGTAAGAAAGTTCAAGCATATGACAATACAATGTTGATGATACACAATGCTTGGACATTTACGATGGGTAATCAATATGAAATGCGCGAAACTGCTGACCTTCTTGAAAAAATAGATGGAAACATTCTTGATGCTTATCAGAATAAAAGTAAAAAAGGTAAAAAAGCTATTGCTGACATGATGAAGGAAACAACTTGGATGACAGCAAAAGAAGCTAAGGAAAATGGATTTATTGATGAGATAGTAACAGGAAAATTAGTAAAAGCTAATTTCAATTTGTCTATATTTGCTAATTTACCAGAAGAATTTTTAGACATAGAACATCCGACATTCACAGGATTTGACGTTGAAAAAGCCATGAGGGACGCAAAAGCCCCAAAGGGATTCGCCAAAGCAGTAGCGGCGGCATGTCGTGCTGCTAAGTTAGTTGATCGGTGTCATGCCGACGATAATTCGGAAGGCGATATAGAGAAAGAAATAGAGGCCGCAAAACAAGCGGGTATTAATGAACTTAAAGCGGAGATTGAGAAAATAACTTCAAAATTGAAGCAGTAATTAAAAATCAGGGTTCTCGTTAAGACCGATCATCTGAAGCGGGACGTAAGAAAGAATTTTAAGGCGGCTGGATAGAGCTATCCCTCTATTTATGTCGCCTTTTTTTCTTTGCCCAAGAAACAGCCAACAGGAGGAACGATAATGAAGGAATTAAAAGATACCATTGAAGCCCTCGGTAGAACTTTCGAGGAATTTAAAGCAGCCAATGAACAGAGAATTAAAGCTATTGAGAATAAAGGATACGCACCGGCAGATACAGTAGAAAAGATCGACAAAATCAACGCTGAACTGGATAAGATCGTAGCGCTCAAAGCTCAGTTGGAAGCACTGGAAACCGCAGTAGCTCGTGACGAATTTAAGGGTGGTGGTTCTACGCAGATCGACAACGCTAAAGCAGAACACAGAGCTGCTTTTGAGAAATGGTTTCGTAAGGGTGGGGAAGCACAGCTTGAAGCAGTTAAACAGTTACAGGTACAGGCCGGATTGTCCACGTTATCCGATCCCGATGGTGGATACCTGATTACCCCGCCTGAGTTCGACAAGGCTATTGATCGTGTAGCAGGTACTATGTCGGCAATGCGGAGGATATGTACAGTTCGCTCTATTGGTACTGATACCTATAAGAAACTCGTTAATATGGGTGGAGCTACTTCTGGTTGGGTTGCTGAAAAAGCATCACGTACCGAAACTGATACTCCGACTTTGAAGGAAATCGCCATTAACATGAAAGAGATTTATGCCGAACCAGGTTGTACTCAGATTTCCCTCGATGACGCAACTATTGATCTTCCTTCGTGGTTGGCCGACGAGGTTTCTATTGAGTTCGCAGAGGAAGAAGGTTCTGCTTTTATCAGTGGTAATGGTGTTGAAAAGCCTCATGGTATCGCCGGATACACCTTTATTGCCGATGCCTCTTACTCCTTCGGTAAGGTTGGTTACATTGCTGGTGGCCACGCTACCTTGCTGAATAATGCTGACAAACTGGAAGATGTCACTCTCGCTCTTAAATCAATTTATCTTAACGGTGCTTCTTGGTTGATGAACCGTAATACAGTCGGGAAAATTCGTCAGTTGAAAGATGGTAACGGTCAGTCTTTGTGGCAACCGGGCCTTCAGGCAGGCGCACCCAATGTCCTGTTCGGTTATCCGGTTGATACTGACGATAACATTGATACCATTGGCGCTGGAAAGTACCCCTGCTTCTTTGGCAATTTCAAGAGAGCTTATCTGATTCTGGATCGCATGGGAATTAGGGTACTTCGTGATCCGTATACTTCCAAGGGGAATGTCCTCTTTTATACCACGAAGAGAGTGGGTGGAGGCATAGTCATGTTCGAGGCGATTAAGGCGCTCAAGATCGCAGCTTCTTAATGTTTGATTAATTAATAATCGGGGTAGGTTATCCTGCCCCATTACCATAGGAGGTAAAAATAAATGAAAGACCTTTATAGCAACATTGAAACTGTTTCTCTGCTGGCTCCCGTATCAGTAACGGCAACAGGAACTATTACTGATATTGATCTTCAGGGATTTAACTCTGCTTGTATCCTTATTCATCTTGGCACCGATTCGGGAACGGGATTATCAGCAACAGATTACTGGACGTTTACCATGAAGGATTCTCCCGATGGAACGACTTACACGGCAGTAGAAACAGCAGATATGGTTGATTTGACAGTTACTAGCGGAATTGTGTTGACTGTTGATGCCGAAGATGAAGACAACACTCTTTATAAAATTGGTTACGTTGGCGGACAGCGTTATCTGGAATTGACCTATACGGAAACTACGACTGGATCGAATACTACTTTGATGTCGATTGAGCTTATTAAGGGTAATCCTGAAATTGCGCCTGTAGCATAACATATAAACACCGGCCCTTTAGTGGGTACTCGATACGATCTTATCCGGGTCGTATCGGGGAAACCACCGGATAACGGAGGAATTAAAAAATGAGTGATACAAGTTATGGTCCTAAAGTTTATCGGAAACGTGGTGGAGATGAGTTAGTCGTAGCTTATGGTGGACAAATTCTTGTCGAGCCTGGCGGAAGCATAATGGGTGGGAATCCTACGGGAGCAGCAGATTATTTTGTTGATCTGAATGTTTCTGCTACGGGTGATGGTTCGATGCAGAGTCCCTTTGCAACCATAGCCGAAGCAATTACGGCTTCAAATACCAGTATTGGATTAACTGCAAATCGTTGGTGGGCAAGACGTAATAGAATTTTTGTAATGGGAGATGGAATTACTGAAAGCATAACCGTACTTCCTGAAAAATGCGACATTATTGGATGTGGAGCTGACCTTGTTCCCTACCCTAGAATTATTGGTCATCATACGATTGCTGCTGCAAAGGTTGGTTGCCGGATTATTAATATTGGTTTTCAGTTAGATGGTGCTGGAGTGGGTATAACAATTCCCGCTGGATGCCACGGGTTCCAGATTATCGGCGGAATGATGCAGCCGGCAGCGGCAGGTAATACAGTTGGTGTCCAGATTACCAATTCGGCACTTGTTCGCATTGAAGGATTTGATCTTTATCAAAACCCCGCAGCTTATGGGACTGGTATTTGTGCAGTAGGAATCGCCATTGCGGGTACTTCGGCTAATCATCAGACAGTCATTAAAGATTGTTATATCAATGCCACCGAAGGAATAGATGTTGTTTCCGGCGCTCCCGCTTACGATAGCCGGATTGAGGGATGTACCATTCACGCCGTTGTTTTGACCATTGATGACAATTCCGACCAGTTTTATGTCATCAACAACAGGCTTATAACTGACGCAGATATAGACTCTGACCCCATGACGGGTATTGACTGCAAGAATGAATTTGCTTGCGGTAATATCATCACCGGAAGTGGAACAGAAGGACAGGCGGATACTTGGCCGCATACGCTGATTGCTTAATTAACTTTCAAGAGGCGCGACTGGTCTGTACGTACAGTCCGCCTTCAACATAAATTTCAAATTTAGTCCCGAAAAATGGAGGGATGAAAATGGCATACGAACCAATAGGGGCAACAAATAATAGATTCATTGGACTTTCAACTGATACCAAACCCACAGATGTAAAGACCGGCGCAACTGCCTTTGAATGGAATACCGGATTTATGTTTATCTATAACGGATACGCATGGGTTCCTAAGTCATTTATGCCGGAATCAACAGTCAACTATAAGCAGATTTCCCTTAACCAAGCTGCAAATACTTATGATGTGATGACCGCTACAGCGCAAGCATTGTTTATTGATGCTGTGATTGTATCTATCCCTGATGATCTGCATTCAGTAGAAACATTTACTGGAATCTCAGTACAGACCGATGACGGAACTCCGATTGTTTTATTTTCCGCTACTGCTGGTGCAAAGGCAAATTTAACGGGCAATTTCTATTCAGTTTATCGTGGGCCATCCGTAACAGCAGCTACTAAAAAAGTTCAATTAACAATTGGTGGTGCTACTGCTGGTGCTGGTAAGGTTGCAGATATTACAGTTATGTGGCGACCTCTTGTGGCTGGTGGATATATGTTGAATGCTTAAAATTATCCATAAAATATTAACTATGGATTATATAATTTATTGTTATAAGTAAATAATTCTGGAGAACAATAAATGGATAATGAAAAAAATGATAAATTTCCTACATTCCAATGGATAGCTGGGATACTTATTACAATAGTATTGCTAATATCTAGTGCTGGACTTTCCGAAAATAGAAATAATGTAAAAGATTTACGTAAGGAAAATGTTGAAATACGTAAAGAAAATGTTGAAATATGTAATCGTGTAACGGCAATAGAAACAGCTAATAAATTACAATTTGAGGAAATAAAAGCATGGCGTCAAGATGTTAAGTTAGGGATAAAAGAAATATCAG
>Ga0172381_10007220_pt1 | contig 11022 bp, 8 predicted proteins | sample Leawel6488metaG_FD_119754 | JGI IMG/M metagenome (GOLD analysis project Ga0172381, IMG submission 119754) | Leachate microbial communities from a municipal landfill in Southern Ontario, Canada - Leachate well 64-88 metaG | ecosystem: Engineered > Solid waste > Landfill > Unclassified | place... | reverse complement strand
GAGAAAGGTCACGAACATCGTCAGAGTGATGCCCAGCAGAAACCCGAGTGTCCAGCGTTCCAGACGGAAGAGCACGGGATGTTTTCCTTCGCAAAGCCGCACGAGGAGCCAGCCGGAGAGGGTGGGCAGGGGCAGGCCGGCGAAGAGCCAGAGGAGCATCATGGATTGTTCTGGGATGTTGAAGACACAGAGGCGGCTGCTGCGGACGCAGGTGTTGTTGTCCGGAAGATATATGTTCCTTTCATAAATTCATGAACAACCTGCCCGGGAGGCGAAAGCGGCACTCCATCTTCCATGATCTGGCCGCCGGAACCGACCACAAGATCACGCCGCTCGTAGACAAGCCAGACACTTGCTCCGGATCCTTCAGAAGGATTCACGGGCTGGCTGGGGGAGGTCTGGTAGCGCATGAAGTTCATGAAGGTATCCGTGGTGGGAGCAAGTAACACATAGCGCGGTTGGTCGGCCAGAATCCCGCGGGCGGCCGCAGCAAAATCGAAGAGGAAGTTGATCCTGCGGAACGTGCGCTTGCCTACGGGTTGCAGGAGGTACGAGCGTACGTCGTAGGTCCACGTAGCGATGAGTTCCGCCCCCATGCGGATATCGAGGAAGATCCAGAAGACGAAGAAGAGTGCGCCGAACTTCAGAAGGAAGCTTCGCCGGTTTGTTGATTTCATCCAGCCGCGGATGGCGATGGTGATGGCTCCCAGAATCAGAAGCTCATAGACCAAACGCATCGCGGAATGGGCGGCGGGCGGCTGGCTCTGAAAGAGGTGCGTTCGGGTCACGGGCGAATCGCAGAGGAGAGGTCCCCAGAAGAAATTGATGCTGTAGGCCTTGAGTCCGTCGAAGACCCAGAAACATTTTATGGATTCGATGAACTTTTCCGCGAGGCTCCATCCCTGCAGCCGGACACCGTACAGCGTGATGTCCGTGCCGGGCGGAAATTGAAAGCCGATGGCGACGGCGCGGGGATCCCACTGGCCCACGGCGCCCATGTCCACGGCGACGGAGACGGGAGTGGTGCTTGGATTGAAGGTGATGGGGATTTGCAGGTATTGGTTCTCTTTACTCCCGCGTTTGCGCCAGAGCAGAGAGGCCTCGACCCTGCGCGGGCCTGAATAAAGGACGTCGATGACGTCGATGCGATGGGAGAGGTGGATCGGTCGTGCAAGTGTTCCGGTCACGGAGGTCGAGACACGAATGCCGTTTGACACCAGATTAACGGGTTGAAGCCCGATGGTATGCCACTGCGCCTGTTCGGAGGCGTCGCCCAGTTTCAGTGTTGTCTCCTGCTCCGCCGAAGCGGTAATCGGCAGGACGAGGAACACTGCGGCGAAGGTGAAGAGACGAAGACGCACGGTCGGATGGTTACATGGTTACATTGTTACACTGTTACAGCATTTACAAGCATATTCGAAAAGTCTCTTCTGCTGAAGCACACCAAGGAGCCAAAACAATTAAACAATTTAACAGTTTATCAATTTAACAATGTAACAGTGTAGCAATTTAAATATGCTCTTCCTTCGCCATTTCCACTTCTTTCGCTCCTCCTTCGAGCACCGCCTTGATGCGCCGCACTCCTGCCGAAGAGCTTTCCTCTTTCAAAATCCTGAACGTACCCAGTAGACCGGTGCGGGCCACGTGCGGGCCGCCGCAGATTTCTTTGCTGAAGACTTGGTCTCCCTTCCCGACTGTGTACACTTTCACCCCTCGGCTATGCTCGGGGCCTTCGGCTTCCGCGCCTGCTTCTTTTGTAACCTGTGCATATTTTTGTTCAAAGACGCCGATCGCTCCCTCGGCTTTGGCTCCGTCAACGGTCGTGACGTGGTAGCTCACCGGCAGATCCGCCGCGATCGCGCCGTTCACCAGCTTTTCCACTTCTTTGATCTGTTCCGGTGTCATTTTATCCGGATGGCTGAAGTCGAACCGCAGCCGCTCTGCCGTGATGTTCGAGCCCTTCTGGTAGACGTGATCACCGAGGACTGTGCGAAGCGCGGCATCGAGCAGATGGGTCGCTGTGTGGAGCTTGGTGGTTTCGGCGGTCTGATCCGCGAGGCCGCCCTTAAATTTTCCCATGGAGGCGGTTCGGCTCAATGACTGATGATTCTTCTGCGCCTCTTCGTACGTCTCGTGTTGTACGATCTTTTTTCCGTGCTCCGTCAGAAGTTCTTCGGTCAGTTCGCGCGGAAAGCCATAGGTTTCGAAGAAGTAGAAGGCCTTTCCACCGTCGACGTCACCGTGTTCTTGCAGATAGTCCGTCAGTTCCTTCTCTCCTTTGACGAGTGTGCGGCGGAATTGCGATTCTTCGGTTTTCAATGTTTCAACAATGAATTCTTTCTTGGCCCCCAAATCGGGATACGCCGACGCGTACGTCGCAAGCACGGCTTCCGCGATGCGCGGGCAGAACGAGTCATTGATGCCGAGGGTGCCTGCAAAGCGAATCGCGCGACGGATCATCCGACGTGTGAAATATCCTTGATCTTTATTGCCCGGCGGCGCTCCATCGGCAATGAGCATGGTTGATGCACGCAGATGATCCATCACGATGCGAAACGCCCGTGTTTCCTCCGGTTGTTCGCCATATCGTTTACCGGACAGTGTTTCGAGCATGGTCCGTGGCTCCGCGAACAGGTCGATCCGAAAGATGTCAGGATCATCATTGAGAGCCGCTGCGATACGCTCCAGTCCGCCGCCGAAATCGACGTTTTTCTGCCGGAGCGGTTCAAAGCCGTTCGGCGTGCGGAGGTATTCCATAAAGACATTGTTGCCGATTTCGAGAAAGCGTCCGCAGTCACAGTTCACATGGCATGGTCGGTCTTTCCATGGCGATGTCTCGTGAAGTCCGCGCTCCGCGCCAAAATCCCAGAACATTTCCGAATCCGGTCCGCCCGGTTCTCCGACCGGCATGGAAGACGGCTCACCCGCACGGCTCCACCAGTTTTTTTTCTCGTCGTAGAAAAAGATGCGCCCTCCCTGCATGCCGTTTCGCTCTGCGTCGTCAATGGATTTCGCATCAATGCCGGCAGTCGCAAACTGTTCTTTCCACAGACGAACGGATTCGTCGTCGCGCGGAATCACATCCTTGCCCCGGAACACCGTCACGAACAAACGCGCGGGATTGAGCCCGATTGCATGCGTCAAAAAATCGAACATCCATGGGAGCTGTTCCTTCTTGAAGTAATCACCCAGACTCCAGTTGCCCAGCATTTCGAAGAACGTCGTGTGGCGATTATCACCGACTTCCTCGATGTCGACGGAACGAAAAGATTTCTGGCTGTCCGCGATGCGCTGTCCGAGAGGGTGCGGTTCGCCGAGGAGGTAAGGGAGCATCGGCTGCATGCCTGATCCTGTGAACAGGGTTGTGGGGTCATTCTCCGGAATCAGCGAGGCCCCCGGGATCACGGCATGACCCTGAGAGCGGAAGAACTCCAGATATTTCTGCCGGATATCGTCTGTCGTCATCGGTCGCATGTGCGTGGCAAGAATATCAGAAGATGGTCGTCCCGGTGCATCGGGTTTTCCGTATTTTCATCGGATGGTGAGGATGACGGTATTGCGGCTGTTGGCACTCTGGCGAAAATGACGGTTCTTTGCTATAATAAGCACAATACACACATGAACTTCTCCACGCCTCCATCGCGGCGCAGCAAGACACTTTTGACTTGGAAATCCATTGTTCTGCTGCTGGTGACCCTGTGCGTTGTCATGGGGGCCTGTGTCTTCTTCTTTTTGCACAGTCAGGAAGTGATTGATCGTCTGGTGCGCGACCGTCTGAGCAATGAGGCGGCGATTGCCGCGATGCAATTTACCGGCGAGGAACTCGTGTCCATCCACACCAAGGCGGATATCGGATCCCCGCAATTCGGCGCCTTGGCCTGGCGGTTGAGTGATATTCGTACACGCACGCCGGGCATCCGTTTCGCCTACATCATGCGGCGCACGTCAGACCCGGACATGCTGGAATTCGTGGTGGATGCCGATGCACTCAAGACTGCGGAACAACTGGATGACAACGGCGATGGCATCGTCGACAGCTCAGAAGAACCGGGTTATCCGGGGGAACTGTATCCCATCGCAAAAGTTCCCGCACTCCAGAGCGCTGCGTTTGAAGGGCCGACGACGGATGAAAATATCACGTTGGATCGTTGGGGGTATTCATTCTCGGGATACGCACCGATCCGCAATCAGAGCGGCGCGGCGGTGGCTGTGCTGGGTCTGGATCTGATGGCCGATGATTACGCAGCGATTCTGCAAAGCAATTTTTCTCTGCAGGCTCTGTTACTCATTCTCTTTGGCGGTTTACTCATCACCTTTTCGATCGTCGGTTCCGTGTGGCGTCACCGCGTCGAAGAAATGAATCATCTTGATGCGGAGCGAAGGTGGCTTCTGCAACTGATCCTGCATCAGGTGGGCACGCCACTCACGGTGTTCAAGTGGGGAGTGGAGTCGCTGCAGGAGTTGCTGCCGCAGCTTCCCGAACCCGCTCAGACCGAAGTACGCGAAAACATTCTCATCATGGAGGACGGGATCTCGCGTCTGAATCACGTGTCGGAAGTCTTGCTGGCGGCTGACCGCATTCAGGAGGGGAGTATGCAGGTGGAGGAAGAGCGCGTGTCGCTCAGGAGCGTCGTCGACGAAACCGTCGCGGGTATCACGCCGCGTCTGGCCAAGCGTTCACAGCAGGTGCAGGTGGATATGCCGGAGGACGCATGGCTCCATCTGGATCGCCGACTGCTTGGGGGGGTGCTGCGGGAACTTCTGGATAACGCGATGGTCTATTCGCCGAAAAACGGCGTCATTGCCATTCGTGTGCAACGACACGGCAAGCATGTGGAAGTGCGCGTGATCGATCAGGGTGCCGGTATTCCCAGCCACGATCTTTCACGCATGTTCGAACGTTTCAGCCGCGGGTCCAATGCCGGCAAATTTGATCCCAACGGAACGGGAGTGGGTCTCTATATCACCAAGGGCATCATCGAACGTTTTGGCGGCAAAATTGCCGTAGACTCCGTCGAGGGAAAAGGGGCGACCATCACCTTCACGCTTCCTGTGGTGTAGAAGCGGGAGAGTGGTTGTGGTTGCCTGTTCCGTTGTGCTGGGCACCGTTTCCGTTGGCGGGTTTTGGTTTCCCATTCTTGCGGGGTTTGCCATTCCCATTCCCGTTCCCGTTGCTTCTGGGCGCACCGTTTGTGTCGTGGTTTGAGGGGTCGGAAGGGGCCGGTTGTGCAGGAATCTTTAAGTTTGGCAGACGTCGAAGGAGATCGGTATACGGCGCGGTATTTTCCTTCAGAGCACTTTCGCATGCCGCTTTTGTCCGGCTGAGGATCATGGCCATGGTCGCAATGGTGTTTTGAAAAATCGTTTTTGCCTCTGGCGCAGTCATCGTGTCGGCTGTGGCTTTGGTGCGTTCCAGATCCGCGCCGAGTGCAGCGATTTCCTCCTCCCACTGTGCCTCGGTCATGATGCGGATGGGATCCATGACGGCTCTGATGCGCGTGCGAAGCGCCTCGGATCGGGCGGCGATTTCGATCAGCGTCTGCTGCTGGCGCCTGTCCGCTATCTCTTTCAGTCGTACCAGTTGGTTGCCGCTTTCCTGAAGGGTCGGCAGATGCATCGACGGATCAAAGTCCCGGGGGAGTGATTGAAAGTGATGGTGGGCAAGAAGATTCCGGTATTCCTTCCTTTCGAGATGGGAGCGGCGGGAGCGGAGAAAAAGATTCCGCAGCGGTCCGAGGAGTGCGGCAATATGAATCCGGCCCAGTATCGTGTCGCATCTCTGGCAGAAGCGGACGTACAGGCGTTTCTGCCCGGAAGTGCCGGGATCGTTCGCCGAGAGAATCTGCTCATAGAACTTCGACCGCTCTGCATGATCCGGGATCAGGGTGAAGAGGACGTCCAGAAAATATTGTTTTCCCTGACGGCGCACCGTTGCGATGGCATTCAGTACGCGTTCGGGTCCGAAGGTGTTGATGAGCTCCTGTGCGATGGCATCCTCAGAGAGACCGGCCAGATGTTCGACCTGCGCGTGCCACGCCATGGTACGGTTGTAGTCTGCTGCAATTGCGTCGGTCTCGCGTTGCAGCTCCAAGAAAGCCGGCGATTCGCTGCCGGTCTGATCGGAGAGTCGCTGTTTTCCGTTTTCTGGTGGCGAAGTCATTGACATGTTTGCGAAATATGTTACTCAGATTTTTAGGGAAGTCAATGCTCCCGATTGCGACATGAAAAGCGTGTGTTTACCCCAGACTACAGCGAATCTTGCCTGCTTCGACGATGTCACTGCACAAGGCATCCGGATCCGGATTGGAGCCGTGCAGCCGGTGGAAGATGGTGGACGTGATGTTGCGGTGGATGATGTGGTGCGGCTTTTCGGGACCGAGCACGATGCCCAGAATCTCCTCGATCGCGATAATATCTTCCTTCACGTGTTCAAACGCGCTATAGCGCCGTGCGAGTAATTCCAGATTTTCGCGGTTGAGAAACTTGCCGGCATGCTTGAGGTCAGAGCGCAGTGCGGGGTAGTGGTGTTCGAGGAGCGGGAGCAGGCCTTTTTCTCGAACCGCTTTCAGCCCGCGTCCGGTCGCGATCAGCTCCGGCGGGACGCCAAGTGAGTAGAAGGCGCAGGTGAAGCCGATGGCACGGGGGAGCTTGACGGCTCCGATGCCGCGGCTGTAGCCGAACAAACCGATGTGGAGCAGGCGTTCGCGGCGTGCGGGGATGAAGGCGGCAATCGCATTGATGACCGGCGCGAGCGATTCGATGGTGGGTTTCCAGTGAACGACGAAGAGATCGGCAAGTTCGCGGATTTTCTGACGATCGGCGGGTGCGATGCGTTCTGCAGAGCGTTTTGGGGTTTCTTCTTTGATTTCTGCGAGCGCCCGTTTCACATCTTCCAGAGGATAGTCATAGCGAAAGGCCGACTGGATGGAGTAGGTGCGCGTTCCGGCGTACTGATCCAGAAATGTTTTAGTATAGGTGGGATTCACGCTCCCGCGGAAGGGCAGAGAACCGGTCCCGAGGATCGGAAACACTTCAAACCCCATCCGTGCAGCCAGCTCATCCGCCGTACTCAGGGCAGCACGCACGGCCAGCACCGCGGGGACGAGGCCGGAGTTCATGGCAGGGTCCGAGCGCGCGAGGAAGATACGCTGGCCTCGCTCGCTTAAGTCCTTCTTCTCTTGTTTGAGTTCCTGCCAGTAGGGTTCCAGAATCTTTTCGATTGTAAACAGCGAGTCGATGTCCTCCACAAGGGGAGTCACATTGATGAGGCCGAAGAGATTCAGTTCATCCTCTTTGCTCTGATGAAAGACCGAGCGGTGATAGTCAGCCGTTTCGCGAAAGGCGCGCCGTGCGCCAATGGGCTGATCCGCCGATGTCGTGAGCGGCAGGAACATCTCGGTCACGGGCGGACGCTTGAGGCCGATTTCCTTTGCCAGATCCGCAAGTGAGAGGATGTTCATGAAGGCGCGGGCGGCGCGGTGCGTCTTACCCTCCTGCCACGACGGGATGCGGAACGTCAGGTGCACCTCCTCGCCCAGGGGTTTCTTCAAAAAGAAATCCTGTGCCCGCGAGAAGAGTTTTTCGCCCACGGCTTCATCCACGTACTTGCCCTCCCAATCCCACATGTATTCGTCGATGGGCAGTTCCCTGAAGAGCAGGAGCAATTCTTCGATCTCGTCCTGCGTGGGAACAAAAGCGTCCTTTCGCCACCACGGCACCCCGGCGTTATCGGGATGTTGCGTGGCCATGGTGACGGGCGGCCAGATCATGGCGACATCCTACCGTGATCGCCCGAAGCGGAATATGATTTTCACCGCATGACCTCCTCCCCGTTTTCGCGGCTTCCCCCTGCGCCCGTTGACCCCGTCTTCGCCATTGCGTCCGAGGCGGCTTCTGCGGGGGAGGGGACGATTGACGCGACGGTGGGGATGCTTCTCGACGAAGCGGGCATGCCGTTTGTGTTGCCGAGTGTACGTCGGGCGGTCGAGTCGCTGTCACCATCATTACGGCAGGGGAATTTCGCCTACCCGCCACTTCTCGGGCTGCCGGAATTCCGTTCCAGCGTGACGCAGCTCATTTTCGGCTCCAGAACCGACTCGATCGCGTCCATCGCAACCACGGGCGGGACGGGAGCCGTGACACTCCATCTCAAGTTTCTCAAACGTCTGGGTATTCACGAAGTGATCCTGCCGGTTCCCTCGTGGCCCAATCACCGGCGGCTGATTGAGTCCCTCGGGTGTACGGTACACGAGGTGCCGTATCTTGAGCGGGGAGTCGCAACCACAGGCGGAATGTTGGAGGCGCTCTCTTCCTCCGGGACGCCCTGCGGGATTCTGCTGCAGGCCTGCGGGCACAATCCGACGGGGCTCGATTTCACCAATGAACAGTGGCGGGAGTTTGCTACGTTCCTCAGGAGCAAAGAACACGTGGTCCTGCTGGATCTGGCGTACCAGGGGTTGGTCAGAGGGGTTGAAGAGGATGCGGTTCCTGCGCGGTTGCTCCGTGATGCGGGGGTCCCGTTGCTCGTGGCGTGGTCCGCATCCAAGAATCATTCCATCTACGGCCTCCGGACCGGGTTGGCGTGTGCCGTTGCCTCCGATCCGGCGCAGCGTGAGGCACTGGAACGTCACTTCATGATCCTCACGCGCGAAATGCATTCTGCAGCTCCCGTCACTGGGCAGCAGATCGTGATCCTCGTACAGCAGGAGCATGCGGATCAATGGAGAACGGATCTCAAAGATCTGCGGGTTGTGATAGGCCGCAAGAGGCAGAGATTGAAGGACACTCTCCCGTGTTTTGCCGATACACTCGCTGGCGCGGGTCTCTACGCGCTTCTGCCGTGTTCCTCCGAACAGATCCTCTCACTCAAGCGGCAGAAGATTTTTTTGCTGCCCGATGGTCGCATCAACATCGCCGGTATCCCTGATGCGCGTATGGAAGAGTTCACAAAAGCCTGCAGACAAATCATCGGGTCATAAGTCATGAAGTCCGCAAGCTGTAACGGAGATGAACATCTGTGGGATGCGCAGACGTGGTTCGCCGGTTTTCGCATGGGGAAGGGTTCTGCGCGATGTGTCTTGTGTTGTCAAAAAATTGAACAGCATGCTTTCGTCGTACGGAACGCTCATTGACGCTGCGCGCGGCGGTGACTACAACGGGGCATCATTTTCTCCATGCATCCATGAATGTTCCGTCATCTGTTGCAGCGCATTCGGCCCCGCCGTTCGCCCCTCCGGTCGGTGAAGATCAGGCAGATGCGATGGAGCCATCATCCCCCTTGGCGAGCCTCATCGTTCAGAGGGCGCTCGGCAATCTTTCTACTCTTGAGAAAGTCATGCCTGCGATTCGCGCTCATCGGGAGTGGTGTCGGGGTAGCGTGTTGCTGCCGCTTCTGCAGCGCATCACTGCGGCAGACCGCCAGCAGGCATCAGACATGCGGAGTGCCGCCGTCAGATACATGCCGGAATTTCTCGCCGACCCGGAGGTGCGCAGGGCCGCAACCATGGGGCCTCTGCAGACGGCGGCGGAGATTGCGAATATGGAGCGCATGGCACGCGCGATGAAGTCCTATCCGGCAGGTGCTGTGGTCGCCGGGGCTCCCATCACAGACGACGATCCCGCCTTGGTCAGGGGGTATCCCCTTATGAACGGCAGTGTCCGTTCCGGGACGTGTGACGTCTGCGGAAAAGATGCCTTACTGACTTATGAAGCGGACCTGATGATCCATGAACGGATCGCTGCATTGCAGTTGCGGGCATGCGCCGATTGCGAGGAGCTTCTCGCGGGTGACGAGCCGCAACTCGTTCGGCACTTGTATACGGAGGGCCGTTTTCTCTAGCACACTTTCTTCCCCCTTTTTTCTTTTATGTCCTCCCTCGCACTATCCGAATCTCCCGTAGCAGCACGCGCAGTCTCTCTTCCCAATACGCTCGCCGATGCCGCTGCGCTTTCGCGCATTTTCCGGCCGGGAGCCGAGGTGCGCTCGCGCATGGGCGGAGTTTTTCATCCGCATGTTGAGGATCCGGAGCAATTCGAACAGGCACACCTCGCTCTGATGACAGCATTAGGGGAGCATCCCGAAGCTGCGCACGATGGAAAGGATATTCAGGCAACATTTGAGATCCGCAGAGCGTCGCGGCAGTACCTTGCGGCAGTGGGTATCACAGTGCATGAGGAGGACGATGCCGGCTGTCACCTGCGTGCCACTGAACTGTCTTGGCAGCAATTTACTCAGCGCTGGCAGATCAATCCGGCCACGAACAGTGGCAGGGGGTGAGTGCGGCCACTTGCGAAGCGATCGGGGAGAGTGGGACTTCTACGTTCCGAAAAACGCCTGAAATGCAGATGATTTCAGTAGTTTGGCTCCCACTCTGAAGAGGGATGTCTGCAGGCGCGGGTGCCTGCGGGCACGCGCGAGCATGCCTTCGCGGCGGCGTTTGAGGGCGAGCATGCGTTCCAGTTCGGGCATAGGGTATGCGGGGTCGAGGATGCGTTTGGCCACTTCCTGACCGGACATCAGTGCGAAGGCAATCCCTTCCCCCGTGAGCGCTTCGGTCATGCCGGCGGCTTCGCCCGCGAGAAAAATAGTGCCGAATGCGTGTCCGCTGTAGCCGACACCCAGCGGTGCCCCGCGGAGTTCTGCGGGATCAAACGGAAAGCCCTCTTCTGCCATGAATTTCCTGAACTCCTCCAGAACTTTCTCGAACGAAATTTCTTCCGGATCGTAGTACCCGCCCACGTTGGTGACGCCGCGCTTGGGAAAAGCCCATAGGTATGCTGTCTTGATGCGTGGGGGATTGAAGTACCAGAGCACGCGCTCCGTTTTGACCGGTACATCGAACGTAAAGCCCAGCGTGATCTTCTTCGGCAGCTTCAGGTATTTCCGAACCATCGAGTCGGTCCCGTCCGCGCCAACGAGCGTTTTGAAGAAAAAGGTTCCTTTGTCCGTCACAACACTGTCTTGATGAATTTCCGTGACTTTGGTGTCGGTGAGGACGGTGATGTTCGGGGCACCGGAAATTT
>Ga0172381_10007218_pt1 | contig 11025 bp, 9 predicted proteins | sample Leawel6488metaG_FD_119754 | JGI IMG/M metagenome (GOLD analysis project Ga0172381, IMG submission 119754) | Leachate microbial communities from a municipal landfill in Southern Ontario, Canada - Leachate well 64-88 metaG | ecosystem: Engineered > Solid waste > Landfill > Unclassified | place... | reverse complement strand
GAGTTGCGAAAACTGCGTCAGCCTTTTGACGAAAACATAGAAGTCGGCGTAATGATCGAGGTTCCGTCGGCCGCTATGACCGCGGATCATCTGGCGAAAGAAGCGGATTTCTTTTCAATAGGGACAAACGATCTTATACAATACGCGCTGGCGGTAGACCGCACCAACGAAAAAGTCGCGTATTTATATGAGCCTGCCCATCCGGCGGTGCTGAGGATGATCAAAAATATCATTGACGCGGCTCATGCCAATAATATCTGGGTCGGCATGTGCGGGGAAATGGCTTCGGATGAGATTTTTACCCCGGTTCTTTTGGGCCTGGGGTTGGATGAATTCAGCATGCCGTCGCTCGCGGTGCCTCAGATAAAATATATACTGCGGTCCATGACCATGTCCGAAGCTCAAAAAATTGCCGCGGAAGCGTTAAGCCTGACCACGGCGAAATCCGTTGAAACGTATATGCAGTCGAAATTGAAAGAAATACTTAAGTGAGTCCGGAACAATGAAGGTACTTATCCTCGCGGCGGGTTACGCGACGCGTCTCTATCCCCGGACAAAGAACTTTCCTAAGCCTTTGCTTGAGGTAAAGGGGAAGCCGATCATTGATTATTTGATAGAGAAGGTGGAGAGGCTTTCCGGTATTTCCAAGGTTGTGGTTGTCACCAACGACAGGTTTGTCCGGACATTTGAAGCCTGGGCAAAGCAATTCGATACCCGGTATGATATCCAGATCGTCAATGACCGTACGCGCACTCCCGAAACCAGGCTGGGGGCGGTCGGCGACATGTCCCTGGTATTCAAACAGGAGTCGTTCAAGGGTGATTTTCTGGTTTTGGGCGGAGACAACTTCTTTCAGGATCCGCTTGAAGATTTCGTAAAATTCGCCAGGCGCAAGACTACGGCTGTGACCATAGGCGTGTATGATATCAAGCGTAAAAAAGAGGCCTCCAGTTTCGGAGTAGTCAGCCTGAATGCTGCGGGAAGGGTCGTTGATTTCGCCGAAAAGCCGGAACAGCCCAGGACGAGCCTCATCGCCATGTGTCTGTATTATTTCCCGCAGGGAGCGTTAACGTGTATAAAAGAGTATATGTCTGATAGCCGTAATTCGTCTGACGCGGCCGGAGCTTATATCGGATGGCTGTCTCGCATGGATACGGTGTATGGGTATCGGTTCAAGCATCTATGGGTAGATATCGGTAATAAGAGAACATATGAGCAGGTAAATCTATTAACTCAAGGAAAGGAGTAGCGCAAATGGAGAAGTTTTTTTTCAGTTCAGAGTCTGTGACCGAGGGGCATCCCGATAAACTTTGCGATCAGGTGTCTGACGGGGTATTGGATGCGGTATTAAGGGAAGATCCGAACGGGCGTGTCGCCTGCGAGACCTATGTGACTATGGGGCTATTAATGGTGGGCGGGGAGATAACCACGCACACCTATGTCGATATCCATAAGCTGGCGCGTCAGATCATCAAGGATATAGGCTATACGCATCCAAAATACGGCTTTGATTACCATACGTGCGCTATCATCAATACCATTCATTCCCAATCTCCGGATATCTCCCAGGGGGTCGATACCGGCGGGGCGGGGGATCAGGGTATTATGTTCGGATATGCCTGTAAAGAGACGCAAGAGTATATGCCTTTGCCGATCTCTCTGGCGCACGCTTTGACCCAGAGGCTGACCGATGTCCGCAAGAAGGGCATTTTGAAATATCTCGGCCCTGACGGTAAATCGCAGGTCGGGGTGGAATATCACAATAATAAACCGGCGCGTGTCGATACGGTCGTTATCGCGTCGCAACATACCGATGAGGTTCTTGATAAAAGCGGCGATAATATGTCGGATGCCGCGCGTAAAGAGATCATTCAGGTGGTCGGGAAAGAGGTTTTAAAGGATTGGGTCGACAAGGATACGAAATATTATGTCAACCAGACCGGCAAATTCCTCGTGGGCGGACCTCAGTCCGACACCGGCATGACAGGCCGCAAGATCATTGTCGATACGTACGGCGGCACAGTGCCGCACGGCGGAGGCGCGTTCTCGGGCAAGGACGCGAGGAAGGTGGACCGGTCGGCGGCGTATATGTGCAGGTATGTCGCCAAGAATATCGTTGCCGCGGGAATAGCTGAAAAATGCCTTATCCAGATGGCATACGTCATAGGCTATGCGGAACCCCTGTCGGTATTTGTCAATACCTACGGCACCGGCAAGCTTGCTGACGCGGCTATTGTCAAATTGATCAGGGAGAATTTTGAATTAACGCCTAAAGGGATCATCAAGTCATTGAACTTGCTGCGTCCTATATATAGGAAAACGGCGGCGTACGGGCATTTCGGCCGGACTGAGCCTGAATTTACATGGGAATCTCTTGATAAGGTAGAGACCCTTAAAAAAGCGGCGTCAAAACTGTAAAATAATAAGGAGATTGCATGAAATACGAAGTAAAAGATATTAAACTGGCGAAAAAGGGTGCATTGAGGATCGAATGGGCGCGCAACAATATGCCTGTACTCGGTCTGGTAGCAGAGCGGTTCAAGAGAGAAAAACCGTTGACCGGCCTGACGATCGCCGCATGCCTGCATGTGACGACCGAAACCGCCGTTTTGATGGAAGTTTTAAAAGCCGGCGGCGCCGACGTATCGCTGTGCGCGTCCAATCCTCTGTCAACGCAGGATGACGTCGCTTCATCGCTGGTCGCGAATTTAAAGATACCTGTATTCGCGATAAAAGGCGAGGATACGAAAACGTATTATCGCCATCTGGTCTCAGCGCTATCCTGTCAGCCGAATATGACTATGGACGACGGAGCTGACACAGTGTCCATGATCCATCAGAATCCTGAAAAGTATTTTAAAAAACCGATCATCGGAGGTACTGAAGAGACAACAACCGGTGTTATCCGGCTTCGCGCGCTCGCGGATCAGGGAAAGCTTCGTTATCCCATTATCGCGGTTAACGACGCGTTAACCAAACACATGTTCGATAACCGTTACGGCACCGGCCAGTCTACTATCGACGGCATCGTGCGGGCGACGAATAAACTTATCGCCGGTTCGAATTTCGTTGTGTGCGGTTACGGCTGGTGCGGCAGGGGCGTCGCAATGCGGGCGCAGGGCATGGGCGCTAATGTTATTGTTATCGAAGTGAACCCTTTGCGCGGGCTTGAAGCGGTCATGGACGGGTATCGCGTCATGACTATCAAAGAGGCCGCTAAGATCGGGGACATTTTCGTGACCGTAACCGGCGACTTGAATGTTATCCGCAAGGAGCATTTCGCCGTCATGAAGAACGGCGCGATCGTCTGCAACTCGGGCCACTTTAACGCCGAGATCGAGATCCCGGGGCTCGAGAAACTCATGAGATCCAAGAAGACCATCAGGGATTTTGTAGAAGAATATATTTTGCGCAATGGAAGAAAGATATATCTTCTTGGCGAAGGCAGGCTTATCAACCTCGCGGCGGCAGAAGGCCATCCGGCGGCGGTGATGGATATGTCGTTCTGCAACCAGGCGCTCGGTGTCGAATATATGAAAGAGCATTACAAAGAGCTGGATAAGAATGTGTACAAAGTTCCTGATCCGATAGATAACGAGATAGCCCGTCTGAAACTGAGGTCGATGGGCGTTACGATCGACAAGCTTACCAAGGAACAAGAGCATTATCTTTCAAGCTGGGAAATGGGTACATAAATGTCTGTAAGACGGATCGGGGTTCTGACTTCCGGCGGCGATGCGCCCGGTATGAACGCGGCAATACGAAGCGTTGTGCGCAGCGGCGGGTATTTCAATGTCGAAGTAATGGGGATCTTCCGGGGTTACGCGGGCCTCATTAATGAGGAATTGAAAGTCCTGGATCATCACGCGGTATCGAATATTATAGGCCGCGGGGGAACGATCCTAAAGACCGCGCGGTGTCCTGAATTCATGACCGAGGAAGGCCAGTCCCGTGCCGTAGGGATCTTGAAAAAATATCAGATCGATGGTTTGGTGGTGATAGGCGGCAACGGTACATATGCCGGCGGGATCGCTCTTTCCAAAAAATGGGGTATCCCTTGCGTCGGTATTCCGGGCACTATTGACAATGATATTAATGGCACCGACTCGACTATAGGCGCCGATACGGCGGTCAATACCGCTCTTGAGGCGATCGATAAAATACGCGATACCGTTACTTCTATGGAGCGTATTTTTGTGGTCGAGGTTATGGGCAGGGATTCGGGTTATATCGCTTTGCAGGTCGCGCTCGGCGGCGGCGCTGAAGATGTTCTGGTTCCCGAACGTAAATTCGACATGGTGCGCATGTGCCATGATATAGTCGAGGGGAATATCCGGGGCAAGGTCAGCTGGATAGTAGTGGTTGCCGAAGGCGCGGGCCGCGCGGATGATATCGCCCAACAGATAACGGATCTTACCTCGCTCGAAACACGGGTCGCGGTGCTGGGCCATGTGCAGCGCGGGGGCGTTCCTACGGCGAAAGACAGGAATCTTGCCAGCCTTCTGGGAATAGAAGCTGTGCGGCTGTTGGCTGACGGTGGATCCGGAAAGGCCGTAGGGGTGATCTCCGACAAGATCAATGTCGTAGATCTTGAGTTCGCGCTGGCTAAGAAAGAGTCGCAAATCGATAACATATATCAGGCATTGAAAACTCTGACATAATCACTGAAAGGGAAGGAGAACCAGAATGGGCAGAAGACCGGTTGATATCGAAAAGATAGTTATGGATCTTATTATGACGGATGACGCGAACGCGAAAAAGGATATTGCCAAGAAGATCCATGATATGGCATACAAAAAGGGCATTTATCCTTCAAGTATCCATGAATTGTATGTCGCGCGCGGCAAGAATGAATATACGGGCTGCACGATCCCGGCTATGAACCTGCGTTCAATGACGTATGACCTGGCGCGCGCGGTGTTCCGCGTAGCCAAACGCAACAATTCAGGCGCTTTCATTTTTGAGATCGCGAAATCAGAGATGGGTTATACCAGTCAGCCTCCGGTGGAATATACCAGCGTTATCCTTGCCGCGGCCATCAAGGAAAACTGGACCGGCCCGGTATTTGTCCAGGGCGATCATATCCAGGCGAACGCGAAAAAATTTGCCGAGGATCCGGAGAAGGAAATGGGCGCCCTCAAGGCAGTGATCGCGGACGCGGTCGCCAACGGTTTCTACAATATCGACATCGATACGTCAACGCTCGTGGATCTGGGCCAGGCGGATCTAAAGAAACAGCAGTATAATAATTATACCGCTTGCGCCAAACTCACGCATTTCATACGCCAGATACAACCGCGCGGCATCATGGTTTCTGTCGGCGGCGAGATAGGCGAAGTGGGACATCAGAATTCCACGCCCGAAGATCTGCGCGCTTTCATGGCGGGTTATAAAGAATCACTGCGCAAAGGGTTGGTCGGGATCAGCAAGATAAGCGTTCAGACGGGTACGTCGCACGGCGGCGTCGTTCTGCCTGACGGCACGATTGCCCAGGTTAAACTTGACTTCGAAACCCTGCGGACTATCTCGAAATTAGCCCGCGATGAATTTGGCATGGGCGGCGCGGTCCAGCACGGCGCTTCGACTTTGCCGGCTGAGGCGTTCCACAAGTTCCCGGAAACGGAGACCTGTGAAGTCCATCTGGCGACCGAATTCCAGAATATGATCTATGACAGCAAGCATTTCCCCGCAGACCTCAAGGCCAGGATGTACGAATGGCTGAAGGTCAACGCGGCCAATGAGCGAAAAGAAGGCGAGACCGAAGAACAGTTCTTCTATAAGGCGCGTAAGAAGGCGTTAGGCGCGTTCAAAAAAGACATCATGTCTTTGTCGAGAGATCTGCGCGACGCGATCTCCGCGGAGCTTGAAACGAAATTCGAGTTCCTGTTCAAACAGCTCAATGCCGTGAATAACAAGGAATTGGTTGATAAGTTCGTGACTCTTAAGCGCGTGATCGTGCGCAAGAGAAGCGATGCCGGCCCGGTGCATCACGACGGAGAAGGCGCAGACTAGAAACGGAGAGATATATGAGATCGGATGCCATAAAGGTTGGGTTGGAGCATGTTCCGCACCGCGCGCTTCTGCACGCGACGGGATTGAGCAGAAAAGACCTGAAACGGCCGTTCATCGGCGTCGCTACGGCGTTCACCGACCTGATCCCGGGGCATATCGGTATACGGGATCTTGAGAGGTTCGTCGAACGCGGCGTTTGTTACGGCGGGGGCGTTCCGTTTTTCTTCGGAATACCCGGCATTTGCGACGGCATAGCGATGGGCCATCTGGGGATGTGTTATCCGCTGGCCTCCCGCGAACTTATAGCCGATTCGATCGAGACCGTGTGCAACGCGCATCAGCTCGATGGCTTGGTATGTATCACTAATTGCGATAAAATCACTCCGGGCATGATAATGGGCGCGGTCCGTCTGAATATTCCCGTATTGATCCTGACAGCCGGCCCGATGCGCGCCGGCCATATAGGCAAGCGCAAGCTTGCTTTTGTCCACGATACTTCTGAGGCCCTTGCCCGCGCTAAAAAAGGCGAGCTCTCGGATAAGGAACTGTCCTGTCTGGAAATGGAAGCCTGCCCGGGCCAGGGTTCATGCCAGGGTTTGTATACCGCAAATACCATGGCGTGCCTGACCGAGACCATCGGGCTGTCTCTGCCGGGCTGCGGCACGGCATTGGCGGGTTCCGCGAAAAAACGCAGGATCGCCGAGGCTACGGGCGAGCGGATCGTGGAAATGGTGAACCAGGGCATATTCCCCCGCGATATAGTTACCCTGCAGTCGCTGGAGAACGCGATCGCCGTGGATATGGCGTTAGGCGGCTCCAGCAACACGGTTTTGCATTTGATGGCTATAGCGCATGAAGCGGGTATAAAACTTGACCTTAAAGCATTTGATAGAATATCGAAAAAAGTATGCCATATTACCAACATTGAACCGGCAGGCCCGGATTATATGGAAGATGTGGAGTTCGCCGGAGGTATTCCGGCTGTTCTTAAGCGCTTGAAGGTTCATTTGCATAATACGACTACCGCAAGCGGCAGGAAGATCTATGATATCGCCGACGGCGCTGTTATTCTGGACGATGAAGTTATAAGGCCGTTCGACCGGGCGTATCATAAGGAAGGCGGCATCGCCGTCCTTTACGGAAATCTCGCTCCTGACGGCGCTGTCGTCAAACAGGCGGCGGTGAATCCTCCGATGATGCGGTTTTCCGGTAAAGCCGTGGTCTTCAACCGTGAAGAAGAAGCTATGAAGGCGATCATGAACGGCAAGATCAAGTCCGGCGATGTTGTGGTTATCCGCTACGAAGGCCCTGCCGGCGGCCCCGGGATGAGAGAGATGCTCGCCCCGACAGCCGCTATTGTCGGCATGGGGCTGGCTGATTCCGTCGCCTTGATTACCGACGGAAGATTTTCCGGAGGCACGAAAGGCCCCTGCCTCGGCCATGTGTCGCCTGAAGCTTCGGCAAAAGGCCCTATCGCCATTTTGAAAAACGGTGATATAATAAATATCGATATCCCCGGCCGCAAGCTGGAAGTTGAACTGACCCGCGCTGAGATAAAAAAGCGATTTAAAACCTGGAAACCGGTCGAACCTAAGATCAAAACAGGGTATTTGGCGCGTTATTCACGCATGGTTCAATCCGCCGATAAAGGCGCGGTTGTAATTTGAGGTAACAAATGACGGGTTCGCAAATATTGCTGGAGAGTTTGAAACGCGAGGGAGTCGAGGTCATTTTCGGTTATCCCGGCGGGCAGGCTATCCATATATTCGATAAACTCTACGATTTTCCTCTTAAACTCATACTCGTGCGCCATGAGCAGGCCGCGGCGCATGCCGCCGACGGTTACGCGCGCGCTACGGGTAAGGTGGGAGTGTGCCTTGCCACGTCAGGCCCTGGCGCCACTAACCTGATAACAGGGATAGCTAACGCGTATATGGATTCTATCCCCATGGTCGCTATAACCGGACAGGTCAAATCTTTTCTTATCGGCAACGACGCGTTCCAGGAAGCGGATGTCACCGGGATCACGCGCCCTATAACCAAACATAATTATCTGGTTAAAGATATAAAGGACCTGTCCAGGATAGTCGCCGAGGCTTTTTATATCGCGTCTACCGGAAGGCCGGGCCCTGTTCTTATAGATATCCCGGCGGATATTCAGATGCAGGAATACGAGTTCAGCTGGCCGGAATCAGTCGAGATGCGCAGCTACAAACCGACGCTTTTCGGCCATCCCGGCCAGATCAAAAAAGCCGTCAAGGCCATTATGCGGTCTAAAAGGCCGATAATTTACGCCGGCGGCGGGGTGATCACGTCTAACGGCAGCGCAGAACTCCGGGAGTTCGCGGAAAAGATCAATGCCCCTGTTACCCTGACGTTAATGGGGCTGGGCGCCTTTCCCGCTGCGCATCCTTTATTTTTGGGTATGCTCGGGATGCACGGCACCGCGTATGCCAACTACGCGACGATGAACGCGGATCTTATCATAGCGGTGGGCGCACGGTTTGATGATCGTGTTACAGGGAAGCTGGATACGTTCGCCAAGAACGCCGATATAATCCATATCGATATCGACCCGTCATCTATCAGCAAGAATGTCGCCGTGGACGTTCCGATCGTAGGAGATGTCAAGAACGTCCTGGGCCAGTTGCTTGAAGAAATTAAAAAGGCTCCGGATACGTCCGAGTGGTTGAAGGTTGTTGATGGATGGAAAAAGAAGCATCCGTTGGTTTATCAGTATAAAGGCAAGATCAATCCGCAGTACGTTATCGAACAGATAAACGAAGTGACGCAAGGCAGCGCTATTGTTTGCACAGAGGTCGGCCAGCACCAGATGTGGGCGGCGCAGTGGTACAAGGCCCTGCATCCGAGGTCGTTCATTTCGTCAGGAGGGCTTGGCACCATGGGTTTCGGCTTCCCCGCAGCTATGGGCGCTAAGATGGGCTGTCCGGATAAAACCGTATTCGATATAGCCGGTGACGGCTCAATACAGATGAATATACAGGAACTGGCGACTTGCGTGTGCAACAAGATCCCTGTTAAAGTGGTTATCCTTAACAACGGGTATCTTGGTATGGTGCGTCAGTGGCAGGAGTTGTTTTATAAGCGCCGGTATTCGCATACCATCATGTACAATCCGGATTTTGTGAAAGTCGCCGAAGCGTATGGCGGCGTGGGTATCAGGGTAACCAAGAAAGAAGAAGTCCGCCCCGCTATCGAGAAGGCTATCGCGACCGACAATGTCGTGTTTATCGATATTCATGTAGAGCCCGAGGAGAATGTGTATCCTATGGTGCCGGCGGGTGAAGCTATAGATAAAATGAGAGGTCTCGCATGAGGCACACGATCTCGGTCCTGGTGGAGAATAAGTTCGGCGTGTTGGCCCGCGTGGCGGGGCTATTCAGCGCGCGGGGTTATAATATTTCTTCGCTTGCCGTAAGCGAGACGCTTGATCCGGATGTTTCGTACATGACGATCGTCGTAGAAGCCAAGGACGCGTCGGTGCTTGAGCAGGTCAAGAAGCAGCTTAACAAACTGATCGATATCATTAAAGTCACGGATTTCACGCGCAAGGATCACGTGGAACGGGAACTGGTCCTGGTTAAAGTCGTATGCACGGCCAAGACCAAGGCGAAGCTTGAATCGCTGGTAGGGAGGTATGACGGGTCGGTTATTAAGTGTAAGGACGACATCGCTATTATAGAAGCGGTAGGAGAACAGGCACAGGTGAAACAACTTCTGGAAGATTTAAGTACCTTCGGCGTCAAAGAGCTGGTGAGGACCGGCAAGATCGCCGTTGCATATTAAAAGGAGGCAATACCATGGCAAAGATATACTATGATAATGACGCGGATATGGGCTTGTTGAAGGGTAAGAAAATCGCTATCATCGGGTACGGCATACAGGGCAGAGGGCAGTCGCTGTGCCTGCGCGATTCAGGCTGTGAAGTGGTTGTGTCCGAGGTGGAAGGCACCCCTAACTTTGAGCTGGCTAAACAGGACGGGTTTGTCCCGGTGTCCGCGGCTGAAGCTGCGAAAGCGGCGGATATCATCCAGATCCTGACGCAGGATCATGTCCAGGCTAAAGTGTACATGGAATCCATCAAGCCGAATCTTAAAAAAGGCAAAGCGCTTTGTTTTTCTCACGGATTCAATATTCGTTTCAAACAGATCAAACCCCCGAAGAGCGTGGATGTGTTTATGATCGCTCCTAAAGGTCCCGGCGCTTTGGTGCGCAGGATGTATGAGGAAGGTAAAGGCGTTCCTTGTCTGGTCGCGGTTTTTCAGGATGCTACCGGTCAGGCTAAACAACTGGCCCTGGCTTACGCTAAAGCGCTGCGCGCGACAAGAGCCGGGGTTATCGAGACGACATTCGAAGAAGAGACAGAGACCGATCTGTTCGGAGAGCAGGCTGTTCTTTGCGGCGGCGCGTCAGAATTGATCAAGGCGGGATTCGATACCCTGATCGACGCCGGGTACCAGCCGGAGATAGCGTATTTCGAAGTATTGCATGAGCTCAAACTTATCACGGATCTGATCCAGGAAAGAGGTATCAGCGGTATGCGCCGCGGCGTTTCCAATACCGCTTGCTGGGGAGATCTTTCCCGCGGCCCGCGTATCATTAACGAACGGACCCGCAAAGAAATGAAGAAGATCCTTAAAGAGATCAAGTCCGGAAAGTTCGCTAAAGAATGGATCAAAGAGAACGAAATGGGAAGGCCGAACTTCAATAAATTATTACAGGACGGCGATAACCATAGGATAGAGCAGGTAGGAAAGCAGTTGAGAGAAATGATGCCCTGGATGCGGAAGTAAAAAGCTCGTCATTGCGAGGCCCCGAAGGGGCGAAGCAATCACGTTTTTGAGATTGCTTCGTCGCGCTTCGCGCTCCCCGCAATGACGTGATCGAACTATGGAAAAATTAATCATTTTTGATACTACGTTGAGGGACGGCGAGCAGGCTCCGGGCGCGTCATTGAATACGTCCGAGAAGCTTGAGATCGCGCATTCGCTC
>Ga0172381_10007216_pt1 | contig 11027 bp, 9 predicted proteins | sample Leawel6488metaG_FD_119754 | JGI IMG/M metagenome (GOLD analysis project Ga0172381, IMG submission 119754) | Leachate microbial communities from a municipal landfill in Southern Ontario, Canada - Leachate well 64-88 metaG | ecosystem: Engineered > Solid waste > Landfill > Unclassified | place... | reverse complement strand
ATCCAATCCCTGAGCTTGTAATGAACGGTCTTGCGGCCCAATCCTTTTTTCTCCAGCCATTCGGTGATTTTTTCTATCGCCTCTTTGGATTTCAAGCCGCTGAATTCCCCGGAATCAACCAAAACCCCGTAATCGATAAAAGCGTCGCTGGAGATATCGCCTCCGGATATAACCTCCCTTATTTCTAATCCGTACTTTCCGGCGAATTTATAGTCCCTCTTGTCATGAGCCGGAACCACCATAACGGCTCCACCCCCGTAAGAAGAAATAACGTAATCTCCCAGCCAGACTGGCACCTTTTCTCCGTTCGCGGGATTTAAGCAGTAAGAGCCGGTGAAAACTCCTGTTTTTTCTTTTTCCTCCGACGTTCTTTCCAAATACGTTTTTTTCTTGGACTCTTTTATATACTTTTCCGCTTCTTTTTTATGCTCCTTGGTTATGATTTTTTCCGCCAAAGGATGCTCCGGCGCCAGAACAACGGCTGTTACTCCGAAAACCGTATCGGTCCTCGTAGTAAATACGCTTATGGTTTCATCCGAACCTTCCACTTTGAAATCTATTTCCGTGCCGTAGCTCCGGCCTATCCAATTTTTCTGCTGAGACTTAACCCGCTCGGGATAATCAACTTCGTCCAAGTCGTCTATCAGCCTGTCGGCATAGGCGGTAATTTTAATCATCCACTGCTTCAGGAGTTTTTCTGAAACTTCGGTTCCGCATCTCTCGCAAGCTCCCCCCACCACCTCCTCGTTGGCTAATCCGATCTTGCAGGAGGGGCACCAGTTAATCGGCATTTCCTCCTGGTAAGCCAGGCCTTTTTCAAAAAGCTTTAAAAATATCCATTGAGTCCATTTATAGTATTGAGGGTCGGTAGTGTTGATTTCCCTCTCCCAGTCAAAAGACAGCCCTAAAGATTTGAGTTGCCTCTTGAAATTAGCCACGTTTTTTTCAGTGGCAATGCTGGGATGGACGCCGTGCTTTATGGCATAGTTTTCCGTCGGCAATCCGAAAGCATCCCAGCCGATTGGAAATAAAACATTATATCCCTCCATTCTCTTTTTTCTGGAAACGGCGTCTAATGCGGCATAGCTTCTCACGTGTCCCACGTGAAGGCCGTCTCCGGAAGGATAGGGAAACTCTACTAAAATATATTTTTTATCCTTTTTGGAAAAATTGTCGGCGGCAGCCAGCCTTTCTTTTTCCCAGTACTCCTGCCATTTCGGCTCTATTTCTTGAGGATTATATCTCATATATTGAATAATTTCCTGGCGTTATTGGTAGTGGTTTCAATCAGGTCATTATATTCCACATCCCTTATCTCGGCAATCCTTTCAGCCGTGTGCTTTACAAGCAGCGGCTCGTTTCTTCCTTCTTCCTGCGGAGGAGTGAGGTAAGGGCAATCGGTTTCTATAACAATTTTGTCTTTGGGAAGATTTTTTATAACCTCGCTGGAATCCATTTTAAAGATAAGACCGTTGAATCCGAAATGAAGTCCCAGGTCCAGATACGCTTTAGTCTGCTCCCAGTTTCCGGTATAGCAATGAAGAACTCCCTTTAAGGAAGAATCACTCCTGGACTTCAGCAAATCAGTTAGCTCTTCGTGGGCCATTCGGCAATGGAATATTACGGGCAAATCCAGCTCTTTGGCTAAATCGAGCTGAAGAGAAAGAACTTCGGCCTGCTTTTTTCTGAACTCCTCCCTCTTTTGCTTGGACTTTGGCTTCCAATAATAATCAAAACCCACTTCCCCTATAGCCACCACCTTGTCGGACATCGCCAATTGCTTGTATTTTTCATAATCGAACTTTTCCTCGCTGGAATTAAATTGGACCTCTTCGGGATCATCTTTTATTTTCACCAAGCCTGTTTCCAGATGAATGGGGTGGAGGCCGACGGCGGCATAAACCCCTTCTTTATATTTCTGGGCCATCTCCACGGCTCTTTTCGAGGTGGTATACTGCGACCCGACGTTTATCATCCACACACCCCCGTCCAAAGAACGGCGGATGACATCTGGAGCATCTTCTTTGTAGGCATTGAAATTAACGTGGGCGTGAGTGTCTATTATCATTGCATTCTCGGAAAAATAGGCTGGGTTTTTTGAGACCGGAGCTGTTTTAGAATTTCTGCGGAGGCATTGGGGAGGAAGGGAATTAAAAGCTCGGCTATTTCTTCAATAGTCAATAGAAGGCTGCCTATAACTTCTTCCTGATTGCCCCCTTTCTCCCAGGGCCGCTCTTTCTCTATATACCTGTCGCACCATCCGATTAATTCCCAGACGGAAGCCAGGGCTTCGTTGAATTTAAGCTCTGACATCGATTTTTTGTATTTATCCCAGCATTCATTAATTGCTTTCATGTTTTCCGATTCCGGCTTTAGCTTGGGGCGCTTAACTTTCAGCTTACCCGCCATAGTTATCACCCGGGCCGTTAAATTACCCAATCCCGAAGCCAGGTCGGAATTATATCTCTTTTCAAACTTCTCTTCTGTAAAATCGCCGTCTTCCGCGGAAGGAATCTCCCGAAGCAAAAAATACCTGACAGCGTCAGTTCCGTATTTTTCAGCCAGCTTAAAGGGATCAACTATATTCCCCAGGCTTTTTGACATTTTTTGCCCTCCTACGTTGATAAAACCGTGGACAAAAATCTTCTTGGGCAAAGGAATCCCTAAGGAAAGAAGCATGCCCGGCCAAATCAAACAATGGAACTTTTGAATGTCTTTGCCGATAAAATGGATGTCAGCTGGCCAATACTTTTTAAATTTAGCGCTGTTTTTATCGTATCCCAGAGCGGAAATGTAGTTGGTTAAAGCGTCTCCCCAAACGTAAATTGTTTGAGTGTCGTCGTCTGGAACAGGCACTCCCCACTGCAAATCCTTGCGGGGCCGGGAGAAGCTAATATCTTCCAGTCCCTGCTTAACGAAACTGAGCATCTCGTTTTTTCTTGTTTCGGGAATAATTTTTATCTCTTCTTTCTCTAGTATTTTCTCTATTTCCTTGGAATACTTGGAAAGCTTAAAAAAATAATTCTCCTCCTCTACGACTTCCGGAGAAATATGATGAATGGCGCATTTTCCTCCCGCGAGGTCCTTTCTGGTTATGAAGGCCTCGCAGCCCGGGCAATACAGGCCCTTGTAATTCTTTTTGTAAATGTCTCCTTTTTCCTTTAATTCCATCCAGACTTTCTGAACCGTAGGCCAGTGCTTCTTTTGGTCGGTGGTCCTTATAAAATCATCGTTGGATATATTTAAAACCTCGGCCAATCGGCGAAACTCCCCGGAAATCCGGTCCGTAAAATCCTTTGGGGACTGGCCCGCTTTTTCGGCGGCCTTCACCACCTTTTGGCCGTGCTCGTCGGTGCCGGTCAGAAAGAAAACGTCCTCCCCCTGAAGGCGACGGTATCTTGCTGCCACGTCTGCCTGAACCGTTTCCAGGGCAAAACCCAAATGGGGAGAAGCATTTGTATAGGCAATGCTGGTGGTAACATAGAATTTTGGCGATTTGTCGGGCATAAGATATAATTTAAATACTGGCTTCATTTTATCACATTTCCATTAATTTTTCATGATTCTTTCAGCTCACGTTTTAGCCGGAGCGGCAGTAGCCGCCAAGATTCAAAACCCTGTCCTGGGGATTTTTTTGGCTTTACTCAGCCATTATCTTTTGGACTTATTCCCCCATACCGAATATTCGATTAAAAACATCCAGGGAGGACGGTGGAGAAAATCGCTTCCGGATTTTTACAAAGTGCTTCTAGATGCTTCATCGGGAATGATATTAATATACTTAACCGCCGGTCCAACCCCTCTGATTTTTGCAGGTGCATTAGCGGCAATGGTCCCCGACGGAATCACTCTTTTACACATTCTCTTTCCTAAAATAAAACTGCTGAAAGCGCACCAGTCCTTGCACGGCTGGCTGAACGGAATCGGCCAAAAAAGAAAAATCCCCGTTTTCTGGGGGATAGCCAGCCAGGCGGCAATATCAGCGGCAGCTATTTATTTTTTACTATACTTCTAAAGATAATTGCTCTCTCGGTTAAAATGTAAGCAAGCTTCCATTTTTCCCTCTATTCGCAATTATAACCACAAATTCCCCCTTGGGATTGATTTTCTCCAAAAGTTCTCCGACTTTTCCTCTGTAAACCGTCTCGAATTTTTTGGTAAGCTCCCTGCAAACTACTATCTCCAGGCTTTCATCAATCTCGCTCAATTCCTTGAGTGATTTTATTATCCTGTGGGGAGATTCGTAAAAAATAACCGGGTGCAGAGAAGAGGCCGCTTCCTCAAAAAACTTCTTTCTTTTTTTCTTGACGGGCGGAAATCCCAAAAAAACAAATTTGTCCATTGGAAACCCGGAAACCGAAGCTGCAGCCGCCAAAGCGCTGGGGCCGGGAACCGCCGTTACCTCAGCTACTTCCCTTTTTGATATTTCTTCAATAAGCTTGTTGCCGGGGTCGGATATCCCCGGAGTCCCGGCATCGGAAACCAGAGCCAGGTTTTTTCCGTCTTTAAGAAATTGAACTATGTTTTCTACTTTTTCCAATCGGGAGTGCTGATGGTAGCTGACGGTGGGAGTCTCGATTCCGTAATGGGAGAGAAGCTTCTGGGTTTCCCTGGTGTCTTCGCATAAAATTAAATCGACGCTTTTTAGAACGTCGAGGGCCCTCGAGCTTATATCCCCCAAGTTGCCAATGGGAGTTGCGACGATGTACAGGGTGCTCATAGAACTACCGCCGACTCCTCTTTCTTCTTTTTGAGGAAGTCGCGCAAAAATTCAAAAAGTATTCCGGCAATCGGAATGGCCAGCAAAGCCCCCATCAGCCCCCAAAGATTTGCTCCTATCATCACGGATATCAGCACCAGAGCCGGAGGAAGGCCTATAAGCCTTTTTGTCAGCACCGGGCTGAGAATATTGCCTTCTATCTGCTGGATAAGGATTGTAGCAATAAGGAAGAAAACCGCTTTAAGCCAGGAGTCGGCTGCCACTATCACGGCAATAGCCACGCCTGCCAAAACAGGACCGATGAAAGGTATGAAATTAAAGACCCCCGAAAACAAAGCAAAAGAAACAGCGTAATCGATATTAAGAACGTAGCAGGTTGCAAAAGTCATTGCAGCGACAAAGGCCGAGGCAAGTATCCTGGCCCCGAACCAGCCGCTGACTTTTTTCTGGCTCCTCTCCCACAAGCTCAAAACCACGGCTTCGTATCTTTTAGGGGTAAGAACTTTTATTATCCTTTCCAGCCCTTTTTCCTCTAAGGAAAGAAACAAAGCAATGGATACAATGGTGATGGTGGAAAAAAGCCCTCCGAATATGGCCCCGATTGCCGTAAATATATTGGAAGATATTTTAGTCAGGCTTTCTTCTATCGCACCGGTAAAAGAGTCGAAGCTTTCAAAAGCCTCTATCCCTAAATTCTTTAAGGGAGGGGAAATCCTTTCAAAATACTCCGGAAAGGACTGAGAAAACTGCTGTATTTCGCTGAAGAACAGCGGGGTTATAAGATAAATCATCACTCCGATAATGCTGAATACGGAAACGTAAACCAAAACTGCCGCCACCACCCTGGGAATAAACCTTCTGAGAAAATCTATGGCGGGATTGAATAGAACGGAAATAATGACGGCGAAAACAATCCAAATCAAAATATCCCTTACCAAGTAAAGCATGTAAAAAGTTACTCCGGCAACGGCAATTTTCAGGATTGACGCCCAAGATATGTCTAAAAGCTTGTTTTCCGTCATAATCTCAATAATTTATCGAAAGCCTTATGGTCTTTGTGGGGCCCAACCAAGGCCAGATTCAAGCCTTCGGGCCTGAAAATATCCTTGGCTACGGCCAAAACGTCGCTGCTTGTTACCTTATCAATTTTAGCATAAATCTCTTTTGGGGTTAAAATCCTTTTTTCCAGCAATTCATGGACTCCGTAGAAAGCAGCCAGCTCGTCCGAGGATTCGAGAGACAGAGCCATTTTTCCTTTTATATACTCTTTGGCTTTTTTAAGCTCTCCGGCGGGAACTTTCTTTTGAGATATTTTCCGGTATTCTTTTAATATGGTGGAAACTGCTTTCTGGGTGTTGCTATTTTCCACTCCGGCCTGGGTAACAAGGAATCCGGTATCGGGATTGCAATCGCTCTCAGTTTTAATGTAATAAGCCAGGCCCAGCTTTTCCCTAACTTCCATAAAGAGCCTGGAGCTCATCATTCCTCCCAGTAAAACGGCCAAAACATCCTGGGCATACTTTTTTGGATGAAGAACGTTGTATCCCCTCACCCCGAGGCATAGATGGGTTTGGTCGGTTTCCTTATGGTCAATCAGGCTGCCCGGTTTTTTCTGGTTTTCAATTACCTCGGCTTTTTCTCTGGGCTTGGAGCTTTCCATGCCGGAAAAATACCTTTTAACTTTTTCGATCGCTTCCTCCTCTTCAATCCTGCCCGCCACGCAAACGATGGTATTGGGGGCGGTATACTGCTCTTTCATGTATTCAAAAAGGTCTTTTCTGCCAATCGAAGAAACCGTTTCCTTGGTGCCCGCAATATCCCATCCGGCCGGCTGGTCTCCGTAAAGCAAGCGGTTCCACAATAATCCGACTCGCGACATGGGATTGTCGTAAATCATGTTGATTTCCTCTATTATCACACCTTTTTCCCTTTTGACTTCTTTTTCCGGAAGTAAGCTGTTTAAATAAATATCGGAAACCCATTTTAAAGCCAAGTCGAATTTGGAAAAAGCCGTCTTGGCGTAATATCCCGTATATTCCTCCCCCGTAAAAGCGTTGTATATTCCCCCGACTTTATCCAAGGTTTCGGCTATCTCCAGCTTATCTGGCATATTTTTCGTCCCCTTGAAGAACATATGCTCCAAAAAATGGGATATTCCGTTAATTTCCCTGGTTTCGTATTTAGAGCCGGTCCCGACCAAAACCAAAACAGTCACCGCTTGGGTGCTCTTTTGGGGAACGGTAATAATCCTTAATCCGTTGCTTAGGGTCGTTTTTTTAAACATTGAGCTTTTCCTTTATTACCGAAAGCAAGTCAGCCACCTTCACCCTTTCTTGTGACATGGTGTCGCGGTCTCTCAAGGTAACATCATTGTTTTCAAGAGTGTCAAAATCGACCGTAACGGCAAACAAGGTCCCTATTTCATCCTGCCTCCTGTACCTTCGCCCGATTGAGCCGATTTCATCGTACTGAGCAGAAAGCTCGGGCTTTATCATCTGAAATATTTCTTTAGCCTTCTTAACTAATTCGGGTTTGTTTTTAACCAAAGGAAGAACGGCTACTTTGACCGGAGCCAAGGATTTATGGAGCTTGAGCATCACTTCTTCCTCCTTGGCGGACTCGGTCGTCTTGGTCCGCCCCCCCTTAACTTCGTGATAGGAATCAATCAAGAAGGCCAGGAAAGACCGATCTGCCCCTACCGAAGTTTCTATGACGTGAGGGAAATACTTTTCCTTCTTTTCCTCGTCATAATACTGAAGATCCTGCTTGGAGTTTTTAGCATGATTTGAAAGATCCCAGTCGCCCCTGTTGTGAACTCCCTCTATCTCCTGCCAGCCGAAAGGAAACTTGTATTCTATATCCACGGCTCTTCTGGCATAATGGGCCAGCTCGTCTTTGGGGACCTCCTTAGTCCGTATATTCTCTTTCTTAATTCCCAGCGACGAATACCATTTCAGCCTGGACTCAAGCCAGTATTCGAAAAACTTATCGGCTGTTTCGGGGCGGCAAAACCACTGCATTTCCATCTGCTCAAACTCCCTGGTCCGGTAGATGAAATTTCCAGGGGTAATTTCGTTTCTAAAGGCCTTTCCTATCTGGGCTACGCCAAAGGGAATTTTCAGCCGCATCGAATTTAGAATATTATTGAAGTTTACATATATTCCCTGGCATGTTTCCGCCCTTAAATAGGCTTCAGAGCCCTCTTCCTGAACCGGGCCTATGAAGGTTTTCATCATTAAATTGAATTTTCTCGGCTCGGTCAGCTCTCCTCCGCAATCAGGACATTTGTCCCCTTCCAAAAAATCCTTCCTGAACCTGCGGTGGCATTTCTTGCACTCTACCAGCTCGTCGGCAAAGCCTGCTGTCAGATGCCCGGAGGCCTGCCAGATTTTCGGGGACATGAGAATGGCCGAATCCAGAGGAACTACGCTCTCTTGATTCCTGGTCATTTCTTTTCTCCAGGCGTCTTTGACGTTGTTTTTCATTTCTGTTCCCAGAGGACCGAAGTCATAGCAAGAACCGAATCCTCCATAAATCTCGGAGGAAGGAAAAACAAAGCCTCTTCTTTTTGCGAGCGAAACAATTTTATTCATTAGGTTGTCCATAAAATTCTGTTGAGTTATCTGACCGTGCCGTCGGAAACAGAGTCGTCGTCAGGCAAAGCAGCGTTAATCGCCTCATCTGTTCCCTCTACGGTAAACCCGGTAAACTGGTCTTCGCCGGTTATTTCAGCCGGCCCTATTATATTGGGAACAGTTCCTATTTGGGAAGAATCGGGAGAAAAACGAACCTGGAAGGAAACATTGGGTCCCGCTCCTGTCACCCCTTTCCCGGCATCCAGATTATCCAGCTTCCAGACTACTTCTCTGGATACGGAATCGTAAGTCAGATTTGTTCCTTCGGGAAAAATCCTACCGGTTAAAGATACGTTTCTGCCGAGAGTAGCGCTTACCTGCATATTATCCACATCGCTGTAATAGTTTTTAGCCTGCCAGGTAATCGTATAAGTGGTAGTTTGGCCGACCTCGGGAGGAAGAGGTCCGGAATTGCCGAATATTTCGTCAACGAAATACCCTCTTTGGTCTATCTCCACGAGAGTGTTAACTTTATTGGCGAACTCCTGGCGGGCCTGGCTCAGATAAACGTTATTCTTAATGACGGGATTCTTGTTCTGGGCTCCAAAATCTTCCTTTAGGTCAATCCAAAATTCCACCTTTCCTTCTTCTTGGGCGTCTAAGAACTGCAGGTCGGAAACCCTCCTCCAGTCGAAAACTATGGAATTGTCTCCGCTCTCGAATTCTCCCAAAGGAGCCCTTAGGGTATCAAAGTCAAAAGCTGCTCCCTCCAGCCTGGCCACCAAAAACAGATTATTAAAAGCTTCGCTTCCGATATTTTTGAAGATAACTTCGTAATGCAAGGTGTCTCCGGGATTGGCTATATATTGAGGACTGCCGTTGATTTGCTGGGAAATGTAAAGCGAGGGGGTGACTATCCTGACCGCCCGAATTGATTCTTTAAGCAAAACAAAATTGCCGTCCTGCCAGCTGCCCAGCTGGGCCTTAAACATTTTTTCCTCCTCAATTTGGCCCATAATGGTCCCTGTTACCTCTATTCTTCCTCCCTCGGCCTTATTTAAAAGGCCTACCTCCCATTCAGAAGAATCCAAGGGGCTAGGCGAGGCGGACTGGAACTCGAAATCCGAAGGATACTCCATTCTTATCGCCAGATTAGAAATCGGGTAATCAACATTGGAGAAGTAATTAAGGTTAAAGCTTAATTCTTTTCCGGATTCGATCCTCGAGGGAAGGTCCAAATCAAGAGTTAAGGGGACGGTTCCTATTTTTGTCGTAAAAGAAGTCTCCGATTCGTATCTGGCATTTAGATTTTTCGGCTTGTAGCTAAGCCAGGCTTTGGCTTTTTTAAGCTCTCCCGCGCTGCCGACTAGGCGTACGCGGAAATGAAATGTCTCCTCTTGGCCTGGATAAATGTCCTGAAGCACCATTTCTTTTCTCAAAGATCCGCCGCCGGAGGGAACTGAATAGTCGGGGAATTCGAAAGTAAGTATCGGCTCTTCAAGGCGAACGTTGCCGTTGTTTTTATACTTAACCGTGTATTCTATTTCTTCTAAAAGATCGGCCTGATCGGCTCCCAGTATTTCCAGCTTGAGAACTTCTTTGGAATAAGTGTTTTTCTGGTAATACCAAAAAGCGGCCGCTCCCAAAATAACAGCCAAGATAATAACGATTAGAATTATTTTATTTCTCATGTTTTTATTATATCAGTTTTTTGATGATTTCATCCAGATAATTCTGGGAAACTTCTTTTAATGATTTTTTTAAATGAGGGGCGGTCTTCAATCTGGAAACGACATTCCAGTCCTTGCAGACCATTACCCTTAAGATTTTTATCAAATCTTGATCGATTTGGAAAGCAGCCTGGGCTTTGCTAAAACACTTTTTGCATATCAGCCCTCCCTCTAAAGGACTGAAATAAAGGAGGCCGGGGGCCATCTTTTTTGCGCAAATGGAACAATTATAGAGTTCGGGCAGATAACCGAGCAGGGAAAAGAAATTCCAAAGGAAATAATAATAAAGCAGTCCGGCCTTGCCCTTCTCGGCCCTTTCCAATTCCGAAAAGGATTCTCCTGCCAGCCTCCACACTCTTTCGTCTTTTTCCTCAAATCCGGTCATCTTATCCAGAATTTCAGCCATGCTGTAAGCGACTTTCATTTTTTCAAAATCCTCTCTTAGGCCGGGAAAGCTTTCTATCAGGCCGGCGTCGGTCAAAGTCTTTTGCGCCCTGCCCTGTATGAACTCTATGTCTGAAAAATATAAAAAATCGGCGCCCCCTCTCAGCTTGGACTTTGTTTTTCTGACAGCCTTGCCCAAAACGCTCAGCTTGCCGAAATCCCTCGTATATATTTTAAAAATCTGGTCCGCTTCTCCCCGGTCAATCTTTCCGATGACCAGGCCCTTGGACCTGTAATGGACAACCATTTATCAAAAGCGCTTAATTCCCCTGTTTCCACTTTTCCAGCATTTTAATCTTTTGGTCCAGCTCTTTTTTAACCTTGTAGTCCTTGGTATACATCTTCTCTTTCTGCATTTTCTTTAAAGCGGTATCGAATTTCTGCTTGGAGAGGCCGTAAGAGCTACCGCTATATTTTTTCAGAGTATCCACCAGCCCCGTTCTTTCCTGCTTGCTGAACTTTTTTCCGTATTTGGGAGCCGCCTCGTATGGAGCCTTTCTGGCAAACTGCTTCAGGTTGCCGAAAGTTTGATAGCTCTTTTCGCCGAAAAGTCCCTTT
>Ga0172381_10007214_pt1 | contig 11029 bp, 12 predicted proteins | sample Leawel6488metaG_FD_119754 | JGI IMG/M metagenome (GOLD analysis project Ga0172381, IMG submission 119754) | Leachate microbial communities from a municipal landfill in Southern Ontario, Canada - Leachate well 64-88 metaG | ecosystem: Engineered > Solid waste > Landfill > Unclassified | place... | reverse complement strand
GCTGGGGGTTAAACGGCCGCCTTCGCGGCCGCCGCCTGCTGGCGTCCCCCCTTTGCTTTCGTGCCTATACTCTGCGGCCGGTGCGGCTGGGGGTCGAGTCGGGGCCTCCGCCCCTCCCGCCTGGTGGCGTCCGCCTTTCTTCCGGCCGCGCCGGTGCTTCGCGAAGTGGTTCGGCCTCAGCCAGAGGCAAAAAGGTAGGGGTTCGGGGGTATTCCCCCGAGTAAATAGCTGCGGGGAAAAAGCTGAAAAAAGAGGGGGTTATCAGGGGGGGAAAAATTGATTTGTCCCCCCCTGATATGCTACACTTTAATCATGGCAAAAGTTTCGTATTTAGACATCGACGTCCCATTGCAAGGTTTATATTTTGGTGGCTTGAAACAAGCCGACCGATTTTATACTTCGCGCGTTGTCCATAACTCTACAATTTTATCCCGGAAAAGAATTGCTGGTTTGACTGCTCGTTCTCTTCTCCCCCAGATTGTTGAATCTTGGAATGCTTTGAGTCCTACCGAAAAATGGCAGTGGGCAATGGCCGGTTTTGAAATGGAATTGACCGGGTATAGAATGTTTGTCAAAGACCAAACTTTGAGAATAAAAAATGGCTTGTTCGGTACTGCCGTTCCCTCTACACTGCACCAGGCCCTTGTTGGAAATCTTCATGTTCAGGCTCCTGCCACTGAAATTAAAATCATTCAGCTCCACCCTCACACATATTGGGTTTCAAGAAAAGTCTCTGGCAAAAAAGGAATGTATGTTCCTGTTAGAGTAATAGAGGCCCTTGCTTTGCCGCTTACAATTTCTCTTAACTTTTTTGCAAATTTAGTTGCGGCTGGGCCTCTTCCTTTCGCAAAATTTTATGCTCAAGTTTGGTATTCTTATCAAGGCGTTGACTGTTATCGTTACTTGGAAATTGATTTGAATTTTCAGACTCTTGGGGGTTCGATCTACGGCAATTCTGTTTTCGGTGACTGTTTTTTTGGCGAGACACTTCCTAATATCTGGTATGAAGCTACCGCTATTTTGAGTGAAATTCCCGGTCAAATTATTGGCTATAGTTTGGCAATCCACCTCCACGACTTGCAAGGCGATTTATATTTTGATAATATAAAAGCAGAACATTCTGGCCAGAATTGGGTTCGTGACACATTCTGTAATGACATCAATCAGGGCTTCACTCGTGCATTCTATCAAGTCCCCAAACACTGGGTTGCTGACATTATTCCCGCCGGAGCCGACTTTGAATCAATATATAAAGATTTTTAAAATATGGTAGAAACGTACTGGGGTTCGTTAGCTAAAAGCGCTGACGATTCCGAAACAATCGAAGAGGCTATCGAAAGAATTGCGGCAGCGCACAATTATTTTCTTCCTGTCGCGGTTTGGGCTATGCTCGCAAAGAGTCAAGTCGATAATGAAACAATCGAACAAGCTATCGCTCGTTTGATTTTAGATCACTGTGCCGACGAAACTGCTCATCTTGGTGTTGGTCAAAGTTTACAATCTCACAAAGCTTCTGAAATTATCGACCACCTTGCTGAGTCTGTCGTTTCTGACAAAATTTTGAATTGGAATATTATGCCTCAACACATGTCCAATGATAAAGTCCAAATTTGGCCTTCGTTTGAATCTCTTGATTGCTGGGAAACTTCTGGTGCTGGTGGCTATGATTTATATCTTGGTGGAATTTATTTGTACTGCAATGGTGGTGCTGGTACCTACAAACAAATTTATGGAGCTGCCGACATTTTTGATTTAGATTTGGGTGTTAAAAACCCAGTCTTTGAATGTGTTGTTGAGTGCATTAGTTCTATTCAAGCTACATATTATTTTGGTCTTGGTAGTAATCAAACCGACGGTTTTGGATTTAGGGTTTTGAATGGTGTTTTATATACTTTTGTTTCTATCGACGAGGTTATTCACTTTACCGAAATTCCCGGCATGACTCCTACTGATTGGCATTCTTATCGTGCTGTTTCCACTTCCGGCAGTAATGTAGAATTTTTTGTCGATGATGTTCTTGTTCATACTGAAACTACTTATCTTCCGCGTTCCTGTGAGTCCCTTTCTTCAATTTTCTTTTATGTTGGCACGTCTGGTGCTTCCGCTAAGTCGCTCCATATTTCCGACGCTCGATTCTATAAAGATAAATAAAATGCAAACACTAATCGGCAAAGACTTTCCTAAATATGTGATTCCGTTGATTGAGAATTCCAAAAACAGTATTCGCATTATTGTTTTCGACTGGAGAATGTATCCTAACGATCCTGGGCACCCTGTCCAGCTCTTTAATCAGGCCTTAATTCGCGCCGTAAGGCGTGGAGTTAAGGTTTGTGCCATTGCCAACAATAAAGATGTCATTGCCGTTTTAAATGCCAATGGAATCGAAGCAAAGAAACCGTCCGTGTCTGAGCTTATTCATGTTAAAGTAATGATAATCGACGGCAAGGACGTTGTGATCGGTTCTCATAATTATACTCAAAGTGCTTTCACTGCAAATTTTGAAATTTCAACCTATATTCCCGACTACCCAGATATTGACAATTTGCTTAATTTTTTCAATAATATGTATAACTTAAATGGCTAATTATCCTGGTACAATTTATTCCCCCAGAGAAAAGGAAAACAAGTCCGGTGTCGTTTACGACCCTACAAAAAAAACCGTTATTTACGCTGACGATATCACTAAAGATGACGACGAGATTGTTGCCATTGAAACAGAGCTTGGAGTCAATCCTAAAGGAGTGTTTGCTAGTGTCGGTGCCTATCTTGCTTCTTTGGCTGGTTCTATTGAAGACATCATTGCTTCTCTTGCTGATTATCTTACCTCCATTGTTGAAGACACAACACCTCAACTTGGTGGAGAGCTTGATTGTCAAGCTCATTCGATCGGTTTTACTCAACAAACCGCTTTCGGTGACGGAGCTACTACTATCGACTGGAAACTTGGCAACAAATTTTATTTCACTTTTGACATCTACAATGAGGTCTTCACTTTTGTTCCTCCCACCAAACCCTGTAATCTTATTTTGGTTTTAAAACAAGCTCCTACCGGAGGCCAAACAGTGACGTGGCCGGAAACTGTGTTTTTCCCCGGCGGTCTTGCTCCTGTTTTGTCTACGGCTAACGATGCGGTCGATCTTGTTTCTTTCTATTTTGACGGTACGAATTATTTCGGCAATTCGTCCCTTGCCTTTAGCCACCCTGTCTAAAAAAAACATATGTCTAAATATTGGGTTGGAGGAACTGGAACTTGGAATACTACTGCAACGACACACTGGTCTGATTCTTCCGGTGGTGCTCCTGGCGCTGCCGTTCCCACCGTCTCCGACGATGTTGTTTTTGATGCCCTCTCCGGTTCCGATAATTATACCGTTACTCTCTCCGGTGGCGTCGTTTGCAAAAATTTAACTATCGACAAGCCTACCGGTGTTGGCAAAAAAGTGACGTGGGCTGGCTCTTCTTCTTTGGCTATTTATGGTAGCCTTAATTTGCTTGGTGGAACGGCTGGAATAACAAGGACATATACTGGAGCAATAACTTTTAAATCTACTTCCACCGGTCAAACAATTTCTTTGAATTCTGTGACTCTCGCTAGTGCGATTACTTTTGACGGAGTCGGAGGCGGGTGGACTTTGTCCAATGCTTTGACTGCCACTTCTATCACTCTAACAAATGGCGCTTTTTCTACCGGCAATCAAAATATCACTCTTTCGGCTGCTTTCAATTCTACCAATTCAAATATAAGGTCTTTGACTCTTGGTTCGAGCTCTATATCTTGTACTGCTTTTTCGATTGCTACCTCCACTAATTTAACTTTTGACGCTGGAACGTCTATAATTACCTGCTCCGGCTCCTCGATCACTTTTGCCGGTAGCGGCAAAACCTTTTACGAGGTTCGATTGACTGGAGCTTCTCCTTCAATCACTGGAGCTAATTCTTTTACTAATTTAACAATCACAGGAACGGCCGTAAAGACTGGTGTTGTCAGCGTTAAAGCCGACCAAATAATTACCGGCACTCTCACAATCAACGGCAATACTTCTGTCAATCGAGTCACTGTGAATTCTGATGTCGTTGGTACTCCCAGGACGTTGACGACGACTGGCGGATCCGTCGTCGTTTCCAATGCCGATTTTAGAGATATTGACGCCGTTGGAGATGCTGGCGATTTGAACTTAAGCGCTGTTTCTGGCGGCAGTGGCGATTGCGGAGGCAATACTGGAATTACTTTTACTTCCCCTCAAGACTGGTATTTTCACGCTGCCGAAGCCGGTGCAAATAGCTGGTCTACGATTGGTAAATGGTTCACTCAAACTAACGGTGCCGGGTCCGTTGCGACTCGCCCTCCTCTTCCTCAAGATACCTGCCATTTTGACGTCAATTCTTTTGACGCGGGAGGTATAACTGTCACTCAAGACATGCCTCGTGTTCCTGGCTTCACTTTGTTGGGAGCAACTAATAATCCTACTTTCACATTTCCGAATTCTTGGTCTTGCTTTGGCTCAATGATTTTAATTGCTGCCATGTCTTTGACCGCCGGAGGCAATGGTCCTCAATTCCGTGGACGTGGAAATTATATTCTTGATTACGCTGGATTGGCCGCTGTCGGTACTATTCAATTCGACGCTCCTACCGGAGAATTAAAACTTGCCAGCGATCTTTCAATCGACGAGACTCACTATCTTTGGGTTTATCATGGCACTTTTACTTGCATCAATGGGGCCAACAATTATGTTCTTTCTGTTGGTTATCTTTATGTTTATCCTGGTGGTATTCTTAATCTTGGCTCTGCCACTCATTTAATTATTGGCACTGCCGACGCTGTCCTTGTTTGTAGTGGTACTATCAATGCCGGTACTTCTACTCTTAAGCTCTGCGGTGCGTTGATTGGCAATATTACTTTTTCCGGTGGCGGTCAAGATTATTATAATGTCTGGTTCTCTACGACCAATGCTTTTAATAATTACATTGAGGGAGTAAACACCTACAATGATTTGAGAATTGACGCCGGAAGAAACGTCGGCTTTTGGACGCCTGGTACTCACATAATGAATAGCTTGACCGCTCTCGGTACTGCCGAAGCCAGAATCACTCTTCGAGGTCTTGATTACAATATTATCCTTGAAAAAGCTGGTGGAGGAATAATAACCGGCTGCGACTACATCACTGTTAGCTATCTTGAGGGAAGCCCTCTTGAAACTTGGTATGTTGGAGACAACTCTGTTGACGGTGGCAATACTTCCGGTTTTTATTTTTCCGATCAGCCCTTGCCTCCCAGTCAAGCTGTCTTTTTCGGCTGTGAATGTTAGCCGTTTTGTGCTATAATTTGGTCGTTCCAAAATATTAAAACGGTTTTAAATATGCCCATTGTTCAAGGAGTAGAAAAAATATTCTCGCTCGAGCCCCGCAAAATTCTCGGCCGTCATCGCCACTACGGTCGTTCTATGCTTGGTCAGTCTCATTTTGGCGACGACGATATTATTGTAAAAGTCAATGTTGGTGTCCCTGGCTCTCACCCGCACGTCAAAGAAATTAAAGAAATTGTTTTCTCTGGTATCTATTCTTTAAAACATTTAAACAACAAAAGACAATTCATGCGGGAGGAGTATTATATCCCCTATAACCCTCGCACCATTCCCCAGCAGGCCAATCGTGGAATTCTCCGCGACGCTGTTTCTGCGTGGCAGGACTTGACAAATGAGCAGAAGTTAGTTTACAATAACCGTGCGAAAGGAAAGAACCTCTCCGGGTACAACATCTTCATCGGGGAGTACGTCCACTCGCATTAAGATCGTCTCTCAATTTCCTTGACCTAAAATAAAAAAGTCGCCAGGGGAATATAATCAACCAATCATTACCGATATGTGTGCAAAAGTTTCAGGACCCTTGTACTCAATGAGTGCAAGCGGAAAAATCGCGGACGCTTTTGTCTTCTTTTCATGGAAGGGTATCAATGTTGTTAGGCAGTGGTTGAAGCCGTCGAATCCAATGTCGGCTACGCAAGGTGACCAGAGGATAATTTTAGGCGGAACAGGTCGTTCCGTTGGAGAAGTTAAGCCCAGCAAGGCCTTTGCTCAACAGCTTATCACTTTAAACCTTATCCCTGGTGGACAGACAAAACAGTCGTTCTTGGTTAAATACATCGTAGACCACTACCTTGTTGACGCTACTGCCTACGCCGCAGAATTGGCTGCTTTGACCGGGCATACTAGTTATGCTGCGTTTGGAGCCAGTGCTGACGCGTTGGGCATCGTCGAGTTTGACCTTGCTTACGCTGCCATTGAACCGTACAACAAAGCTCTTGGATTGTATTTGATCGCGAAGACTGCAATCGCTTTGGGCTTCGTTGGAACGCCGTACACCACCGCTTTAACCGCTTGGGTTACTGCCGACGTGGCTGGAATGGTCGCCGACTTCACTGGTGCTTAAGTTCCTTGTGGCAAAATACTCCGCTCTTGCGGAGTTTTTTGTTTGTGCTATAATAGATTTGTGAATATGTTTGATTAATATTTTTTTCGAGGTGCTATCGCAAGCCTGTCAACGTACAAGACAGTTCTGACGTAAATGCCCTGAAGCGTCTGTCCGAACCTATTGCAACATATAGCTAGGGCGCTTCGAAAAAGATATTTTATTAATCAATAATTTTCAAAAAAATATGCTTTACGACTACGAAGCTTTCTATAAAAAGTATCCTGTTGACCAACATGACTTCCCGGAACGCCATATCGCTGTTTCGGATTTAATTAAAGGAAAATGTCTTGATGTTGGCTGTGGTACCGGTACTCTTTCCGATTATTTTTTTGGATCATATCACGGTGTTGACATTTCCGAACAAGGTATAAAAATGGCTCGTGAAATTCGTCGCAAAGACGCTGAGTTTGGAGTTGGCGATTGCACTAATCCCTCGTTTCTTAATTTCTCTGATTACGACACGATTGTCATGTGTGAATTTTTGGAACACATTGAAGACGACTCTTTGCTTTTCTCTCAAATCAAAGCGCAGGCCCGCAAGGGTACTCGCTTGATTGTTTCCGTTCCTAACGGCGATCGCATTCCTTGCGATGAACACGTCCGTACTTTTACGGTCCCGCAGCTCCGTACAAAATTATCGCCTCTTGGCAAAGTCAAATTTCATAATTGGGTTGGCTTTAAAAAACAAATTCTTTGCACCGTTGAAATAGGCGAAGAAAATATATCCCTGCTTTCTCTTTGTATGATTTTGAAGAATGAGGAAGTTGGCCTCGAGCGTGCCGTTTTGTCTGCTATAAATTACGTCGATAATATCGTTTTGGCCGTAGACAATTCCAGCAATGATAAGACGCTTGAAGTCGCTAAAATGTATGCTGATACTCTCAAAACTTTTGAATGGTGCGACGACTTTTCCGCAGCTCGAAATTTTGCACACAACGGAGTTAAAACAAAATGGATTCTATTTTTAGACGGTCATGAGTATATTGACAAGTGTGAAAAATTAGAAGAGTTTTTGAAGTCCGACGGCGACGGTCTTCTTTGTACCGTTGAATTAGAGAGTGGTGCTCAAATCCGAAACCCTCGCATTTATAAATATGGCTGCCAATTTGAAGGCGCTATCCATGAAAAGCAAAACTGTAAAAAAGTGATGTTTTTCCCTGGCTTCCTTGTTAAGCATGGACGTCTTGGCGGCCAATCCGTTGAAGCTATTGCCCAGCGCGAAAAGCAGACGTGCGATATGGTTCCGCGAATCATGGGCGAGCAGATAAAAAATAATCCGAAAAATCTCCGGGCTTCTTTCCACCTTGCCCTCTATTTCCAATCGAGAGGAAAATTTGAAGAAGCGATAAAGTGGCAAAATCTTTATCTAAAATATTCCAATGTCAAAAGTGAACGCTGGTTTGTTTTCTTTAATCGATCTCTCTGCTATCTTGCCCTTGGCAAAAATTTCAGAGCTTTTTGGGCTGCTTTCCGGGCCGACTTGGAAACTCCCGATCGCTGGGAAATTTGCAAACTAAAAGGCTTAATTCTTTTTGGCGATAGAAAGTACGGTCCTGCAATCGATGCCCTTGTCGATAGTTTTAAAATCAATACCGGCGATCAAGCCTACAAGCCTATGCCTCGTGACGACGCTGGAACGTGGAACATTATCGGCGAATGCTTCTTCAATCTCAAAGAATATTATAAAGCGTATGTTGCCTTTGACAAAGCCAATTCCAGTACCGAAAACAAAACTCTTAAAGACCTTGCTGGAAAACGTGCCGCTTTGATGTTCGAAATGTCTAAAGCCCAGGCATAAAAAAAAACCGCCTTTACGGCGGTATTTTTTTTCTATCCCTCGACTGTGATTCCATTGATTGACTCTTCAATCAATGTTATCGCTGCTGATTCTGAGTCTGTTAGCTCTTTTGTTTTGGCAATTCCCTCTTTAACTACTGTCATTGCCGTTTGGATTGCTGTTTTTTCTTCTCCTGTCATTTCTTTGATATTTTTATTTTTTCTCTCGACCTTTTTTGTCTTTAATCTTGCCTACTTTCGGCCGAAAGTAGGCAAGAGTCCGGTGTTCTTATCTCGGCATTCCCCTCTTGTCGCACTTTCCCACATATTTTTCTTTCGCGTATCCAAATTCTCCCTCTCTAAAATAAAGATAATATGCGTGGGGACACGCGCTGCAATTCGGCTTGTTGCATCGCACAGCTTTTATCCTTACATGGCCGTAGCGCGTTGGCAAATCCCATGCCTCTCTGATGTTTTGTGTTTCTTTGTTCTTCATGTCTATCGTGTTAAAAATCCTAACCAAAATAATGTCAATGCCAGTAATCCGGCGATCCACGCTGCCACCTTTCTATCTCCAACGTCGCATATTGCCATTGTTATCCAAAGACTTCCGATTAAGACTGCGATTGCTATTTGCATATTTTTTAAATTCCTAATGCTTTTCTTACTGCTTCAACTATGTTTCCGTCGACCTCTTTTCTTTCTCCTGTCCAACCTATTGTTTTTCCTAAACTGATCACTTCTCCATTTGCCATTAAAACTCCGCAGCTTTCTGATTTTGCTTCAATCGCTCCCTGTACTGTTTGATATAAAGGAACGATTGAAATTTCTTCGTTTTCTTGAAAAAATAATAGCATACCTTTAACTGGAATTTGATAGATTTTGTTCATTTTTTTTTAAATTTTAATAAGGGTACGTTTGGCTCCCGCAGACCGCATAAACGATAAAGAACAAGGAAATGCCCACTATCCACCAAAATGCCTCCCAAACCCGCCTTTTTACTCGTTTAGGGCCAATATAGAGCCACTGTCCGCATGGGTAAATAGTCATATTAGAATAGTTTGCCTTGATTCTGACTAATTTTATTCATGTCTTCGACCTTTGCCTTTTCCACGCATTCCTGGCAGAGATATTCTTTGAAGTAATTCCAAAGAATCGCTCCGTCTTTTCCGCACCTCGCGCAAACAAGGTGCTCTTTCTTTTTGGCGTTTTTTTTCGCCATATATTTTTTGTTCCGCTGGCCTCAGACCGGAACACTATAATGATACTTCTATCTTATCTCCTCTTTGTTTTTTTGTCAAGGGGCAAGAAGCCAAACAAAAAACCGACGAGCGTCGGTTATTGTGGTGTCTGGGCCACCTTCACTTTAATATATAGTCAAAATTTTGTCAAGCCCTTTTATGCGTATTGTTCCCATTTCGCTTTTGAAGCGTTCCACCAGTTTAAATTTCCTTGCTTCACTGCATAACAAAAGAATTTCGTCGCACCTTCCGTTTCGTATGCCACTGCGTCCGAGACTTCCGGGTGGTATTTGTCGTTAATCTGGTATAGCCCTCTGTCTATTGATCCGTCAGTGTTTACGTTTTTCGCTGCCGGATTTAGTCCGCTTTCCGCCTTTGCCACCGCAACAGCCAAATCCTCTTTTACTCCGTACGCTTTTGCTATCTCTCGTATTTTTTCCTCTATTGTTTTCGCTACTCCGGTTCCTGTCGATTCTTTCGCGCATTCAACTATTTTCTCTTCAATCTTCTTTCCGTCTACCAGGCTGCCAATTATCGACATTCCTGCAAAACCAGACATAAAAGCATTCAAGGCCGAGCCGTCCATGTATACTCCCACAATTCCGCCAATAATCAGTCCTCCGACTGATCCTAAAAATAATTGCCCTCCGTCTTTTTTGGGCAATGTTATACAGTTGTCGACAAAAATGTCTTTTGCTAGGGCTCCCGCCATTCCGCACACTGCTATAACTACCAATGTTTCTGTGATTATCATGCTTGTACTTGACAAAATTATTTTTTTATTTTTTGGCTCTTTTTTTTCTTTAATAAATAGATCTTTTTTCCCTCATATGGGTAGTATATACTACTCTTTAGGATATTCTCTGTAAAAAAGGCCTCTTGTTGCGATAGTTTCGCAACATTGAGTACCTCACAATTGTTTCTACTCTCTAGGCGTAATCTCCCCCCTATTTAGAGGCGGGGGGACCCCAATTGTTAGCTCTTTAGACTTAAAGCTGTGATTCTACTTAACAGCCCGTGTTGGTAAGATGGCCGCAGACCCAACCTCTTTAACGACGCAATAAAGATTTAACTCTTAACGTCCGAAGCGTTTCTGAACCTGTATTAAATTTTCTTCATGTTCTCATTTCTTTTTTTATTTGTCAACCCCTCCAAAAAATTCTTCCTGATTTGGAAAATTTTTTGGCGGTTTTTTTTCTGTGGGCCACTATTTTTTTTGACGACAAAAAAAAGAGGGGCCCCTTTTCTTTCTTTATTTGCTTGCTTTCTTTTTGGAAAAGAAAGCAAACTATACCGCCAGCTTTTTCCCCGCAGCCCGCCTCGAGTGTTAACGAGAGGCGTACCTTTTTGCCTCTGGCTGAGGCCGAAGGCCACCGGCGCGAAGCACCGGCGCGGCCGGAAGAAAGGGGGGACGCCAGCAGGCGGGAGGGGCGGAGGCCCCGACTCGACCCCCAGCCGCACCGGCCGCAGAGTATAGGCACGAAAGCAAAGGGGGGACGCCAGCAGGCGGCGGCCGCGAAGGCGGCCGTTTAACCCCCAGC
>Ga0172381_10007213_pt1 | contig 11029 bp, 12 predicted proteins | sample Leawel6488metaG_FD_119754 | JGI IMG/M metagenome (GOLD analysis project Ga0172381, IMG submission 119754) | Leachate microbial communities from a municipal landfill in Southern Ontario, Canada - Leachate well 64-88 metaG | ecosystem: Engineered > Solid waste > Landfill > Unclassified | place... | reverse complement strand
GGGAATTTGGCAAATAACTAAATGTTTTACTTATAATTATAAACCTAAATTTATTAATGCATGAAAAAAGATCGAGTTTTAAGTAGTATTATCGGGACCACCGTAGTTCCCGCTACAACAGAACCTTTTGTAGCGAGCGACAAATTTATTATCAACACTCAGGATGGCGCTCCTGTCAAAATCGCCTTTATGAATGATGAGTTTATAGAATGGTTTGGTAATAAAGTTGAAAATCCATTCCCTGGCAGTATCCTGAGGGGAAGAGATCTTTTACAAGACGACTTGCACATCTGCCAAATTTCAGAAATGCTAGGCAGAAGAAGAAAAACTGTCATAACATTGACTGAAGTTTATCACTCAATGTGCTGTCACGCGACCCATTCTGATGATTCATCTGTTCGTCCTGGAAAAATTTTCCAGGCGCTAGACGTTAATGGTGTCCCGCGGACAATTTATGTCCGCCGGATATGTAATAAATTTGTGATTAGAGCACATAAGGCAGACGAGTACCTTCTAGGTACTATCAACTATCGGGTTTTAAGCCATAAAGATTTAGCGGCCGTTGCTTAGTTTGCTCATAATTTTTATTTAACAACACGATTGATTTATGTCTCTCCCCCTCGCGTTCCTTAAGCTTAGTTTTAAACTGAGTTTAGAGAATCCGAGGGGCTTTTTTTATATAAATTAGTTAAATGATTATCTAAACAATAATTGACATGCCATAATTTCTATAGTATTATTATTTGAAAATTTAGTTCCTTAAAAACCGCGTGATTTAAGATTTATTTAGTTATTTATTGAGCCTCTAACGACTTGGGGGTTCGATAAATAACTAAATAAGAACCATAAATATAATAAGATGAGAAAAGAAATCTTACGGCCGGCGTTTTCTGGCCATGAAATGTACGTGGCCGCCACCAATGGCGGAACTATTACTGATGTAGCAAAGACTGGGAATAAACGGTTATTTATTGATGCCAGATTTAAAAATTTTGGTTTAAATAAAAAAACCAGACCAACGAAGTACGCTCCGCTAGCCGTTTATGAATTAGTGGATAAAGGAACGTTTCGCCAAATGTTTGACGAAGCGTATGTTTTACAACCGCCGCTTCTAAAACAAAGTCAGATTATCAGATGGCTAAAAGATAACTCGGAGCTGTTTAACAGCAGTGCGGTTATATTCTTCTTTTTTAAGAAAGAGAAATCTTGGCCTAATAAGATAATTGAATTCTTTTGGCCGTACTTAGCTGAAGTTTTTGTCGCTAGGGTAAATCTAATGCCCGAAATAACGTATATCTTTCCGGCCACATTGGAAGATAGAAATGTGTGGAGTTCTGAGCGCCACCCTCATTATGTGGTCGCCCCAAAATTTTAGTTAGTACTAATCAAAAAAGAAAAAAAGAAATGATTTTAACTAACCCAGTTGTGTCGGTAAATATACCGGCAACTACCGAAGAATTTGTCGTCGCTGACAAAATCGTTGTGAACACTAGCGAAAACGCCGAGGTAAGAATATTCCGTATCGGCGGGAAATTCAAAGACAGCTTTGGTAATAAAAAAGAACAACCCATGGCCGCCCATATGCTATATGGTCAGGACCTGACCCAACGTTCGACCGATGGATTACTTATTGGTGAATTAGGCGGGAAGGAAAAGGCAATAACTTCTTGGGCTGAAGTTCATACACTAATCAAAGCTCAACCACACAGTTCGCAAGGATTGTTAAATGTTCAGAATTTCTCTTCTAACATCTTCTTTATTCCTGAAGACGATTCTCGCCCCCAGGAAAATGTACACCCCGTGGCTCTGCGCTACGGAAGTAGCGGATGGGATATTATGGTATACATGCCAAATAGCACCGGTGAATGGCTTATCGGCGGAAGAGTCTTTAAACGCGCTGCTGATGCTAGGTAATAGCATCTTTAATAACCCCCCTGATTTTTTCTAATAATACTAGAAAAATCAGAAGGGTTATTTTTTTTGACAAAACAATCTTATTAAACTAAGATTAAGGTATTAGTGAGAGGATTTTAATTATTAAAATTAGCTAAAATTAGCATAAATATATGAAATACGATCACTTAAAGCAACAAGACCCCGCCGCTTGGGAAATAATTGAGAAAGAAGAAAAACGGCAGAACGAAGAGTTGGAATTAATTGCTTCGGAAAATTATGTTTCGCCGGCCGTCTTGGAAGCGATGGCGACGGTTTTAACTAATAAATATAGTGAAGGCTACGCCGGCCATCGCTATTACGGTGGTAACGCGGTGATCGATGAAATTGAAAACCTAGCGATTGAACGGGTGAAAAAACTATTTGACGCCGAGCATGCTAATGTCCAGCCCTTGTCCGGTTCTCCGGCTAATGCCGCGGTCTATATGGCTTTTTTAAACCCGGGTGATAAGGTTTTGGGTTTGCGTTTAGATCATGGCGGGCATCTATCACACGGCCATAAAGTAAATTTTTCCGGCCGTTTATATAATTTTGTCCAATACGGCGTTGATCCGGTCACGGGTATTATTGATATGGAAGAAGTACGCCGGATTGCCTTAGAAGAAAAACCAAAAATGATTGTTGCTGGTTTTAGCGCCTATTCACGAGAGATTGACTGGCAAAAATTTAAAGATATTGCCGATGAAGTCGGCGCGTTTACTTTCGCCGATATCGCCCATATCGCCGGTTTGATTGCGGCTAAGCAATTAAAAAATCCCGTACCGATTTTTGATGTGGTTTCGACGACAACGCATAAAACTTTACGCGGACCGCGTGGCGCGATAATCATGTGTAAGGAAAAATACGCGAAGCAGGTTAATAGCGCTGTTTTTCCGGGCATGCAAGGCGGACCGCATGATCATATTACGGCCGCGAAAGCCGTGGCTTTCGGTGAAGCCTTAAAACCGGAATTTACCGAGTATGCGAAACAGATAATTACTAATGCGCGCGTAATGGCTGAAGAATTTTTGGCGCGCGGCTATAAAATAGTTTCCGGCGGAACCGATAATCATTTAATGATTTTAGATTTAAGCAGTAAGGGGCTAGCCGGTAAGGACGCGGAAATAGCCTTGGATAAAATCGGTATTTCCGTCTCCCGCTCTACTATTCCGAACGATCCGAACCCGCCGATGAATCCGAGCGGCGTAAGAATTGGTACGCCGGCGATTACGACCAGAGGAATGAAAGAGGCGGAAATGAAAATTGTCGTTAATTTAATTGATGAAGCTCTAAAAAATAAAGATGATGAGAATAAATTAAAAAGTTTAAAGGAAGAAGTCCGGAAATTATGTGAACAATTTCCGATTCCGACGAAATAATATCATTATGGTACAGAAAATAGACGGGCAAAAGATTGCCGAGAAAATTAAAGACAAAGTTGCTAAAGAAATAATTAAACTTAATGGGCCAAGACCAAACTTGGCCATTATTTTGGTGGGCGAACGTGAGGATTCTAAAATTTATGTCGGCTTGAAAGAACGGGAAGGAAAAAAAATCGGCGTTGATACCCATCTTTATAAGATGGATGAAGATATTACGGAAGCGGAACTTTTGCGGACGATTGATTTTTTAAATAAAGATGCCATGATTGATGGGATTCTGGTCCAGTTGCCTTTACCGGATAAATTTAATACCGATAAGATTATTGCGGCGGTTGATCCGAAAAAAGATGCGGACGGTTTTCATCCAGATTGTCCGGATTATATTGTTTCGCCGGTCTTAGCGGCAATTAAAGCCTGTATTGAAGATATTAATTTTGACGTTGCCGGCAAGACCGCTTGTGTTTTAAATAATTCGGAAATTTTCGGTCTGGGCGTTAAAGAGATGTTAGAAAAATTAGGGATGAAAGTAAATTTAAAAGATAATCCGGAGCAGGCGGATTTACTAGTTACGGCTTTAGGCGAACCGGAAAAGATTAAGGCTAGTATGATTAAGAAAGATGCGGTAATTATTGATATCGGTATTACAAAAGTCGGTGATCAGGTTTTAGGCGACGTTGATTTTAAAGATATTAAAGATAAGGCGGCGTTTATTACGCCGGTACCGGGCGGTATCGGCCCGATGACCGTAGCGTTTTTATTTAGAAATGTTTTAGAAATTTTTAAGAGAAGGGAGAAATAAAAAAAATCATCTCCGGGGAGATGATTGGCCGATAACAGTTAAACATTAAGTTTAATCTGGGTCGGTCGAAGGTATTTCTTTGCGATTATACCTGTTGAGTATAAACGCGACTGTGCCGGAAGAAATTCCGACGATGAAAAAAATCGCGATGCTTATATTGTCTATCGGTTTTGTCGATTGAACGTTGTTAAAGCAGGCGACGATTCCGGCGATGACTCCCGCCGCTGATAGTATCCAAAAGAGCGCTATCAACAAAGTTAATTTTTTATCCAATTTCTTATGGCCCCGTCAGAATTACTCTGTTTTTCTACGGGACAAGAGCTTTAGTTTTTTAGTGATTAGTGATCAATTAAGTGGTTCGGGCCACTGCTGTCTGGAATTTCTTGAATCCAGCTGTCTCGAAATTTTTTCCAAAATTCCCTCCATTTTTTTAAGAGAATAAAAAATTTTTTTTCACAAAGTTCCGGATTTGTTTTCCAGATACAGACACTGAGAAAATAAACTCCGATGATGACAAAGCCGATTCCCTCAATATCGGGTTCATTGGCTACAGCATACCAGATACCGCCGCCGATAAAGAAGGTAATTAAAACGACAGTTCCAAGCAGATGAACCACCATATCCCACCCTTTCAAGGGGGACGTCCTAAAAAATTCAGTAATTTTTTTCATGATCAATATTTTAATGATTATAAATGAACGAATTTATTAGCTAGCCAAAATTGTTAACTAACTAAATAACTATACAACCTTTAATCATTTTTGTCAATGCTACAAAAAAAGAAACAACAACTTACGGAACTTTTAAAGATTCATTTTGGCTATGAATCTTTTTTGCCTGGTCAGGAAAAAGCGATTGATAATATTTTAACTGGGCGCGATACGGTTGTGGTCTTGCCGACCGGTGGCGGGAAGTCTTTGATTTTTCAGTTACCAGCTCTAATCTTAGATGGCATTACGATTGTTATTTCGCCGCTAATTGCTTTAATGAAAGATCAGGTTGACTCTTTAGAGCGCGTCGGCATTCCGGCGACTTTCATTAACTCTTCCATTTCGCCAGACGAAACCGCGAAACGTTTAGCGAAAATTAAAAATGGTTTTTATAAAATAGTTTATGTCGCCCCAGAACGTTTTTATAATCAAAGTTTTTTAGCGGATTTGAAACAGATTAAAGTTTCTTTATTCGCGATTGATGAAGCGCATTGTATTAGCCAATGGGGACACGATTTTAGGCCTAGTTATATGCGGCTTAAAGACGCGATTAAATTTGTTGGTTCACCAACAGTGGTTGCTTTAACAGCGACGGCCACGCCGGAAGTGCGCGATGATATTATTAAACAATTAGCCCTAAAAAACGCGGCCACGGTCATTACTGGTTTCGCGCGTCCGAATTTACAATTTGCCGTGGTGCCGACAACTAACGGCCAGAAGATTGAAAATATTGTTAATCTTTTTAAAACTAATTCCGATATGGGTTCCGGAATAGTTTATGTCGGCACACGCGCCAAAGCGGAAGAACTTTTAGAAGCTTTGACTGATAACGACGTTAAAGCGGTCGGTTATCATGCCGGGATGGATGCCAGCAGCCGCGACTGGGTACAAGAACAATTTATGGCTGGCAAAGCACAGGTCGTCGTCGCCACTAACGCTTTCGGCCTGGGAATAAATAAAAAAGATATCCGTTTTGTAATTCATCATGATTTGCCGGGAACGATTGAGGCTTATTATCAAGAAGCGGGCCGCGCCGGCCGCGACGGGAAACCGAGTTTCTGTTTATTGTTTTATCATCAGCAAGATCGTTACTTACGGGAATTTTTTATCAAAGGTGATAACCCAGATCCGAAAATGATTTTGGAAATTTATGAATGGTTAATACGCCGGGCGGATAATGAAATTGATCCGGAAGCCTCATTATTAATAACTTATGCGGAAATCGCGCAGAATTTATCGGATTCCGTGCCGGAAATGGCGATTGGCACGGCTTTAAAAATTTTAGAAAAGGAGGGTTATATTTCTCGTCCTAATGAAAAGACTTCTAACTCTTACTTGAAGGCGAAACAAAACTGGCCGGATATTGCCGCCTCAATTAGCCCGCGCGCTAAAAGCCAAAAAGAAGTTGTTGAAAAATTAGGAATAAAATATGCCGAAGAATTAGCGACGGGCTGGGATTTTAATCCGGAAGAAATTGCCGTGGTTTTAAAAATTAAAAAAGATTCCTTATCGCGGGCCATTAAGAAATTGGCTGATCAAGATTTAGTAGAATACCGTCCGCCTTTCCGAGGTACGGAAATTAGAATTTTAAAAAATGTGATTTCGGAAAATGTGAATTTAGATTTTAAAGCTTTAAAAGAAAAAGCGGCGCGTGCTTATGAAAAATTAGATGAGATGGAAAATTATGTTTATCATTTCGGCTGCCGCCAGGAATATATTTTAAGATATTTCGGGGACCGCGAGTCCGGCGCTTGCGGGAAATGCGATAGCTGTTTGAAAGTCCAACGGGTTAAAAATAAGGGCGGGGAAGATTATCGTCAGAAAGAATATCTTAGCTGTTAGCCTCTTAAGCAAAGGACAATGTTATAAATTATGAAAAAAGACACGGCTGAAAATTTATTAGCTTTGGTTAAAAATAATTATCGTCAGATTGCGACTGATTTTGATGTTACCCGCCAAAAGGAAATTTGGCCGGAAGTAAGAAACTTGGCGATGGCGATTAAAGATGGCGACAAAATTTTAGATGTTGGTTGTGGCAACGGACGTTTATTAGAGACTATAACCGATAGGAAAATAGAATATTTAGGAATAGATAATAGCGAAGAATTGATTCAATTAGCTAAACAACATTATTCGAAGAATAAATTTCTGGTAGCCGATATTTTAAATTTACAAAACATTTCCGATATTCCGTCCGGCGTTTTTAATTATATTTTTTGTTTGGCAGTCTTACAACATATTCCCAGTAAAGAACTAAGAATTAAAGCGCTTCGTGAGATGAAAGATAAGTTAGCGGTTAATGGAGAAATAATTATTAGCGTTTGGAACCTCTGGAGTCCCGCTTGGAAACAGAAAAAATATCGACAATTAGTATTTAAGAATTGGTTTTTAAAAATTATTGGAAAAAACGATTTTGATTTTGGTGATTTAATTTTTCCTTGGAAAAATTCCCGCGGTGAAGTTATTAGCGAGCGTTATTATCACGCTTTTAAGGGAAATGAATTACGGAAATTAACGCGCCGGGCCGGGCTGAAAGTTCGGAACATCACCAAGGATCGTTATAATTATTGGTTGATCCTCAGCAATTAAAATTTTTAATATTCAATATTTACTAATCGTTTTTATTTGGCTGATTTTAAAGAAAATTGGCCTATTATTTAATCTTCTTGACACCCCTAGGGGGTGTATGATAAAATCATTATATGAAAACCACTGAACAACGTCTTAATAATATTATCGGCCAGTTAACTGGCGCTAAAAGTATGCTCGTCGATACGAGCCGTGACTGTTTTTCTTTATTGATCCAGCTGAAAGCCGCTAAATCAGCGATGTCTTCTTTAATGGAAAAAATAGTTTCCGAAGAACTGGACCATTGCCTAATTAATCAGCATCACCCGAATCGGGAAAAAATGACTAAAATTTTTAAAGAGGTAATTAGCAAATAACTAAAATTAGAATAAATTAAAAATCAAAATAAATAAATAAATAATTAATAAATAAATTTATGTCTCAAGCTAAAGAAGTTAACAAAAATGATTTTGCCGCCGAAGTTTTACAGAGTGATTTGCCGGTTCTGGTGGATTTCTGGGCGCCCTGGTGCGGACCGTGCCGAATGATGGCTCCGACCCTTGATGAGCTAGCTGTCGATCTGGCTGGTAAGATAAAAATAGTTAAAGTAAATACCGAAGAAGCAGCTAACCAAGAGTTAGCGGTGGAATATCAGATCCAAAGCATCCCTAATATGAAATTATTTAAAGACGGTAAAGTAATCGGTGAATTCATCGGTTTAAGAAATAAGGAAACTCTACGCGGCGATATTGACAGCTTATTAAAATAAGCAAACCCATTAACCTCTCTGGCGAGAGAGAATAAAAATATGAGTATCTTTAATGATAATTTACAGCGCTTAAAAGAAATCCAGCAATTAGAGAATATTAGCGATCAGGAAATGCGCGCGCTTTTAGAGCCGGTAAAAGTTAATTATGCTGATTTGGAAATTAACGGCCAGAAATATCCGGCTTGGCGTATTTTATATAATGAAGCGCTCGGCCCGGGAAAAGGCGGAATTAGATTCCATCCCGAGGTTAGTGAGGATGAAGTTAAATCGTTAGCGTTTTGGATGGCGCTTAAAAATTCTTTAGCCGATATTCCTTACGGCGGGGCAAAAGGCGGTGTGAAGTTTAATCCGAAAGCAGCCGATCAAAAAGAACTAGAATTAGTGAGTCGAAAATTTATCGCCGCCTTTTATGAACAATTAGGAGCAGATAAAGACATCCCGGCGCCTGATGTTTATACTAATGGCCAAATTATGTCTTGGATGCTAGACGAATTTGAAAAACGCGTTGGCCATCATGAACCGGGCATGATTACCGGCAAACCAGTAGAACTCGGCGGCATTGCGATGCGCGGCGATGCGACTGCTCAGGGCGGCTATCTAGTGACCAAAGAAATGATTAAGGCCTTTTTGCCCGATCAAAAAGAAATAAAAATTATTATTCAAGGATTTGGCAACGCCGGTTTATTTATGGCGGAAAAATTATTCGCCGACGGTTATCAAATAATCGCCGTTTCTGATAGCCGCGGCGGAATATATGATGAAAACGGTTTAAATATTAAAGAGTTAGCCACTTGGAAAAATAGCGGCCGGGCAGTCGGTGAGCACGCCAGCGGGAAAGCAGTGAGCAATAGCGAGATGCTGGAATTAAAAACTGACATCTTAGTTTTAGCCGCTTTGGAAAACCAGATTACCGAGAGCAATGCTGCCAGGATTCAAGCCGGATATATTGTGGAATTAGCCAACGGGCCGGTAAATTATGAGGCCGATAAAATTTTAACTACGCTTAAAAAAGTAATTGTCCCTGATATTCTCGCTAACTCCGGCGGCGTAATTACTAGTTATTTTGAATGGGCGCAGAATCGAACAGGACAGATTTTAGCTGAAGATTATTTGCGCCAGCTATTAGATAATAAGATGCGGACGAATTGGTCACGCGTCTATGATAAATATCGTGAACACAACGGCACGATAACTTTACGGCAAGCGGCGTATATTATCGCGGTTAAAAAAATACTCGCGGCGGAAAAATGGCGCGGAAGAGCTAAATAATATTTAAAGTAATTAATTTTTTTTCAGAATAGCAACAAAAAAAGACCTCGCGGTTAACCGCGAGGTCTTTTGAAATCAACTATAATTAGTTATCGTTATTCGGCACAACCAGCCGCCGCCGCTCCCGCCGCTTCCGTGCCAGTACCAAATCCGGCGACCGGAGAGGCGCTAGATAAACTAGCCTGACATTCTTTTGGTTCATTATTAAAAGCGCTGCAAATAGTCTTTAAGAGAGAAGCCGAGTCGCGGCCGCTAGAAATTTCTTGGCCATTAATGACTAAAGTCGGAGAACCGCCGACATTATATTTTTCGTTATCGGCTTTAGAAATATCAAATCCCGGGTAACTGCCCTGGTAACCGACTTTGGCATTAAAGTTTTCTATTACTTTATATTGTTTATCGGTTTTATCAACGCAAGACGCCAGTTTCCCAGTATTCACACCGGCCGAGTTCAAACAGGAAGCTGAGTCGCCGGCCGTTAAGAAACATTTTAGATAAGTATGATATTTCGATAATTGTTCTTTCTGCAAGCAATATTGATTTAACTCTTCGCGCAGTTCTTTCTCGCCATGCATGGCATAAGAGTTAAATTTAATTTCGAAATCAATTTTATCGCCGAGAGCGTCTAAAACCGGTAAAATTCCTTTTTCTATTTGCGTGCCGTAAGGACAATGGCTCATGACAAATAATTCTATTTTCGGTTTATCATTCTTAACACTGACGATTCCGGCTTGGCTGTCGGCGGCAGCTGCCGCGTTATTAGCGGGAGCGTTTTTTTCAGCATTGATTTCATCAATATTTAAAGCTTGTGGGAAGAATAACTTTCCGTCTTTAGACAGATAAGATTCGACCACATCACTGACAATATCAATTTTTAATTTATATAAGCCATATTCTTTAGTTATCTCTTTAACCGTCGCTTTACTGCCATCTTGCATCAAGAAATCGTTGACGAATTGTTCGGCCTTAGCTTTAGCTTGGTCTTCATTAATATTCTTAGCTGTCGGGCGATTAAAAGAAAAATAGCCGATTATAATTAGAGCGATTATTAATAAAATCGGCAAAGTAACGCGCGGAAATTTTTCACGCGAGAAGAGGTTTTTTATTACTTTCTTCATAATGTTTATAAATTATTAATTAATTTTTATTAAATGGTGTCTTTATTATAGTAAAATTTCGATGGGACGTCAAAAATAGCCGCTATCTTTAGACTAATCCTAACTTAATTACGCGGTAGAGCGGCCGCCAGCTCTGGCGGCAACTCAATTTTAAAGTCTTGTTCTTGGCCGTTTAAATCACGAAAATTTAAGTGCTCGGCCATTAAAAATATACGTCCTAAATTTAGTTTTTTATTTTTTATTTTTGTTTTCGGAGTAACGTATAAATTATCACCGACTAAGGGATGACCATAAGCAAAGAAATGAACGCGAATCTGGTGAGTTCGTCCGGTCTTTATTTTGACACGCAACAGAGTATAGTTAACGAATTTTTTTAAAATTTGAAATTCAGTTTGGGCGCTACGCGCCTTAAACCAGCCGTTGATATTTCCTTGGTCACGGCCTTGCGGATGTCGCCGTGTCAATAATTTTTCCGCTTTAAG
>Ga0172381_10007212_pt1 | contig 11030 bp, 8 predicted proteins | sample Leawel6488metaG_FD_119754 | JGI IMG/M metagenome (GOLD analysis project Ga0172381, IMG submission 119754) | Leachate microbial communities from a municipal landfill in Southern Ontario, Canada - Leachate well 64-88 metaG | ecosystem: Engineered > Solid waste > Landfill > Unclassified | place... | reverse complement strand
TCTTCCACCTTTACCAGGGATAGACATCTAAGGTTGCCATAGAGGCATTGCGCTTTTTGGCAGGGACGGCAGAAGATTTCTTTCTTTACCAATACTTTATCCCTAGACCAGGGCCCGTATTTAATGTCATCGCTCTTGCCGAAAATAGCCACTGTCGGAACATCCAGATAACTGGCCATATGCATAACCGCGCTATCGTTACTGACTACTAACCTGGCCTTTTTTAATAAATAGGCCAGCTCCCTCAGGTTAGTTTTTCCGCTTAAATCTAAACAAACTCCGCTTAAGAAACTGTTAATATGCTGGTTTAGAGGCTGGTCTGTTTTTTCTCCTACCAGTATAATCTTAACCTTAAATTCCTTTATAAGCCTGGCGGCTAATTCGGCAAATCTTTCCTTGGGCCATCTCTTAGCCTGGCTGAGCGATCCGGCGGATATAACAATATAGTTATCCCCGCTATTTATTCCGGCGTCAACCAATAAAGACTCTATGTATTTCCCATCATCAAAACTTGTACAAAAATATCTCTCTGCCGAAGGAATGGCGCCTTGGCGCCTTAACTGACATAGATGCCTATCCCTCATGTGCCTTATAGACCCGGGGATCCTTAGAAAAGGCATTGAAAATACCTTAACCTTAAAAATAAACCCCATTAAAGAATTACGCAAATCTACTACCAGATCAAAGTTTTCTTTATTTAAACTACGGAATAAACGTAGTTTCTCTCTTATCCTTATACGCTTGTCATAAAGAATAAACTTATCCACGGCAGGATTACCCAAAAATAAATCCTGAGCCCTTTTGCTGCTTAGAACGCTGATATGGCCTTTAGGAAAAATACCCCTGAGGGCGTCTAAAACCGGCAAGGCAAGAATGCAATCGCCGATATTGTTTAAGGTGATAAAAAGGATCTTTTCTGCCATAATATTCTAGGAAACTGCAGCCCTGACTACATCATCCGGAGTAATCGCCTTCATGCAGCGGTTATCCCTGCACTTCAATTCGTAGCATGGAACCTTGCACCCTACATCCTTTTGTAATATTACCACGTTTTTTAAGGGGTAGGGACCGGTAATTTGGGGGGAGGTCGGACCGAAAATAGCAATTATCTTTTTCGCCCCTACGCTATTTGCGATATGAAGAGGCCCGGTATCAGCGGTAATAAAAATACTGACCTGCTTAGACAAGGCAGCAAGTTGTTTTATATTGAATATTCCGCAGGCAATTATAGGCTTAGATTTCATCTTCTCTTTAATCTGCCCTGCCAGGGATAAGTCATTATGGCATCCGGTTATGACAATCTTTGCCCCAAATTCTTCTACCAGCCTATCGCATACCTGCGACCAAAGCTCTTTAGGCCAGCGCTTAGAGAGCCAGTTACCGCCCGGATTTATAGCTACTATAAAATCATTTTCTTGCGCCAGATTGGCCTTTAAATATTCCCGTACATACTTTTCATCGCTATCGCTATAAAAGAATTCCGTATATCTGTCTTCAACCTTAAATCCTGACCTTTCAATAATATCCAGGTAATAATCTATACGGTGGAGAGAATCCCTATGCGGAGGGATAATTTTTTTGGTCAATAAAAATCCTCTTTTCCTGGTGTAATGGCCAATTCTTTCGGGGATACCGGCTAACCGGCATATAAGCGCCCGGCTGAAGGAGCGATGCAAAAGAAAAACAATATCAAACTCCCTTACCCTTAAAGCCCGGACAAATTCAAAACGCTGGAATATGCCCTTATGCCGGTCCTTCTCATCAAAGATAAGAATCTCGTCTAAATTAGGGTTACCCTTTAATATAGGGTAACACCTGCTGGGTACGATACAGGAGATAAAGCTATGCGGGAAATTACGCCGGATATTCCTGATTGCGGCGGTAGAAAACAAAACATCCCCTAACCAGTTAACATTAAAAATCAAAACTCGCTTATGCTCTGAATCCTTCATTTATAAACCCTGCCTTTTAATTACCCTGCAAACACTTCAGGTATATTCGCTCCGTTTCTAAAACCATCTTGTCGCGGGAGAAATTATTCGCCATATGCTTATGTGCGTTCCTCCCCAAATCAAGGGCCTTCTTAGAATCAGAGATCAAGCTGATAATAGCCTGAGAGATTCCGCGGGGATCTTTCGGATTAACTAATAAGCCATTTTCCATATCTTTGATTAATGTCTTTATCCCCCCCACGCTGGAACCTATAACTGCTAAACCCATGCTCATTGCCTCCATCAACGCCATCCCCAATCCTTCATTGAGGGAAGGCATCACAAAAAAATCTATGGCAGAAAGGACCTCTCTGGCATTTAATGTATTAGTTACGAATATGACATTCGCTTTAATGCCGAAATCCTCGGTTAATTTTTTTAACTCTTTCTCCATCTTCCCTTCCCCTGCGATAAGCAATTGGGCCCGGGGATAAACCGGCAAAACATCCTTCATTGCTTCAATAAGATACCTATGCCCCTTAACATCGGATAAACGGGCTAAAATCCCCACTACTGGCGACAACCTTAACCCTATTTTTAATTTAGCCTTCTGCCTGTCTTCAAAAGAGGGCGGGCTGAATTTATCCGTATCAATACCATTATAGACTAAATCTATCCTCGGCGCTCTTAATTTAAAATCGTTAATTAAATGCTCCCTAACCTGATCGCTTATAGCAATAATTTTATCCGGCCAACAGGGGAAAACCCTGCGCGAAAAACGCCTCTTAAAAAAACCATGACAGGTAAAAATATGCTTTACCCCTGTAAGCCTCTGCAACAAACAACCCAATACCTGCGTAGTCCGGCTGTGAGAATGCAATATATCAATGTGATTCGCCTTAACCACCTTAGTTAATTCAATTAAACTTAATAAAATTTTCGGGCTTAACTCATTCTTGGTCTTTAAGGGAACCAGAACAGGCTCTGCCCCAAGGCTGCTAAATTCTCCCAGCAATTCTCCGCCAGAGGAAGCAATAAATAACCGGTGACCTTTCTTTATTAGGCCTGCGGATAAATTTAAGGCATAACTTCCGATACCGCCTATATTAAGATGATTTATCAAATGCATTATCTTCATTTTAAGAACTTCTCTATTCCCCGGATAACCTCTTCTACGGTTATCGAATTCATACATTTGTTATGTTTACATTTTGCCTTATAACAAGGGCTACAGGATAATTCCTTGCGGATAAGAAGATAATCTTTAGCCGGAGGCATATGCCTTAGCGGATCCGTCGGCCCAAAAAATGCTATTACCGGAGTATTGACCGCTGCGGCAATGTGCAATGGCGAAGAATCAGCGGATATATATACCGCGCAGCGCTTAATTAAAGCGGCAAGCTGGTTAACCGTAGTCTTCCCGCAGGCATTAATTATCTTAGTATTTTTAGCGGTATTGACAAGCATGTTCGCCGCAGGCAAATCATCTTCAGTGCAGGTTATTACTACCCGCATATTCCTTAAACCCAGCTCATCGCAAAGCTTAATTATGTATTCCTTAGGCCAGCATTTAGTTGCCCACCTCTTGCTTGCACTGATATTTATCCCGATAACTCTCTGCTCCTGGCTTAACCATTGGGTATTTAATAACTTTTCTATATACTCCTCATCGCTTTTTGAAGGCCATAGCTCCAAATGGCTATCTTTTAAATCTATACCCAAGAGCTTAAGCACTTTAAACTGATGCTCTATCGGACCTATCCTTGGCTTATTGTCTTTAATCCGGTAATTAAGCAAAAACCCCAGCTTCTTATTATCATAACCATACCTATTGAGGCTAAGGGAAAGAAAGGAAAGTATATGGCTTATGCGGTTATTCTGAAGGTCAATAACCAGATCAAATCCTTTCTTTCTCAGTTCCCCAGCAATACCCAGAAGCCCCTTAAGGCCCTTATCCCTGTTTTTAAAATCCGCCACCAAAAGTTCATCTATATAAGGACACTTAAAGAGTAAATCCTTAGACTCCTCCCCCACCAGCAGGCTTATCTTATGATGAGGAAATTTTCTTCGTATCTCCCTTAAGGCCGGGGTAGATAAGATAATATCGCCCAGGGAACTTAATTTGATAATTAACAGGCTGAACTTGCTGGATGCCTCTTCATAAACCCTAAGCGTATTCTCAACCATCAGGGCGATATTATATTTCTCCCGCACCCTGGCTATGGCTGCCTCGGATAAAGAAAGAGCCAGCTGAGGATCCTTAAATATCCTTATCGCTGCCTCAGCCATACTAACAGGATCGGCAGGAGGCACAAGAAGGCCGTTTTTATTGTTCTCAATAATGTCTACGACTCCGCCCACTTCAGTAGCCACAACCGGAACTCCCGCGGCCTGGGCCTCAATAATTACTCTGCCGAATGCCTCATGGGTAGTAGTAGCCAAGATTAAAAGATCTAGATGAGAGAGGATTTCAGGAATATTCTTTTGCGTACCTAAAAACTCGGTGCAATGCGTCAACCCAAGCCTTCGCACCAGGACGTGTATTTCTTCTTTATAGGCCTGGCGGGATGCCGAGGCATCTCCGACAATCCAAACCTTTAGATAAGGTATGGCCCTGGCAACCTTAGCCATAGCCTTAATAAAGTAGAGGTGCCCCTTAATAGGGGTTATCCTGCCGATAATACCGATATTAAACTCTTTGCCTCTTTTCTTATCAGGGCTTAAATATTGGAATTTATCCAAATCCACGCTACGCGGGATTAAACGTATCCTCTCATGAGGGACAGAAAAATCTTCAATCATATGCCGGGCTATAATATTACTTAATACAATCACCCTCTTCCCCCATCCCATTACATAACTAAATAGATGTTTTGTATAATAACCATGGCAGGTAGTAATAAATATGGCCCGGCTTCTGCGGCAGGCAAAATAAGCTATCCAGGCAGGAACCCGTGAGCGCGCATGCACAATATCTATATCTTCTTTTTTAATAATATCAACCAGGAGGGGAACTGCCCTGGCCATTGATAATATCGATTTCTTATGGACCGGAAGTTGGTAATGCTTGGCCCCGGCCTCCTCCAGGTCTTTAACTAAGGCCCCTCCAGCAGAAACTACAACCGCTTTATGGTTTAGGCGGATAAGCTGCCTGGCTAAATCCAAGGTACCAGTTTCAACTCCCCCCACATTTAATTCCGGCAGAATTTGGAGTATATTCAATTCAAGCCTCCTTTACGCCTACAATATTTTATTTAAGGCCTGGTTAAGCAACTGGGTATCACTTAAAGAAGGCAAAACAGGTTTAGTCGCCCAAATATCTTTAATCCTGTTGCCAAGATTATCGATTTCATCCCTGTAAATATATTTTCTTTCGGTTAGATATTTCAGAAAACGCTTATGCTTTAGGCTTAAACCCGGGGCATCAAAAATAAATACATATTTTCTACTATTTACTGCCTCTGAAACCATAGAGATGCTCTCGGGGGTAGAAATAACAATACTGCTTAATCCCAATATTCCGCCTATTGCCTCTGGGATATTTGTTTCATTGGCAATAACCATAAGCTTCACAGCATAGAACCCTTCAAGCTCCCTCTTAATAATTTCTTCCACTTCCTTAGGCGTACGCCTTGAGGTAGTAAGAAGAATTTCGGCATTTAAACTAAGACTCAAGGATTTTAACTGCGCCATAAGCTTAACGATTGAATTTGAGGAAAGCTTAAAACGCTTGCTATTACCACCGACTAATACTGCGATATAAAGGCGATCCTTATTTAAGCCCTTACTGGCGGCAAGCTTCTTTGATTCTATATCAAGAAATTCTTCATCGATTAAGCTTAGGGCAGCATCCGTAACAACCACATTCTTCCTTTTTGCCGGAAGGTCATGGCGGGGCACAATCGCAAGGCTGAACTTTTTTGGGCCTAAAAAGGCCGGGCGCATAATAACAATCGACTTGCTTAAATTCTCCCGTGAGAGGAGAAAATTTACCCCAGAGAGAGAAGAACCCGCGGATATAATTATATCCGCGGAAATATTAGATACCGCCCTGAAGGAATCAAGGGAAAGCGATTTACTGAGGCAAACAGGGAATAAATTTAAAAAAATCCTGCGGAAATTATTTCTAAAGCTTACCTCTACCTTTTCAATTTCTGATTGTATATTTCTCCGGGCTAATACCCTCTGGGCTTCTCTTGCTACTGCCTCTGACTGATGCAAATGCCCTGCCCTGCCGTCGCTTAAAATAAGTATTTTCTTCTTATTTGAATGTTTCCATATTTTATAAGTCCAGAGGTATTCCTTAGGATTATTAAAAATAAAGTCTTCGAATATAGCGATGATCTTACGCAAATTATCCCTTATATCAACACCCTCATCTTCACTTGCCGATAATGAAACTTCTTCGCCTGCCCAAACCTTGATTTTAGGCCCGTTGACACGCGCAAAAAATATCGGGATTAAAACAGCCTCATGCCTTAGGGCCAATTTCACTGCTCCCTTGGGGATAGAGGCTGGAAGGCCAAAAAAATCAATTAATAAACCTGCGCTCCCACCCTGATCAACAGTCATACCGATTGCTTCGTTATTATTCAATGCCTTAATAGCCTCTTTCAGGCCTCCTTCGCGGCTGATGATGCGGCAGCCCTTCTGTTTACGATAATCATTTAGCAATTCATTAAGCCTGGGCAAGCCCTGCTGCCTTATAAACATAGAAAAGGGGAAACCAAGGTTAGAGCTGATAATATTAGCCAACTCCCAGCTGCCGGCATGGACGGAAACAAGTATTACCCCTTTTTTCTTTTTAAAGGCCTCTGAAACCTTGTCTTTACCTTCAATGGTAATATACTTATCTATATAATTTTGATTGATTAGGGGGATTAAAAATACCTCGATGATACTTTGCCCGAAGGATTGGTAAAAATCGCGCGTTAAACGGGATAAACCGCTAGAAGGCATGCTAAAGCCAAATACCTTCTTAATATTTGCATATGCTATTGCCTTATGCTTGGAATCAAAATAATAAAAAAAGTCCCCCAAGCGCCTCCCCAAAAAGAAGCTTAAACTTAAAGGCATTGCCCTAAAAAGGGGGCCAAATACCTTAAAGAGAATACAACCCAAGTAATCGATTAAAAAAGAGTTCTTCATTCTTTACAATCTTCAATTCTATGCGCAAAACAAGAATCTCAAGGTCCTCTAGGATAGAAGCAGCCTCTTGCGAAATTCTTGCCGCATCTTTTTCCGTAGTAACAATAAACTTTAAACCGCTATTCCTGGCCCTATCGGAAATTACCTCTATCTCCCTGCCGGTATAATAATGATGGTCAGCAAAAACCAATTCTAATCCTACCTCTACCCCGAGCCCCGCGACCGTCTTTAAAAACGATGCGGGATCGCCGATACCAGATAAAAGGACAACTTTTTCTTTCTTAAGGTAACCTAACCCGAGTAATTTGCCAGGATTTTTTATATTATAAAAACCAACCGGTTTGTGGATAGATTCAACAATTAATGCCCTGGGGTTATATTTTGTCAAAGAAAGCCTAATTTTATCTAAGGCCTCCTCCGTAACAAAATTGGTCTTGCTCAAAACAAAAATATCCCCCCTCTTCAAAGAACTTAAAGGCTCGCGCAATAAACCTCGCGGCAGCATATGCCTGTTACCAAAAGGATTAAGCGAATCGATCACCACTATATCTAAATCCTTCTTTATATGCCACTGCTGGAAACCGTCATCTAATATAGCCGTATCGCAATTATACTCCCTTACCGCCCTTCTTGCTGAACGGGCCCTATTTTTGTCAATAATGACCGGGATATCCGCGAGATTCTTAGCAAGCATCCTAGGCTCATCACCCGCATAATCAGCGCCCTTACGCTTATATCCGCGGGTAAGGATAACCAGAGAGTTACCGCGGCCCTTAAGATACCGGGAGATTAATTCAACCAGGGAAGTTTTACCTGTACCGCCTACGGTAATATTGCCGGCGCTGATTATCCTTAAATTAAAGCGATTCTGGTCAAAAGAAGAACAAAAAATTAAAAGGCGGATAATAATCCCGTAGGCCAAAGAGAGAAGAAATAAGGCAGATTTTATCAATGCTGCCAAAAACCCTCCCTGTCTGCCTGTTACTATCCTATAAAAATACCCTCTCATCTTAATATTAAACAACCTTGATCAGCATAAGTATGCCCAAAATAATAAAAGTGGCTGCGCCGAAATAACGTATTATTTGAGGATTAATAAACTTAGCCATAGCCGCTCCGATTACAACCGAGATAACCGTAACGATAATATATGCGCATACCGAACCAAACCCTACCAAAAAGGGCTTACCTGTCTTAGCGGCCATAGTTATCCCTACCATCTGCGTTTTATCAGCTAATTCCGCAAAGAAAACAGCGCCAAAGGTACCTAAAAATACTTTCCAGTCCATATGCCCTCCCTATGTTTTTATTATAATAACACAGCCCTATGTAATAAACAATATTTTTGTCAGAGAGAGAAACCTATAAAAGACAAGGAGATGTATAAATTTTCCTTGAAAATTAAACCCCGCAGGAGTTTTCAATAAACCCGAAAATATCGCTTAGCTTATCGGCTACAATATCTGCTTTGCTAAGGTATTCCCTGGGCAGACTAGTAGTCAAAGCAACACAAAACATCCCTGCTTTTTTAGCCGATTCTATACCGAAGGGGGCATTCTCAACAACCAGGCACTGCCTAGGCTTCAGGCCTATTGACTGAGCGCATTTAAGATAAGGCTCGGGGTGAGGCTTACCTCTTTTAACCTGGTTACCGGCAACTATAGAATTAAATAATAACCGAATTTTAGCCGGGAGTATTTTCTCAACCTCTTCTATAGGGCTACCGGTAACCAAACCTAAAATGTATCCTTGTCTCTTCAGGCAGATCAGAAAATCTTCTACTCCCTGGAAGATAAAACGCTTAAAATTCTTTTTGAATATAATTTGCCGCTTTAGAAAAATTTCCTTCAGCATCCTTGCCGAATATTTTATTTGAGCCCTGCCTAATAAGTCTTTTAGGGTTTTCTCCCATTTCTCCCCTTCTTTAGAATATACGTCAAAACAGCTTACCCGCACTCCGTAGGGCCTTAAGGCTTCATACCAGGCCAGGAAATGATAAGGCATGGAGTCGATAATAACTCCATCCATATCAAAAATTATCGCTCTAGGCTTAACTTTTAATCTATGCATTTTAATAATTAATCCGAAGACATAAAAGAAAGGTTTCTTTCGATAAACTCAACCAGTCTCTGCTGGGTATCTGCAGGAATCTTGGTAAATTCTAGGCCCATCCCGGGATAGGCGTGCGGCTGGACCTGCTTATCAGGAATCCAAACAACCCTGGCATCTAGCTCTATCTCCTTTTGGTTCGGGGGCAATTTCATCTTGAAAACCACCTCATCCCCCAGTTTAAATTTGTCGCAACCGAATATAAAAGCGCCTACTGCACTTAAGTTAATCAGGTCCAAATGCAGGCATTGCGGGCTCCTTGAGTCTTTGGCCTTAAGCTCTATCTTAATATCTATAGGCAGACGCTTAAACCTGCGCCTAAGCTGCAGCCTCTTTATATCTTCGATAATCCTATCCTCGCTAAAACTCTTTAATGCGGATTCTTCATCAGGGTATATCTCTACAGCCTTATCTAACCCCGCAATACAAAAAATATTACGGATATGCACCGGTACATTGGTAAACTTAATCCTCCCCTTGGAATTAATAACCTCCTTGTAGGCAATTACCACAACCGAGATACCCATGTAGTCAATAAACTCCACTTCCTCAAGATTACATACAATATCACAATAACCATCCCGCAGGCACTGTCCGATAGCCTCCACCAGATTAGCGGAATTTACATCAATCCTGCCGGATAAATCCAAAATAACTATACTATCTTTCTGCCTCGCCCTTATATCCATAATTTGATAAATGGTAACATAGTTAGCAACCTTAAACAATGAGTTTTCTTACTAAATTAAAGTTCTTCTCGGTAGCGCCCTGATTATTCAATATCACCTCTTTTGAATTTCTGGCTAGCTCAATTATTTTAGGCTTATCCCCTAGGAGTTCCTTTATTATAGACAGCAGATCTTCCGGAGTTAAGGCCTGTAATGCCGCATTACTCTTTAAAAACTCTGCGGCAATATCGCGGAAATTAAACATATGGGGGCCAAAGATTACCGGCTTTCCCAAAGAAGCAGGCTCCAGAATATTCTGCCCCCCCTTTTTCACCAAACTGCCCCCTACAAAAACGATATCTGCGGCCGCATAAAATGTGATTAACTCTCCTACCGTATCCAAAATGAAAACCGTATCCTTCAAAGCCTCTTTAGGCTGGGATAAACTTATCCGACAGGGCTTAAATCCAAAATGCCTTACCAAGGTTGCAATTTTATCCGCCCTATCCGGATGACGCGGGGCAAGCAGAAGGCGAAGATAAGGAAAAGTCCCTAGAAGCTTACGATAGATATTTAGTAAAATTCTCTCCTCTCCCGGATGAGTTGAACCTGCCACTAAAAGAACCTCTCCCTCCTTCAGCGATAATTTGTCCTTGGGGCTATTTACCCCCTCTGATAATTTCCGGGCCTGATCAAACTTCATGCTTGCGGTAACTTCTATTCTTCCAGGCTCAACCCCTAAAGAAATCAACCTATCCCTGTCGTTTTTAGATTGAGCACAAAAAATATTAATTTTATTTAAAACCGGTTTAATTAAATATTTTATAGCTGAATACCCCTTAAAAGATTTATCTGATATCCGGGCATTAAGCACGGCAATAGGCACCTTCAGGCCGTAAAGAGAACTTATAAGATTAGGCCAAATTTCAGTCTCAGCAATAATAAAGAGACAAGGCCTGATTCTTCTAATCACACTGTCTGTAATAAAACTTAAATCAAAAGGAAGGTAGGTAACAAAATCTGATTTTTCTGCAAGGGATTGGGCAATCTTATTCCCGGTAGGGGTAACGGTAGAAATTACAAAACTCTTGGAAGGATAAGAGGCACGCAATCGGGAAATTAAACCTCGCATTAATACAGCCTCACCTACGCTTACCGCGTGAATCCAGATAGG
>Ga0172381_10007211_pt1 | contig 11031 bp, 4 predicted proteins | sample Leawel6488metaG_FD_119754 | JGI IMG/M metagenome (GOLD analysis project Ga0172381, IMG submission 119754) | Leachate microbial communities from a municipal landfill in Southern Ontario, Canada - Leachate well 64-88 metaG | ecosystem: Engineered > Solid waste > Landfill > Unclassified | place... | reverse complement strand
GCTGTCTAAAAAGTCCCCTCGTCATCCCGAAACATGAATTATCAGTTTTAAAATGGATTGTCCTTAATTCGGGATCTCACGTGTGTGATGCCGAATTAAGGACAATCTAAGAGGAGCCGATAATCCACGTTTCGGCACGACGTTGGTTGTTAAGAGGGGACTTTTTAGACAGCCTCTTTAAGTTATTATATTATTATTAACTATTCCTCAAGTGTGAAATCAGGAGCTCCGAACATTCCTTCAATTTCTTCCAAAATTGCAGACGGTTTTCTTGCCTGATTTCTCGCCGCCGCTCTACGCATTGCTTCTTTATCTTTTTCTTCGCTTGCGTTTGTAAGGTGATGGAAACCTGTACCTGCAGGGATTAAACGGCCGATGATAACGTTTTCTTTCAATCCTCTCAGCAAGTCTTTTTTACCTTCAACTGCAGCTTCTGTCAATATTCTTGTTGTTTCCTGGAATGACGCGGCAGAGATGAAACTTTCGGTGTTCAAACTTGCTTTTGTTATACCTAACAACATATATTCACAAACCGCTTCTTGCAGTCCTTCTTCCTTGACACGTTTATTTTCGCTTTCGAATGACTGAATTTCAACAAGTTCACCCTGTAACAATTTTGTATCGCCGGGATCAAGAATTTTAACTTTCTTAGTCATTTGTCTTACAATTATTTCAACATGCTTGTCTGCGATTTCAACGCCTTGAGAACGATATACCCTTTGTACTTCATCTACAAGGTATTGCTGAACGGCTTCAGGACCATTCAATCTTATTACGTCGTGCGGATTCAGAGGGCCGCTTGTTAAAGGTTGACCCTTCGTTATTTTTTGCTTATCCGCAACAATAATATTTGAATCAATTGTGTACTTAATTTCTGTTCTGCCGCTTTCGTTGACCAAATACAGCCTTGGCATGTCCTCTTCGATTTCAATAGCCGCAACACCGTCTTCTTCAGCCAGAATAGCACATTCTTTCGGTTTTCTTCCTTCCAAAAGTTCTTCAACTCTCGGCAAACCTTGAACGATGTCACCTGTTTTTTGTCTTTCGAACACCAATGTCGCAATCATATCGCCCCTTAGTACGAGAGCCCCGGAATCAATCTGTAGCATTGTTCCCGGTGAAATCAAATAAGGACGTCCATTTCTTACTACAATGGCATTTTTAGAAATTTTTATAACTTTTCCTGAAACTGTTGATTTTTCACCACTTTCAGAAATAATTGAATCCAATCTTACAAATTCTCCGACTTTAACAGAAGCTTTTGCCTTGATAGGTAATTTTGTTTCGTAGCTTTCGCAAATCAACAAAAGTCTTCTTGCGTCTTCCTTAGCGTTTTTAATTGAAGCCACACCGTCATTAATTGAAAGAACTTGAGTTTTTGCAACAGGTGTTTTTGGTTTAATCACCTGACCGTGTTTTACCAACAGTTCGGTCTGTAATGACGAGGACAGTCTTGAGCTGCCTTCAACTTCACGGCGAACAATTAATGTTTCCAACACGACAACTTTTAAATTGTTTTTGCTGTCAAGCTCAACCATACCCTTCAAGTGTGACAGGTAGCCTTGCATTTGAAGAACTAAACTTGTTCTTGTCAAAGTTGCACCATCCAAGTTCCTGACTCTTGCTCCGTCTTTGTATTGAAGCTGAGTTACAGGCACAATATCAATCAACTCGTCTGTGGTATTAAAGTTTATAGAAACATCCTTTTGTTTTACTTCAAGAATTTGAATAGGTCTGATAAGAATTTGAATAGGCTGATTTGCAATATTATCTTCATCTACAGATAAGCTTGCATCCAATTCTTCATCCAAATCATCAATATCCAAATCATCAATATCGGATTCCATAATCGTAACGATGGAAGTTTTCTTAGCCTTAATTCCTGGTGCAATCAGAGAACCTTTTTTAACAATTTCGCCCTCTTCAACCTTCAGTTCGTTAACGCTTGATAAAGAGTGAATTTCCCCCGGTCTGATTGTAATTTCATGAATAATGTCATTACACTCTTTCAATTCAACAATACCGTCGATATGACAGTAAAGATCCTTGACAATTTCAGTTCCGGCTGTGACAAAGGTTCCGGATTCAACCATTTTTAGGCTGGAATCTTTGCTCACCTGATGGATTTCTTCAGGAATAAAGACAACATCTCCGGGCTTTGTTATAATTTGGTTGTCGTCAACTTCAACATCAACGTACCTGATTTCCCCGCTTGATGTAACAGAACATTCATCATCGATTAACTCTGCTATTATCATACCGTTTTCGACTGTTGTGTCAACAGGTGCTTTTACTATATATCTTTCACCCGTTTTTTCAACTGTCCAAAGCTGTTCTTTCTTTGTTTGTTCAAACTTCGCATTGGAAGGCAGCAGGGAAGCAATTACAATTGTAAGTTCCTTACCTTGGATAATTTTTTTAATTTTCTTTCCTTCAAATTGAACGTCTTCCATAACAAGGTCACTGCCGACTCTAACTTCTCCGCCATGTTCGGAAATAGTTAAGGTTTCAGCTAATTTGTCACCTTTTGAAAGCGGCTGTTCGTCTTTAACAAGAACTTTTGAACCGCCCGGCAAGTTGTAGACGTCCCCGCCTAAAACCCAAACGATACCGTTTTTGTTTGCTGTTCTTGAAATATTTCCTTGCCTGTCTTTTCTTTCATCAGCGATAAAATCTTCAAACAAAACTTCACCTGACAAATCAGAAGTAATATCTTTTGTAGCTTTTTCAGTTAAACGGCTGCCGTCGCCTTGGCTGCCCGGTTCAAAATCGGCAAGTTTGTCGCCTTTTTTGACAGTCATTCCGTTTACGAACAATATTCTTGAACCGGCAGGAATGTGATACTTTGTTGAACCTTTTGCCGTTTTAATTTCCATATCAGCTTCATAAGTTGCAACCTGCACAACATCACCGTGTCTTGTTCTTAATTCACGGGACTTGATTTTAGAAACGACTTCACCGGCATCTTTGGCAATAATTTGTTTAGTCGCAGCAGCACCTTTAAATACACCGCCTGTGTGGAATGTTCTCATTGTCAACTGCGTTCCCGGTTCCCCGATTGACTGTGCCGCAATAATTCCGATTGCTTCACCGACATCAACCATTTTTTGAGTTGTCATTGCCCAACCGTAACACTTTTGGCAAACTCCGTATTCCAAACCGCAAGTCAAACCTGAACGGACATTTAACTCGTTTAAGTTTAATTTTGCAACTTTTTTAACATCATCTCTGTCAAGTGTTGTACCTGATTTAATCAAAACTTTTCCGTCTTCGCCGATAATGTCTTCTGCAATAGTTCTTCCCAAAAGTCTGTCGGAAAGAGGAACAATATTCTTTTCTCCGTCTGAAATGGATTTCATTCTGATACATTTATCTGTGTGGCAATCAGTATCCCTGATTATTACATCTTGAGCAACGTCAACTAAACGTCTTGTCAGATAACCTGAGTCAGCTGTTTTCAACGCCGTATCTACAAGCCCTTTTCTTGCACCGTATGATGAAATAATGTATTCAGTAACCGATAATCCTTCTTTAAAGTTTGATTTAATAGGCAAGTCGATGATTTGACCTTGTGCGTCTGCCATCAAACCACGCATCCCAACCAATTGTGATACCTGAGAAACGTTACCTCTCGCACCGGAGAATGCCATCATATAAACAGGGTTTAATTTATCAAAATTCGCAACGACACATTCGGTAAGTTTGGATGTAGTTTCTGACCAGGTGTCAATAACCTTCGTATATCTTTCAACTTCAGTTATTTCACCTTTCAAATATCTGTGTGTAGATTTTTCTATCTCTGCTTCGGCTTGTTTCAACAAATCTTTTTTCTCAGGCGGGACTTCCAAATCTGCGATAGAAATTGTTGTACCTGCCTTTGTAGCATATCTGTACCCCAAATTCTTAAGACTGTTAGCCAACATGGCTGTTTTTGCACCGCCAAACTCAAGATATATTTGTAACAAAAGATTATTTAAGGATTTTTTATCCATAATTTTGTTGATATAATCCAAAGATTTTTTTGTATGCTGATATGAATTAGTTTCCATTTTTTATATGCTCCTTGCTTGTTTTTGCTTGCTTTATGTTTCCGATGTATGGATGTATGTATGGCTTGTCTCGGCTATACCTCTATTCCTCCATGCCTCACCCTAAAACCGCTTCTCTTACGGCTTCGTTGAAAAGAATTCTGCCGACGGTTGTTTCAATTTTCTCACCGTGTTCATCTCTCACAACAATCTTATCGTGAAGCTTTATAACTCCGACTTCAAGTGCTGAGATGGCGTCCTTAAAGTTAAAGAAATAACCTCTAATAGGAGCATCTTCATCTTTCAATATAGTCAGGTAATACATACCCAAAACCATATCCTGAGAAGGAGTGATAACCGGCTTTCCTGTTGCAGGAGCGAGTATGTTATTGGTTGCTAACATTAACATCCTTGCTTCTGTCTGTGCTTCTATTGACAACGGAACGTGTACAGCCATTTGGTCACCGTCGAAGTCGGCGTTGAATGCCGTACAAACGAGCGGGTGAAGCTGAATTGCTCTGCCTTCGACCAAAACGGGTTCAAATGCTTGAATACCCAATCTGTGCAAAGTCGGAGCACGGTTTAGCATAACCGGATGTCCGTCGATAACTTCTTCCAATATATCCCAAACAATTGATTCGGAACGTTCTATTTTCTTTTTTGCGGATTTAATGTTTTGAACATATCCGCGTTCAATCAATTTATTTACTACAAAAGGTTTAAACAATTCAATTGCCATTTCCTTAGGCAAACCGCATTGGTTTAAACTCAATTGAGGTCCTACAACAATAACCGAACGGCCTGAATAGTCAACACGTTTTCCCAACAAATTCTGTCTGAAACGGCCCTGTTTACCTTCAATAATATTCGAAAGTGACTTCAAAGGTCTGTTGTTAGGCCCAACCACTGTTCTTCCGCGTCTGCCGTTATCAATAAGAGCGTCAACCGCTTCTTGAAGCATCCTTTTTTCATTTCTAACGATAATTTCAGGAGCACCCATTTCAAGCAATCTCGCTAAGCGGTTGTTTCTGTTAATTACACGTCTGTATAAGTCATTCAAATCGGATGTTGCAAATCTTCCGCCGTCCAATTGTACCATCGGCCTCAAATCAGGCGGAGTTACAGGTAAAACGTCCATTACCATCCATGTTGGTTCTGTTTCACTTGAAATCAAAGAATCAAGCAGTCTTAATTTCTTTATCAACTTACCTTTTCTTTGAACCGAACTTACCGGTGCTTCAAGTTCTGTCCTAATTTCTTCGGCGGTTTCTTTAATGTTTAGTTCGCCCAATAATTCCTTGATTGCTTCGGCTCCGATTCCTACTTTCAATTCGGATTCTTCATTTTCCATCAAATAATCTTCGTATTCTTCTTCGCCCAGCAGTTGGAGCTTTTTGAATTGGCTTTCGCCCGGTTCAATTACGACATAATTGTTGAAATAAATAACCTGTTCCAAATCTTTCAAAGACATGTCCAAAAGCAGCCCCAAATAACTCGGAATACCTTTCAAAAACCAAATGTGGCTGACAGGTGCCGCAAGTTTAATGTGGCCCATACGATGTCTACGGACTTTTGAGTCAGTTACTTCAACTCCGCATCGTTCGCAAATGATACCCTTGTGTCTTACTCTTTTATACTTTCCGCAATAACATTCCCAGTCCTTTGAAGGCCCAAAAATTCTTTCGCAGAAAAGACCGTCACGTTCAGGTTTGAGCGTACGGTAGTTAATCGTTTCAGGTTTTGTTACTTCCCCGTAAGACCATTTCATAATTCTTTCCGGTGAGGCTATACTGACCCTTATATAATCAAAATAATCGATACTTGTAGACAATTTTTTATCTCCTTTATTTATAAGGGAATTGTTAATTGGAAATTGGGAATCGAATTTAAATCTATTTCCAATTTCCAATTTCCTTTTTCCTTTTCTATAATTCTCCGAACGTAGTTGGTGTTTCAAAGAAGTTGATGTTCAACAACTCTGAATCGATATCTGAAAGAGTTCTTTTTGGAGCTGATTTTCTCAAATCGTCCATGTCACTCATCAAATCTACTTCCACACCGTCTTTTTTCGCAACGGTAATGTCCAAACCGATACTTTGCAATTCTCTTACAAGTACCTTGAACGACTCAGGAATACCGGGTCTCGGGATATTATCACCCTTGACGATAGCCTCGTAGGCTCTGTTTCTTCCGTTAACGTCGTCGGATTTGATTGTAAGCATTTCTTGCAATGTATAAGCCGCACCATAAGCTTCCAGTGCCCAAACTTCCATTTCACCGAATCTTTGACCGCCGAACTGGGCTTTACCGCCTAATGGCTGTTGAGTTACGAGTGAATAAGGACCGGTGCTTCTTGCGTGAATTTTATCATCAACAAGGTGGACAAGTTTCAAGATGTAAGAAACGCCTACCGCAACCGGCTGGTCGAATGTTTCACCCGTTCTTCCGTCAAGCAGCATTACTTTTCCGTCTTCTCTAACCCAGTCGCAGCCTGATTCTTTAATTCCCTTCAAAAGTTCTGCTTTTGTGGCGATTTCAGATTGGTTGTCACCGTACATTTCGTCAAACGGAGGTGCTTCGTAGTAGTTACCTGTCAGATAAGACGCCAGACCCAACAAACATTCATAAGTTTGTCCGACATTCATACGGGAAGGAACACCAAGCGGGTTCAACACGATATCAACAGGAGTTCCGTCAGGCAAGAAAGGCATATCGTTCTTTGGCAAAATCCTTGAAACAATCCCCTTATTTCCGTGACGTCCTGAAAGTTTATCACCCACAGAAACCTTACGTTTTTGTGCTATATAAACCCGGATTACTGTATTTGCACCCGGTGGAAGCTCATCGCCTTTTTCTCTGTCAAATACCTTGACGTCAAGCACTCTGCCGCCCTCTCCGTGAGGAACACGCAATGAATTATCCTTAACATCTCTTGCTTTTTCGGCAAAGATTGCTCTTAAAAGCTTTTCTTCCGGCGGATGTTCCGATTCGCCCTTCGGCGTAACTTTACCTACCAGAATGTCGTCAGCGTAAACTCTTGCCCCGATTCTTACAATCCCTCTTTCATCCAAATGCCTTAAGGATTCTTCAGAAACGTTAGGAATTTCTCTTGTAATTTCCTCAGGTCCGAGTTTAGTTTGTCTTGCGTCTATTTCCAATTTTTCAATGTGGATTGAGGTAAACACGTCATCGTGAACGCATCTTTCAGAAAGCAAAATCGCATCTTCAAAGTTGTAGCCTTCCCAAGGCATATATGCCAGAAGAACATTTTTACCAAGTGAAAGCTCTCCGCAATTTGTGGAAGCTCCGTCTGCAATTACGTCTCCCGCACTAACTTTATCGCCTTCTCTTACGATAGGTCTTTGATTAATACAGGTATCCTGGTTACTTCTTAAGTATTTCATCAACTGATGAACATGAAGCTTGCCGGCTTTATCCTTAATGGTAATTTCTTCGCCCACGACTCTTTCAACGGTTCCGTCAACAGTCGAAACGGCAACCATACCCGAGTCTTTAGCCGCTCTGGCTTCAAGCCCCGTTCCTACAACCGGTCTTTGAGTTATAAACAGAGGCACCGCTTGCCGTTGCATGTTTGAACCCATCAACGCACGGTTTGCGTCATCGTGTTCAATGAAAGGTATCAAGGACGTCGCAACAGAGATAATCTGAATAGGCGAAACCCCCATATAGTCAACTTTTTTTGATTCGCCCATCGTGAATTCGGAACGATAACGAACAGGAACAAATTCGTGTTTTATACTTTTATCTTTATTCAACTGAATGTCAGAAGGAGCAATACGGTAATTTTCCTCTTCATCCGCTGACAAATAGTTAACTTCTTCTGTTACAAACCCGTCTTTTACAACAAAGAACGGAGATTCAATAAATCCGTAGTCGTTAACTTTTGCGTGCGTTGCAAGAGAACCTATCAAACCCGCGTTTGGACCTTCCGGCGTTTCTACCGGACAAATTCTTCCGTAATGTGAAGGGTGAATATCACGAACTGCAAAGCCCGCTCTTTCTCTCATCAAACCACCGGGTCCTAAAGCTGAAATTCTTCTTTTGTGAGTCAATTCAGCCAACGGATTTGTTTGGTCCATAAACTGTGACAACTGAGATGAGCCGAAAAATTCTTTCAAAGAAGCGACCAGCGGTTTTGTGTTCAAAAGCTGTGCTATCGTAAGAGTATCGGAATCCTGAAGAGTCATTCTTTCCTTGATAATTCTCTCAATTCTTGATAAACCTACTCTAAACTGGTTTTGGAGCAATTCACCAACTGAACGGATTCTTCTGTTGCCCAAATGGTCGATATCGTCAACCGTACCTTCATCGTAAGTCAGGTTAATCAAATATTCGATTGATGCAACAATATCCTGAACCGACAATGTTCTTTGAGAAGCCTGAACATTCAAATTAAGCTTTTTGTTTAACTTGTAACGGCCTACTCTGCCGATATCGTACTTCTTTTCGTCAAAAAATCTTGCTTCCAATATTGAACGTCCGCCCTGAGGAGACGCGGGATCACCCGGTCTTAATTTCTTGTAAACTTCAATCAGAGCTTCATCCGTCGTTTGTGCAGTATCTTTCTCAAGCGTTCTTTTCAAAAATTCGCTGTGGGTAAAGAGCGTTTCCATTTCGGAAACAGTAATTCCCAACGCTTTCAATAGTGTTGTAGCAAGGATTTTTCTGTTTTTATCAATTTTGACGTAAACCAAATCGTTAGAATCGGTTTCAATTTTTAACCATGCCCCGCGGTTTGGAATCAAAGTTGCGTTATACAAACGTTTTCCGGTCGGAGAAACTTCTCTCTTGAAGTAAACACCCGGAGAACGAACGATTTGAGAAACGATTACACGTTCGGCACCGTTTACAATGAAAGTCCCTTTGTCTGTCATAGTAGGGATATCGCCGATATAAACTTCGTGTTCCTGAATTTCACCGCTGTCACGGTTTACAAGCTTCATTCTTACACGAAGTTGTTTTGCGTAAGTCGTGTCGTGAATTCTGGCTTCTTCAATCGTGTATTTTGCGTTGTCAAAAGTGTAATTTGGCAAAAAGTGCAGTTCCAGTCTTCCCGTATAGTCTTTAATAGGCGAAAACGAGAGTAATTCTTCCTTTAAGCCCTCTTTTAAAAACCATTCAAAAGATTTTTTTTGCACTTCAATCAGGTCCGGTAAATCGTCCAATCTGGTATTCGGGATGCCCATTGGAGTTACTCTTTTTGCATATTTTGTTGTCGACATTAATTCACCTCATCTATGTTTTAATTGTGTTTGTGGTGTACGTACTATAAAAATTTTTGCCATATTTATATTTGGGTAAACACACTTATTTTCAGCGTAAGCATGTTATACAATCGTACTACGTCAATAATTATAGTCAAGGAAAATCTGTATTATTTAAAATTTAAGTTCATAATTTGTTACAATGGGGTTTTTGAAGTATTTTAAGGCACTGAAATAAGCATGATTTGTGGGTTTGCCTGTCAAGGGGGGAGTCGTGAGAAGGAAAGCGTGAGACGTGAGATGTGAGACGTGAGAGGGAAACGGGAAAGGAAATTGGGAATTGGTAATTGGTAATTGGGAATTGAGAACAAAACCGTTCAACCATTCAACTTATCGACTTATCGACTTATCGACTAGAAAAAGGGAAATTGGGAATTGGTAATTGGGAATTGAGAACAGAACCGTTCGACCGTTCGACCCTCCAATCCTCCAAGCTTCTAAGCTTCAAACCTTCCAAATACCTTTTTAATTGAGTCAATATAATCAGGCTTTAAAATCCCGACTTCGGTTATTATACCGGTAATAAGCTCATGTGGCGTCACATCAAACCCCGGGTTGATTATGTTTGTCCCCTCTGCACAAATTCTTTTGCCGTTAATGTGTGTGACTTCTTCGTGCGAACGTTCTTCGATAGGGATTTCAGCCCCTGTTTTTATTTTCGTGTCAATTGTAGACAAAGGTGCTGCGATATAAAACCGAATATTGTGGTATTTTGCGGCAATTGCGACTGTGTAAGTCCCAATTTTGTTTGCCGTGTCGCCGTTTGAGGCAATTCTGTCCGCCCCTACGACAACCATATCAATCATGCCTTTTTTCATAAAATATGAACACATACCGTCCGTTATCAACGTCACGGGAATTTTGTCCATAACAAGTTCAAATGTTGTAATCCTTGCACCCTGCTGTCTTGGCCGTGTTTCATCGGCGAAAACCTGAATTGTGTTATCCTTAGCATAAGCCGAACGGACAACTCCCAGAGCCGTTCCGTAACCGACTGTCGCCAATGCCCCCGCATTGCAGTGGGTTAGGATAGTGGCTCCCTTCGGCACAACCTCCGCACCAAAATCTCCGATTTTTTTGTTAATTTCTATGTCTTCGTTTTCAAGTTTTATTCCGTTTGAAATTAATTCCCCGACGATTCCTTTTATGTCCGATTTTGAATTTTTTATAATTTCAATCTGCTTTTCCACTGCCCAGCGAAGATTTACAGCGGTAGGACGGGAACTGATTAAATGATTTGATTTTTCAAGCAGCCAAAAAATAAATTCTTCTCTTGAAATTAATCCTTTGTTCAAACCCTCAAGTGCGTAAAGTGCGACTCCTTGTGCCCCTGCAACGCCTATTGCCGGTGCCCCCCTGACTATCATCGTTTGAATTGCATTAAACATCTCTTGTCCTGTTTTTATGTCAATGTACTTAAACTCGTACGGCACAACGGTTTGGTCTACCATACGGGAAACATTATTTATCCATTGAATTGTTCTTATATTCGATTTAAATTCTGTCATTGTTCTCCTTTTCTAGTTGAACGGTCGAAAGGGTGAAAGGCTTTTTACGAAGTGATTAAGTGACTGGGTGACTAAGTGATTAAGTGCAACAGGGAGCTTACCGAATTTTAATGAAACTTAAATTTCTACTCTGTCAAAGAAGGGATTTTCACGTTAGGGAAAATCCCTTCTTTGAGATTTTTGCCCGTCAGTTTATCCGCCCTTCAAAAT
>Ga0172381_10007210_pt1 | contig 11031 bp, 8 predicted proteins | sample Leawel6488metaG_FD_119754 | JGI IMG/M metagenome (GOLD analysis project Ga0172381, IMG submission 119754) | Leachate microbial communities from a municipal landfill in Southern Ontario, Canada - Leachate well 64-88 metaG | ecosystem: Engineered > Solid waste > Landfill > Unclassified | place... | reverse complement strand
TCCTGGATCGAGCGCCCGTTTTCCGGCGAATATTCCGGCAAATACATCCAGCTGACCGCACTCGACGGCAATAACCTGCCGACCAGTTATTCCACCGAGTACGTCCGGGTGACCTTTCAGCAGAACAAGCCCGAGTACCTCTGGTCACGAAAAATCACCAATGAGCGCGAGATCCTCATTGATCCGGTCGCAGAGAAAACGAGCACGGTCAACGACTATATGTATAAAGACATCTTCGCGCTGGCGCGGGAAACCACGGCCACGAACGTCTTCTCCTACGTTTTCGGCCTCTACTACGCGCGAGTGCTGCTCAAAACTTACAGCGGCAACGAGATCGGCAATTTCTACAGCCGCAAGTTCACCGCGGCCAACGGATTCGAGTTCCTCACCATCGAATCGACCGAATACAAACCGGAGCCCTTCACCATCGAGTACCGGATCATCCAGCATGACGGTTCCTATGCCAATACAAGCACGAACTCAGTTCAAGTGCTGCCCAACACGAAGATCCATCTACTCGACACCTTTAGAGAATCCAAGACCGTTACCGGCGTTGCCTCCAACACCATCCCACTCGACCACGCGCTCTTGAAAACCGGGTTCGAGTGTTTTATCAACGGCACGCAGGTACGCCCGGTGGACAATTTCGATGAAGCAAATGACTACCAGGTCATTATCATCGGCAAATACCTCTACCTCAACAAACCACTGCAGATGACGGACACCATCCGGGTGTCCTATCAACACCGTACCGACTACGTGATCATCCAGATCACGCTCAAGACCAATACTGTCTACCAGAGCCCGAACTGTCCGAAGATCCTCGATTTTAACGTGAGACTCTCATGATCAAACACATACAGGCCCTCGTCCTCCGCGCCAAAACCAAGCCGCAGTTCCTGATCGATGCCGTCAAACAGAAACTGATTGCGCTGACCGCGTTCTTTGAACGGCTTTCCGCACCGGCCGTCACAAAGGTTCCGCCGATCCGCGCCATCGATGTCCCCTCATCTCACATATACAATGATTTCCTGACGTGCGTCGAAGACGACGTCAACCTCATCCGTGCCATCCAGCAGGATATCAACGCCAACATGCTCGCATCCTGGAATGTCGCCGAAGGATCTTATCCGGAACAGATCCAGCCGGCCAGCATCTACGATGACGCCTTCACGCTCGAACACGACGCTGCCTCGGTCGTCTCCGACCGGCTGACGCTGGGGATCAAGAATTTCACGAGCCTCATTCCGCAGATCAAAGATAAACCGATCCTCAAAGCCGAGTGCTCGGATAAAGAGATCCCGGTCTACTACGGGAAGATGTTCGGCATCTACACCAAGGGCAACGAATCAGGCGAAGACGGCGTCCGCTACGAGAACAACGACGGTGCGCTCGTCGTCGACGACAAAGACACCTTCTGGGAATGCGAAGCGGTCGTTCTGCAGGAAGCGCGCGCCAGCACGAAATTCTTCCAGAGTGTCCATGACAAAGACATCTCGCTCATAACGACCGTCAAGATCATCTTCAAAGAACCCGTAGCGATCAACACGCTCACCATCAATCCGTACTCGTCCGCCGTCTCCACCTACTACAAACTCGAGAAAGTCGAGGTTTCCGACGGCGTCAAGGTGCTGCCCGTGACCATCAAAGAAACGTTCGTTATGGGCGAAACTAGTTTTATTTTCAACGTGCCCGACGAGATCGCTGATCTGAAGGTACGTTCGATGTTCATAACGCTCAAACAGGAGAACGGCTACTACATGAAGTATATGCTCGGCTACTTCAAGATCAAAAACAACGAGTCCTGGCTCGATATCACCGGGTCACATGTCTGCCAGATGGCACTCGCGCGCGGCACGAACTTCAACGCGAACGTATCTCATGTCGTCGAGAATGCACCGGAATGGATCCTCAACTACTGGTTGCCCGGCATCACGTTCAACGAACTGCCGCAGTTCGTCACGACGATGGGCGAGGACGGGTATCTTCTGGTCCCGTCATCGGAATCCAAACGGAAACGCTATACCGTCGGCATCACCGACATCAAAGTCGGTTACAATGAATATTCTGACGTTTCGGAAAAAGTGACCAACGAGATCGATATCCCGGAAGGATACAACTCGGTGTTCCTGGAGACCAACGATGAGGGCGAAGTCTACTACTTCCTCAGTTTCGACAACGGCATGACCTGGTGGCGCATCGTCCCGCTCGGGAAAGAGCCGGTGCGCGGCACCGATCTGCGGTTGCTGCCGAACAAGATCTACATCAATTCGGATCTCTCCCTGCGGCGCAAACGCAACACCGATACCGGCGAACAAGCGTTCGTGTCCACCACCTCGAAAAAAATACGCGTTAGGTTCGTCCTAAAAAATCAGTCCGACGGGACACTGCCCAGTGTGTTCAATTGGAACCTCAAATTCGGTGTAAATTAACCATGAACTTTATTGATTTCTTCAACACGAAACTCGTTGCCATCAAAACCGCGATCGGTATCCTCTACGAGGACACCAAGACGCAGTACCTCAAACAGCTCTCCAAATCGTTCGCTTCCTACATCGAGTTGCGCCACGTGTTTCCCAAACGCGCCGACTACGCCGACGATTTTCAGGATCTCACGCGCGTAGTCCGGGAAGACAACCTCGTTCTTGACCGCGACGGGTACAACCTTGGTTATATCGTCACCGAAAAAAAGTTCCGGTCCGATGTCTACTCGATGGCGACCTATCCCATGTACATGCAGGGCGGCCAGGCTATTCCCGGTTCGGACTTTCAGGACATCTTCAATGACGACATCGGGTTCTGGGGCTATCGGGCATCGACGGCGACAGAATCGTATTTCACCGTCGATTTCCAGCAGAAAGAATCGATCAACAAAGTATTCCTGTCGACCAATAACACCCTTGACGTCGACCTCTACATCAAAGAGGATTACGACAAGGAGTGGGTGCATATTGCCGCCCGCGCCGGCCTCAACCACGTCTGGAACTTTAAGGCCCAAGATGCAGTCGCCTTGAAATTTGTCGCCGTAACCGCCCTCTTCGTCGTCTCGCGCCTGCAGGCGGGTCTGGCCGCCTACCAGCAAACCGGTATTTTCGAAAGCGATTACTATACGATCGCGGACCTCTACCACCTGAAACTGACCACCGACAAAGACGTCCCGGAAAACACCACGATCGATTTCTCTATTCTCATCGGAGGGCAGTCGACCGAGCACCCGATCAAAGACGATGCCGTCATCTCAGGTGGCGTAATCTGGCATACGGCCAGCGGCGTCTTTCCTGCCTACATGCTGCCGGCGTCCTACATCCCAGAAAGTCTGACGGTAAAGGTCGGCTACAATGAGTGGGATGCGGTCGATACCTACGACTGGGCCTGGACCGTCGTTCCGGCGACCGATATCGTCGCCTCATCGGGTGCCCTGCAACTCTCGAGTGAGTACAAAGTCATCGAAGGCAGCCTCCAGAAAGTCATGTTGGGCGGCACCGCCTTCCAGGAAGGGCTCGACTATTCCGTTTCCTATAACGTCAATAGTGCGCAGATCACCGTCACACGGCTGGCAAACTCCAGCATTCCTATCGATGAACTGAACACTCTCTCCTATGCCATTCTCGCCCGCAAACGCGAAGCGGTCAAACAACTGCGTACTTATGTCCAGTTGGCCAGCGACTCAAATATCATCCTCCAGAACTGCATCGTGCCCTTCAATGTGCGGCATGTCGTCATGAAAAACGATATCGTCCGCGACACCACCCAGGACATCAATGCCGGCAACATGAATGCGCTCCTGAGCAACATCGATGGCATCTCGTCCTACGTGATCTCCGGCCAGGCCGGCACGAACCTCATCGAGGTCACGTTCTTTGACGGCACCGGCGCCCCGACATTCCCCGATCCCCTGTCGCTCGACATCATCAACGTCGAGCACTTCTCCAAAGGGTACCGTCTCATGGAAGTTGTCACCAGTCCGAATGAACACGAGTATTCAATCGAACCAGTCATTACCGCCTCCGGCATCATTGACAGCTACACCATGACGACTGGCGCGGGTCCAAAAACACTTCAGATCGACTACGCCCAGTCGCTTGCGCAAACCATGAACATCAAGCTCAAAGCAACCTTCATTTCCACTGACGGCACGAACACCCCGACGCTCCGTTCCTACAAAATCGAAAATACGATGCGGTAGAAATTGATGATTTTTTTGCGCTGCATATAGTATGTGGTATGCTGAGAACTTCACGCGCTAGTTTCCGTAAAAACTGGGTCTGTCAGCCGTCGCGCTGGAACGGGTTTTTCGCCAACCTGGCCCTCGATCTCGAGGATCTCGCCGCCGAGATCGAGGCGCAAACCTTTCCTATCGACAGTATTCTTGCCGCTACTGAAACAATAGCGATCACCACCGGCGCGGATGGTCGGACATCACATCCGTCACTGTGAGGAGCAAATGAGCAACTTAAATTTTCATTCCTACCAAATCGACGATAACGACCAGTATACATCGGACTTCTTAAACCAGATCATCAGCGATTTCTCCGACAACATGACCAGTCTCTACATCGACTACAAAGATCTGGTCAAACGGTATGCCGATTTCCTGGCCAACATCAACACTGGGCTCGACTGGCTGACGACCCAGGCAGGCGTTCTGGCGGTCGGCCAGTACACCGTCACCGGGTACTCCAGCCCCAGTTCCACTGCCAATGCGCACGCCGATCGCCTTTTCGGCCGGCTCTACCTGCAGGACTTCAATCTCACCTCGGTCATCGGCCGCTACATGAATGACCGGGGCGTTCTGACAGCCTACGCCTCCAACAAGACCTACTATGCGGACAACTCCCCTGATTTCGTCGAAGATCAGCTGATCATGACCGCGTTCAACAACAAGCAGGGCATCTGGGCAAAAACCACGTCGCACGCCGAACTGCTTATAGCGATTGCCACGCCGCAGATGGACAACCAGGAAGTCAATATCTTTGAAGCCTTCCCGTTCGCTGGCACCACCGTCAAGAGCATTGAATGGAAAACAAGCAGTGGCTCTTGGGAAAGCACGACGGTCAACTCCAAATATCCGGTCAAACTGCTCGGCAACTTCTCCTATGGCGGCGAGTTCCGTATCCGTCTTGGCGGCGTCGCCCAGGCCGGCGGCACCTACTATTATGCGCTCCGGTACGCTGACGCATACCGCTGCGATCTCATGGATACCGGTTCCGCTACGTACAGTATCGGCACGTTCAGCACGGTCAGCAGTATCACAATCAACGACGACTACGCTCCCGCAGCCATCAAATTGAAAAACCCGGTCCGGTTCGAGATCCTCTCGGACGACGAAAGTTACGTCTATTACGATTCGAACATCAACCCCTGGCCGATCCAGGAAGCGGTCGCCATCGAAGTGGCGCCGATCGCCCTCAAACTCCGCGTCACGCTCTACAAAAAGGAGGAGGTCACACCAGTGATCTCACATATCAATGTCATATGATAACTTCCACTTCGGTCTGTTCAAAGTGTCATATTGAAAAACCGATTGACTCGTTCTACAGAAGTGCAGCCAAAAAAGGTCATACTGCTGAATGTAAGATATGTTCACATAATAGACACAACGCTTATAGGGCTCTACATAAAAAAGATATAAATGAGTGGCAGAGAATTTATTCAAAGAATCACCGAGATCCTGAAAGTACACGCAGATGGATGAATAAAAACAAAGATAAATTCAAATCGTATCAAGCGCGATGGAGAAAAGATAACATTGAGAAAGTAAGACTAAGTTACACAAAACAAAACCACAGAAGACGTAAACTAAGTTGGTTTCGAATGTCGCGGAGTATCAGCGAAGGCATACGCATAGCATTGCGCGGAAGAAAACGCAATCGTCCATGGGAACATATCGTAGGATACACAACAAGCGACATAAAAGAACACTTGGAACGTTTATTTACACCTGGAATGTCATGGGACAACTATGGCGAATGGCACATAGATCATGTGATTCCGATCTCTAAATTCAAAATAGTATCAACTGAACGTGAAGATTTCAAGAGATGCTGGGCTTTAACAAACCTGCAGCCACTATGGGCTACAACACGCGAAATCGATGGCGTGAAATACATAGGAAATCTAAATAAAAGTGACAAATTGATCGGGAGTAATATCAATGTCCAGTGATTTTGTAACGCAAGGGGAACAAACGTGTCTATTGACTATATAACCAGGGAAGAATGGGACCGGTATAAGACATTCCACGCCGAACAGTTCAAATCGATCGGCGAACAGATCGTCATTCTCAAGGAATACATTAAACAGATTCAGCCGGCCCAGCCCCTGGCGCCGGCTGCGCGCGATACGATATCAAAGATACTGGACAAACTGTCAAAAGACGTCATGTACTTGCAACAGCAGGTTCAGCGGATGCAGACCGCTTCCCAGGAGGCGCCCCTATAATGGATATCGTCGCTGAGATACAACAGTTACAGACCCAGTTGATCGCGCTGCAGAACAAGATAACACAGGCGCCGTCATCAAGCATTATCGCTCTGCGCGCGGAACTCTCTGAGAAGATATCGGTACTGAGCAAACAACTCGCGGTCTTGCGCCGAGATGTCGGGGTACCTGTCGATCTACACGACGAGTTTGCCGCGCTCCTCAAAGAAGAGACGAATGCCGGAAAGATTAAAGGTTATCCGATCAATATCTCGCAACTCAGCCACCGATCGGTTCTCGTCTACGACAACAAGCTCCGCCAGTTCGTTGCCGAACCCTACCGCACCCATGAATTCATTGAAGAAACGGTCATCAATGTTCCGGTCTCATCAGCTGTGGCCGTTGCGATTTACCTTATCGGCACGACCACCGATGGCACCGGTCGCGAACTGCTCATCAACAACGCTAACCGGTTCACGGTTGATGCAAACACAACTGTCAGCTACACCTTCAATGTCATCGCCCGGGAAGTGGGCGGCAACCAGGACAACGCCTGTTTCCGGATCGAAGGAGCCGCAACCCGGGACGCGACCACACTCCGGTCGGTTGGCACCCCGACGGTTACGACCGTTGCACGTTCGAACAAAGTTCCCTGGAGCCTGCAGGTAAACGTCAATGACGTACTCAAGACACTCATCCTCACTGTGACGGGCGAAGTGAACAAAACTATCTACTGGAATGCCCTGTTGACAACTGTAAGTATTATACAATGAAAAAACTAATTGCAATTACAAGCATTTTGCTGTGTCTTTCCGGTATTGCCCCGGCCGCAAACATCGAGTATGGAGAAGAGACGCTCGGTGTCGGTGGTGGCATACGTCTTGGCGATGTCCCCACCGAGTCAGATGCCGGCATCATCCGGTACCACGATGGCGCCTTCCAAGGGCGCACGGCAGCCGGCTGGATTGATCTGCAGCCGGACAATCTCGGCACGCACACGGCGACAAAAAACCTTGACCTCGACGGGCATGATCTGCTTCACGCCGGGTCTCTCTATTTTCAGGATGGCACGGTTTTCTCCTCCACCCGCACCTTTGACACGACAACCCGATTTTCCACGGTCAATTCCTCAATTACAGTGCTCCAGATCGATGTTGCGGCGCTGCAGGCGCATCCCGGCGGGGTTACAAAAGTTATCGGTAGCGACCACATTGGCGTCAGTCCGGCGACCGGCATCGGGGACGTCACCCTCACACTCACAGGAGAACTGGGCAAAACTGACCATCTGCAACTTACATCCACTGGCACGCTCACGCACGACCAGCTGGAGGCGCGCCTGACGGTCGTGGCGGCCGCCACCACCACGGTCAAGACCGAGTTTGACAGCTATGTCAGCGCCAGCACTACGACGTTTGCCAGTGTTGCGGCAGCGACGACTACGCTGCGAACCGACGTTGACGAAAAGGCCACCAGCGCACACACGCACGACCAGTTCACCAGCATCGCCACTGACACCACAACCATCCAGGGCGACCTGAATAGTTACACCATAGCAAATGATGCTGCACTGGCCGATGTCGCTGCAGCAACAAGCACGCTGCAGCTCGACCTTACTGCAAAAGCGGACGCCAACCACCAGCATATGGAGTACCAGACGGCCGACGACGACCTGACCGACCTCGCGGACGGCGAACTGACGCCATCGAAAATCGACGCGGGTGTCCTACCCGCGGACGTCGTTGCCAGTTCCGTCGCCTTGCAGGCGGTCGGCAGAGACCAACTGCAGACAACCGGAACCCCGGATGGCATGAAATATCTTCGGGACGATATGACTTGGGGAATCCCCGCCGGCACCGGTCAGGGCGACATGATGGCAGCTACCTACGACAATAACTCCAACGATGTTGTCGACAATGCCGACAAACTCGGCGATCAGGCGCCCGCCTATTATGCGAACCGCGAAGCCGTTTATACTGCAACGTCAACCCTGCGCGCCGACCTCGGCGCAGAGATCAGTAACCTTACGAATGTAAATGCCGCCATCGCTGTATCTACCAGTGCGTTGCGCGACATGTTCACTAACGGTTCCTATCAGACTATCTCTGTCGGAACAGCGACCGTATCACTTTCCTGTTCCGGAAATGCGGCGACCGTTACCAACGGTTTGTATACGAACTCGATTGCTGATGTCCAGACAATAAAGGTTGGCACCGCTACCGTTGCGCTCAACTGCAGCGGCAATGCCTCGACTGTAACGAACGGTATTTACTCGACAACCATCGGTATCTACGAAAATCTTCATGTTGGAACAGCTACCATTGCCAAATCGCTAATGAACACTGTTCAAAACTATCAGAGTATCAAAGTCGGGTCTGCGACAATTGCCGACTCTTGTACCGGCAATGCCGGTACCGTTACGAACGGCATTTATTCAACTACAGTGGGGGCGTATGAAAGTCTACGCGTTGGAACTGCCACAATCGCCAATTCTCTTCCCTCCACATTAAGTCAAAACCTGCAATTCGTCAAGGTAGGAACTGCTACTATCGCATTATCGTGCAGCGGTAATGCAACAACCGTGACTAATGGCATATATTCGACGACTGTAGGCGCATATGAAAACCTACGAGTAGGTACGGCAACAATATGTATTAACGTACCTTCGCATAATCAATCGCCTTCTACAATTACAAATGGCACTTTTGCTAATGGGGTAAAAGTTACTACTGGCAGCTTATCACTATCTGGGATCGCATCAGCAACTACATTTATACGTGGAGACGGTACATGGAGCACACCGTCGGGCACTGGGGATATGAGTAAGACAACCTATGATGCCAATACGAATAATATCGTAGACAATACCGAATCGTTCAATGGCCACGCAGATTCTTATTTCGCACAAGCCACGCATACGCATGATTTAACTAATCTGAACGCTGGAACGTTGGCGACAAATATCAAAGTCTCGACTGGATCTCTGCCTGGTACTCCGGCACCGACGCAATATCTCAGAGGCGACGGAAGCTGGCAGACGATCAATGCTGGTGGCGGCGATATGTCTATGAGTACGTACGATACGAATACCAATGATACCGTTGACAATGCCGACAAGTTCAATGGATACACTTATGAATTTTTTGTTTCGACGAATGCTGGAACATATGAACAAATCAAAGTAGGCACAGCTACTGTTGCGTTTTCATGTTCTGGCAACGCAGCTACTGTCACAAATGGTATTTATTCGACTACCGTAGGGGCTTACGAGAATTTACGTGTAGGTACTGCAACTATCGCGAATTCTCTTACTTCGTCAGTACAGAATTATCAGAATGTGAAAGTAGGGACAGCTACCATATCGTTAGCGTGTTCTGGCAATGCCGCGACCGTCACGAATGGTGTCTACACGAACTCGACTGCCGATGTACAAACAATTAAAGTCGGTACCGCCACTGTGTCATTATCGTGTAGTGGCAATGCGGCTACAGTAACAAATGGACTCTATACAAATTCAACGGCTGATGTTCAAACAGTTAAGGTCGGAACTGCCACCGTATCACTTGCTTGCTCGGGGAATGCAACAACGGCAACAACCGCAAACGCCGTAGCAGCACCCAACGTTACCGCTGGCACATTCGACGAAGCCGTAAAAGTGTCAACAGGAAGCATTATCGCCTCGGGAACCGCATCTTCGACCACCTATTTACGAGGCGATGGTGCATGGATAGAAGTTGCTGCCGCTGCACAAGCATTCTCAGTTGATGCGTTTGGAAATCTTATTCCATCCGACGGTGAAAATATCGTGGACGAATTATGGGAAGTTTTGGAAAATAACATACTACCCAAACAGTAAGGAGGTCAGGTGAAAAAGTTATTTTTTTATTTAATGCCGCTTATTCTCATTGCATCGCCTTGTTATCCCGCGACAAGAAATATTGTTCCTCGTGCAGACGGTGAGGGTAATCTTGGGTTGCAGTCAAAAAAATGGGAAGGCGTTTTCGCTAGCTCTGTAACGGCGACTACGTTTTTTGGCAGTGCAACAGGACTAACATCTATCCCTGCCGAACAGATCAGCTCAGGAAGTAACGAAGGAGTACGCGTCGGCACGGCAACAGTATCTATTTCATGCTCTGGCAATTCGGCAACCGCCAGTGCCATTGCGGCTCCGAATATTACTGCTGGCACTATCGCAAATGCGGTCAAGGTTACGACTGGCTCTGTGTCTGCATCAGGTACTGCCGATGCGAGCAATTATTTATGCGGTGATGGATCATGGAAAACTCCGTCGGGGTCAGGAGATGTCACACAGTCAGGGCAGAATAATTTTACCGGTTATAATGCATTTGCAAGTAGCACTACATTGAGTTCAACAACAGTCAACGGTAGTTTTACTGTCAACGGCGGTGCAAGCTCTGCAATGACAGGATCTGCAATTGTTTTAAGTACTTGTACGTCAGTATACTTTACTACTGGCGGTGCACAAACACAGGCATTTAATATGTCATCTACCGGTGACTATCAGGGAATTAAATGCGGAACGGCTACAGTGTGCGCCGGAGAATCCGCGTTCGTGAATGAAATCACTATCGGGGCTTGTTATCAGATACTTGG
>Ga0172381_10007207_pt1 | contig 11034 bp, 5 predicted proteins | sample Leawel6488metaG_FD_119754 | JGI IMG/M metagenome (GOLD analysis project Ga0172381, IMG submission 119754) | Leachate microbial communities from a municipal landfill in Southern Ontario, Canada - Leachate well 64-88 metaG | ecosystem: Engineered > Solid waste > Landfill > Unclassified | place... | reverse complement strand
TGCGAAGGCAAAAGTTGCGGCTGGACAGAAGCCACAAAATGCTGCAATGGATACGAGTGCATCGCCCCTACCGGTAAAATTAAAGTTGGCTTATCGAATTCACGAGTAGTCGCTCCCGGTGTTTGCTATAAAAAAAACATAATTGCGCCCGCGATTTGCGGCAACGGCGTTTGCGAAACCGGTGAAAATAAAAATACTTGCGGCGCGGACTGTGATCCATATATTAGCTGCAAAACATCCGAAACATCTTGTTGTATCAATAATATTTGCGTTGCGGCTAAAAATACTTGCCAGCAAGGATACAAATCCGTGTTCAAGGGTTGCATTGACAAATGCCAGCCATTATCGGAATGTGTTTGCGCTAGCGACAGCTGTACGATTGCGGCAAAATGCGGATCATCACTCGCCCGACAGCCAAAAAACAGCGAAACTGTTGCTTGCGGCAATGCCGGTGGAACATGGCAATGCACGGATTCTAATTGCTTTTGCTCATGCAACGCGACCTGCTCAAGCAATGCTCTTGGTTGCAACCCAATTTAGCTTAAAAATTATATTTTCCAAATGTATTTCGATACTGCAGGGCGTTAACCCTGCAGATCGACCAAAGGGGGCTCCCCTTTGGAATCCTCGAAATCTGTAACTCCCTGAGGCAAGACCTCAGGGAGTTACAGATTTTTAAAGTCATCGTTCGAGCATTGAATTAAAATTTGGAAGAAGCGGCTTTGCAGCGAAGTCCGAGCCAATCTCCTTCCCCGCCCTCAAAGGGCGGGTTTTTGTTGAATTATTAAAATCGGAATGGAATTTATATTGAATTGTTTCATAATGAAATATATTATATAATAAAAATGTAAACGCAATATAATTTCAATTGCGAAATCGATTGAAAAACAAGACAGAATTAATAAATTAAAACAAATTATGAACTTAAAAAATAGAATCATCGCAGGTACACTGTGCGCGCTTGTTGCCGGAATTGGAATTTTTGGCATAGGCAGCAATGTCGCCAAAGCAAATGCCCCTAAAACTGAGAATGACAACAATACAACGATTGCCCAGCTGCAACTGGTAATCGAGTCTCTAAAACAGCAGATCCAGCAACTAATACAACAAATCGGCCAATTAAAACCTTCAGAAACCTGCGGCAACGGTGTTTGCCGCTTCGGGGAAACCACATATTCATGTCCCGTGGATTGCGGTGCAAATGGAAAAAAGGCATGCTCATCTGATTCGGATTGCACAAAAGATCATTGCGGTTTGAATTGCGTAAATGCTTCTTGGGCAAAAAACCAAATTATGACGCCATGCCCGTTGCTTACGGCGGAAAGATCTTCTTTTTATTGCACTTGCAGAAACCACCAATGCACTTCTCAAACCTCAACCTCCGCATCTTTGCGCGTAACTGCCAATACCATCTCCGGCCAAACCAATGTGTTTCATCTTGATCAAAAAGCCTTGGTCTACGGATTGAATATTGGCGCCATCGGCTCGGACATGGATGTCCAACGGATAACGCTGAGGTTTAGCGGCGCGCCATATGACTATTTCAGTAATATATATTTGTATGACGGAAACACTATGATTGCGATCGCCTCAATCAACCACGATATGGTTTCAAAAGTGTCAACGTCTGATTACGAAATCACTTTGTCTGATTTTAAAAATAAATTTTTGATCCCGAAAGGAACCACCAGTTTATTGATCGTCAAAGTTGATGTTTGGTCTCCGTTCTTGAAAGCAGGTGTTCCAGCTAAAATTCTTATAAATACCGTGGATAATGGTGTTCGCGCGGTTGGCCAATCTAATATCAACTATTTTGGGGGCGACGCTAGCGGGAATTTGATTATCGTGAACCAGTTGTCAATTTGCAACAACGGGGTTTGCGAAACCGGGGAAAACGTCACAAGCTGCCCGCAAGATTGCAAAACCGCCGCGATGAATCCGGGCTTCTCCATTGCCAGCATAACAACCACGTCCACACGAGCATCATCGGCGCATCCCGCCACGCTCTCGGCAACGTTTAACGTTCAAATTGCCGCAAAAGGCGGCGACGCGTATATTCCCAAGACAGGTGCGTTTATGGTTAGCGCGATAAAGAACAATAGCACCACCGGAGTTGATGTTGAAGGAAGGTATGTCCAACCTTCGGGCACGGTTTTAAAAACCAACTCCTTCAAGATCGCGCAAGATACCACCGCGACCTTCTCGGTCACAGCAACTTACCCGATTCAGAATGGTGCAGGTTCATATGATTTGCGGATAACCGGCATTAGATGGAGCACGGCCGACTACGGAACAGTAGGCAATTTCTACCTACCCGAAGTTCCTTCGTTGTGGGTTAGCCAAGCAATCAGCTTCGGAGGCACAATCTGCGGCAATGGAATTTGTGAATCCGGGGAAACGACGGCCAACTGTCCTGCGGATTGCCCTGCGGTAACTTGTACTGCTGAAGGAAAAACAAATTATTTCGGCACACCGTCTTGCTGCAGCGGATTAACGAATATTTCGAATGCAACCACGCAAGACAGTGGCTGCATTGCAACTAACAATGGCGCCGGTATCTGTGCCTATTGCGGCAACGGCACATGTGGAATCGGCGAAAATAAGTGCAACTGTCCGCAAGACTGCGACGGAAACACAGCAATTAACGGTTACAATCATTATTGTGTGTCTTTTAGCGATATAAAAAATGGAGACATCGTTAAATTCGATTACATCAAAACAACTGATTATTATTCTCGTTATTTTATGATCGGCATCGATTGCCCGGATATAGACGGCAAAAGAGTATTTCTTAATAACGGATGCACGGTTTGCGCTAATGGCACTGGCAAATATTGCAATATCGGTACAGGTGGCAATGGACAATATGTTTATAAATTTACCAATAACCTGCCGGGGTCGCATCGGATCTGCACTTGGCCATCTTCTGATTATGAGCGGGCTGGTTCTTCCAAAATATTATCTTGGAAGGTAGATTCGTCTTTATCTCGGAATACCTGCGGCAATGGAATTTGTGAATCCGGGGAAAGCGCCATCACGTGTGCGGCAGATTGTGCTCCTGTTCCATGCACCAATGAATGCGATGTAACGGGTAAAAAGCAATGCACCGCTAACGGTTTTCGAACTTGCGGTAATTTCGACACTGACATATGCCTAGAATGGGACGCAACTACACCCTGTCCATCCGAACAAACATGCTCTAATGGTATTTGCACGGCGGCAACAAGCCCCTTGTTCTCGGTAATGGCGATAACGACTGTATCACAGCAAAAAACGACGACAAACCCCGCCACTATCAGCGCTTCTTTTAATATCTCAGTCACGGCAAAAGGCGGCGATATTTACGTTCCAAATATCGGCGGCTTCGTTATAAATGCGGTTAAAGACAATGAACCAAATTCGGAACTATGGACTGTTGTCGACGGAAAATACAGCCAGCCATCCGGGACAACTGCATCGGGTGCTTTAATTAAAATTTCACAAAATACTACTGCAAATTTTAGAGTTGATTCCACATACGCAATTACTGATTTGCCGGGAGCATACGACCTGAGAATGAGTGAAATACGCTGGTCAAACGGCGGATCTTTGTTTACAATTTTCAAACCTTCAGCACCATCCGCCTGGATAAGCACTGCTGTTTATTTTACAAATAATTATTGCGGCAACAATACATGCGAAACCGAAGAAAACATCATTACCTGCCCGCAAGACTGCAATTTGCCAACAGTTAAACCCGAATTTTCGATAGTGTCCATTTCAACCGCCTCGAACCAACGATCTTCAACGCATCCCGCGACAATGACAGCGATTTTTACAGTCAGAATAAATGCAGTCGACGGCGATGTTTATATTCCAAAAACCGGCGGCTTCAACATAAAAGCAGTTAAAAACAATGATTCCGACGCATCAAAATGGATTAGCGTGGCAAACACATATTCCCAGCCCAGTGGCACAGTAGCAACTAATAATTCATATAAAATTCCCGAAAGTTCAACAGTTATGTTTACAGTGGCTTCGACGCAAGAAATCAATGATATTCCCGGAACATATGATATTAAAATGACCGAAATCAAGTGGAATGCGATCGATGGAACCAATGTTTCGATTTTCACACCGTTAAATCTGGCCGATTGGACAAGTTCTCCTGTCTATTTTGGCAACGGAACGCCTATGATCAGCGTAGGACGTCGGTAATTGTTAATATGTCCAGCATAAGACCATTTCTAATTTCCGATACCGGGCAACACAAAATAACCGGAAGCATTAAAATTAAGCTCATCTGATATATAGGCATAATCACAAAAATTTTTACCGCCAAGTCGACCGGGAAAAACGACCAATTAAAATCAATTCGCTAAATTAACATTAAAAAATGAATTTAAAAAATAAAATTATCGCAGGTGCGCTTTGCGCACTGATAGCGGGCGTCGGCTTCCTTGGAATCGGCAACAACATCGTTAACGCTCAAACCGCAGCTACAACCAGCAGTGGCTTAACTATTGATCAATTGCAACAACTGGTTAATAGCTTAAAACAGCAGATACAATTAATTATTCAATTGCTTTCGCAACGAAACATCGGCAACACAACTGCGGTAACTCCCGGCTCGAACGGCTGCGCCAAAGAAGGAACTGCCTGCTGGGCAACTAAATGCGCATCAAACGGCAACAGCTACGAAGTCGCCAAATGCGGCGCGACCGGATCAACTTGCTGCGCCGAATTAAGTTGTGTCAATGGAAAATGCCAAAACACGGACAATACCATTGCGGTAAATAACGTTTTGCCATGCGCCAATGAAAATGAAATTTTCAGCGGCAATGCCAAACAATGTTGCAACGGTCTGACAAAAACAATCAGCAACAGCCAGCCTTCCTGTCAAGTGGGAGCGGAATGCAATAACGCAACAAATTACACCTGCGCGAATATCAACCTGCCCACCACCGCCCAATGCGCGAAAAAATGCAAAACAATGGGCTACGGAGCCAGTAATTGCAAAACTTATGGCGGACTTGTTGATCCCAAGGGAAAAGAAACAATGATGCTTAAATGCGGCTTTGATTATTTGGATATAGGCACAACGGACGATTGCAACGGCGCCGGAATAGTCGACGGATCGCAAACATGCTGCTGTAAAAAATTAATTCCCGCCGAAAATTGCATAAAGGAAGGCAAGATCATTGATTGGCGGATCAGTCCGGTCGGAAAATGCTGCTCGGGCCTGACTGAAATATTGGATTGCAAATCATCGCCGTGTTCAAAAAGCTCGAATTCGATTTGCACCTATTGCGGCAACGGGGTTTGCGGATTGGGAGAAAATAAAATTAATTGCGCGACCGACTGCAAAACAACCACCAGCAACTGCGTAATCGGGATAAAAACCGATTCATGCTGTTCTTGCCCAAAAAAAATCACCGCAAACCAAATCGGCTCAAACAGCTGGGTTATTTATGAGCTAGGCAAAGATTACAGCGGCTATCCCAAAAGCGAGAACTGCACAGCGGTTGTTTGCAGCCCATGTTTTGCCGGCGTGACCTGCGACTAATCGCCATAACAAAAAAATGAAACTCGATAATAAAAAACTAATTTCAATTGTTTGCGCGTTCATGGGATTTGCCGCCATCGCGGTAGAGGTTTTGGCAATTAGCGCCCAAGAAAACGAGCAAGTCGAGGTATCAATCCCCGCGTGCATCGGAATTTCATTTACAAGAAATTTAACGATCGGGGCGAATGGTGATGACGTCAAATGTTTGCAAGCGTTTTTGAATTCGGATTCAAATACAATCGTCGCAGATTCCGGCGCCGGATCTCCCGGAATGGAATCGACCGCATTCGGCGGGCGCACAAAGTCGGCAATAATCAAATTCCAAAACAAATACGCCGCTGAAGTATTAACCGCTTACGGATTAACTAACGGAACCGGTTTTGTCGGGACGGCAACTCGCGCAAAGTTAAACGCCTTACTTGGAAATAGGATCAGAACGGTTACATGCGGAAATTCAAGTTGTGAAAACGGCGAAACTGCGGCCAATTGCCCTTCCGATTGCTCGACGCAATCATGTATTGGCGTTGGAGAATCATGCACCCCTCCAATCGGAACGTGCAACCAAACCTCCTGCGCGTCTTCAAGTAACGCACCGGCGACCGCAAAACAATGCTGCGGAGGATTAGGGTGCCGGCAATCAACGGCAAATCCTAATCTTTGGACGTGCCAGACTTGTGCCAAAGAAGGCGAAACTATCTACCCCTACGGGAAATTGTGCTGTTCGGGGCTGACCCAGATCGGAAATTGTAAGTCGACCGGAGAATGCAGCGACACCGGAGCAATCTGCGCCCAATGCGGCAACGGGGTTTGCGGCGCCGGAGAAAGCAAATTCAATTGCCCCGCAGATTGTGGAACCATAGCTTGCATCGGCGCGGGCGAACGCCTGGATGGAAACGGTGAAAATTCGGGCCGGGTTTGCTGCATGGGATTGACCAAAGTGTTTGACCAATGGCATCTGGGCAGCGACGGAGTCTGCCGCGCGTTGGACAGTTATGGAGTTTATTGCCTCAAATGTGGCGACGGAATCTGCGGTACCGGAGAAACCAAATGCAATTGTCCCGCGGATTGCGGCGCTGCCAAAGATTGCAGCACATCTTGCAAAGCACAAGGATATGCGAGCAGCTATTGCAAGGCTTGGGCGGTTACGCAATATTCTCAACCTGGTTCCTGTAAATCAGGCGAAACCAATATCGGCTGGACCTCTGATTGTACTGCCGCGCTACTTGCTGGCGGCGGCCGTGCTTGTTGCTGCGTCAGCAATTCTGATGCCGCGACAAAATGCGCGGACACTGGCGGTGTTTGGAACACTTCAACCGCATCATGCGCGTGCCCGAGTTATTCTACTTGGTGCGACGATTTAGGTTGCGATAACAGGGATGTCGCAATGAAACCAGTCATTTATCTATATCCCCAAAAAAAAGAGCGCGTGAACATTAAATTAGACTTAGCCGGAAAACTTATCGCCGATTACCCGGATTATGATGAAGTTAAAGGCTGGGATGTAAACGCATATCCCGATGGTCACCTGGTGAATTTGGCTGATAATAAAGAATACAGTTATCTTTTCTGGGAAGCCGACGGGTATGGTAGTAATTACGATATGGGCAAGGGATTTGTGGTCAAGGGCTCGGAAACAAAAACATTCTTACAGAATATTTTAGCCAAAATCGGCTTGACCCCAAAAGAGTATAACGAATTTATCGTCTATTGGTATCCAAAGATGGAAGACAACCCCTACAATATCATTCATTTTGCCGATACCGAATACGCCTCCAAAGCCAAATTGACAGTCACTCCCCGACCGGATTCGGTTTTGCGCGTATTTATGGTTTTCAAGCCCTCAGCCACGGAGCTCGAGGTAATTCCGCAAACTTTCACGCCGTTTGAACGTAAAGGGTTTGTTGTGGTTGAATGGGGAGGCAGTGAAATAAAATAAATCCATAATAGCAATAAAACCCCGCCACCGGCGGGGTTTTAAATTATTGCCAAATTTGATAAAGTTAATAATTAGTTTTTGAATATGAATTACTTTCTCCAGATATTCGGATGCCAGATGAACCGATCAGACGCGGAACGAATTGCTTCGCTGTTCGAATCAGTCGGACTAAAACTTGCCGACAAAATGGAAAATTCCGACATTGCCGTTGTGGTAATGTGTTCGGTGCGCCAAATGGCCGCGGATCGGGTTTTCGGAATGGAACAAAAATTTAAACAAATCAAAAAATCAAATCCAAAATTCAAATCAATCCTTACCGGCTGCATAGTGAAAAACGATAAAGAGCGTTTTGCGAAGATATTCGATCGTATCCTTGATATTAAAACCTTAAGCCAATGGCCAGAAACCATCGGCACAATCCGCGGGAGCAAAACTCCTACTGATCAACAGAAGCCTTGCTCCTGCAAAGGTGCGGATTATTTTTCGATTTTGCCAAAACATTCAGCCAAGTTTTCGATAACAATACCTATCTCGAAAGGCTGCGATAACTTTTGCACCTATTGCGTCGTCCCCTATACCCGCGGGCCGCTAGAATCCCGGCCGTACCAAGATATATTGAAAGAAGCTCGATCCGCAGTCGAAGCCGGCGGCAAGGAAATTTGGCTGCTCGGCCAGAATGTCAACAATTATCATGATAACAACATTGATTTCGCCGATCTTTTGCGATCAATTAATGATATTCCCGGTAATTTTTGGATCCGTTTCACTTCTCCGCACCCCAAAGATTTCGACGATAAAGCGATTGAATCAATGGCCCAGTGCCAAAAAGTTACACCTTATCTCAACTTGCCAATCCAAAGCGGCGATGACGCCATCCTAAAGGCAATGGGACGGCCATATACGGTCGCGGGATATAGAGCATTGGTAAAAAAAATCCGGCAAGCCTTTAAAAAATACCGCCATGGTTTGGAAAAAGAAATTGCTATCTCCACCGACGTAATCGTCGGTTTCCCGGGCGAAACCAAATTGCAATTTTCAAATACTGCCAAAATATTCAAAGAAATTAAATATGACATGGCATATATTTCCCAATATTCGAAGCGGGCGGGTACGGTTGCCGGTAGATTGAACGACAATATTCCACGCAAAGAAAAAAAAATCCGCGAAGAAACGATTAATGATATTGTTAAAATCACTGCCTTGGACCATAATAAAATATACACCGGAAAAACCGTTGTAGTTTTGATTGATTCCATCAAAAACGGAATCTACGGCATGGGAAAAACTCGTAGTTATAAAACCGTAAAATTTGTGTTCGATAAATCAAATATTAACCCGGGTGATATTGTCGAAGTTACGATTGAAAAAGCGCAATCTTTCGGCTTGGTAGGGAAACTTCAATGACAAATAACAACAAAAAGGGGGATAAAAAAAAGCTAATTGTGGTTGTTGGACCCAATGCATCAGGCAAATCGGAAATCGCCGTAAAAATCGCCAAACTGGTTGGCGGAGAAGTGATTTCAGCCGATTCGCGCCAGGTTTACGTTGGGATGGATATCGGGTCCGGGAAGATCACAAAAAAGGAAATGGAGGGCATACCCCACCATCTTTTGGACGTAGCGCGGCCGCGGGCGATTTTTACGGTCACCCGCTATCGAAAATTGGCATTATCGGCAATAAAAAAAATCCAGAATTCAGGAGCGGTTCCAATTATTTGCGGCGGCACAGGATTTTATATTCAATCGATTATTGACGGCATTGTAATTCCCGAAGTAAAACCAAACTGGAAACTACGTCAAACTTTGGAAAAAATTCCCACCGACAAACTTTTTACCATGCTCAAAAAAATTGACCCGGCGCGCGCCAAAACAATTGAGACTAAAAATCCCCGGCGCTTAATCCGCGCCATCGAGATCGTCAAAGCCACGAAAAAACCTGTTCCCGAGTTTAGGAAAGAGCCGTTAGCCTATGATATTCTCATTTTAGGCATTAAAAAAAGTGAAAGTAATCTGAAAAAGTTGATTGCCGCGCGCACCCAAAAAAGAATCAAAAACGGAATGGTCGCCGAAACCAAAAAATTGCGCAATTCCGGTTTATCGTGGAACAAGCTTGAAGGCTTTGGATTGGAATATCGCGCCACTGCTGAATTTTTGCAAAAAAAAATTTCCAGGATTCAAATGATCGAAAACATCACAAAAGAAGACTGGCAATACGCAAAACGCCAGATCATGTGGTTTAAACGGGATAAACGCGTCCGCTGGATAAAAAATCAAAAACAAGCGCTGGCACTGGCAAAGAAATACGTCATCAAAATATAATTTCGAAAAAAAATATTAAAAAAACGGTAAAACCGTTTTTTTTAAACTAGGAAAAAATCCTCAAAATTGGTTACATGCCGCACTTTGTCGCGCGTTGTTATTACGATTCTGCCAATTTTTCCAAAAGGATTCTTTTTAGCAGGTCGGGATTGGCTCTTCCTTGAGTTTCGGCCAAAATTTGGCCCACTAAAAACTGGTACGCGTTTTTCTTTCCTCCGCGATAATCATCCGTTGCCTTGGGGTTTTTGGCGATAACACTGTCGATAATCTCGGCAATATGTTTTTCATCATGTATCTGACTCAATCCTTTTTGGCTGATGATCTCGGTCGGATCGCCGCCGTTTTGCGCCATTTCCAACAGCACGGCTTTGGCAATTTTTGATGAAATTTCTTTTTTGTAAATCAGTTTGATAAACTCCGCGAAGTTTTCCGGTGAGACCGGGAAAACCGCCTCGCTAAACGTTCCGCCTTTGAGTATTCCCTGCACATCGGTCGTCAAATAATTGGCGCAAATGCTGGCCATCGAAATCGATTCAAGCCGGGTATTGTCAATATCATGTTCATCCACATTAACCCATTCTTCCAACTCGCTCATGGCGCTTTCAAAATAGTTGCTAAGATCTCGGTTAGCCACGAAAATTTCCGCGGTTGGCGCGTTCAACCCATACTCAACCGCAAAACGGCTTCTTTTTTGCGCCGGCAATTCACCGACAAGCTCCCGCAAACGTTCGATTTCATTGGTATCAATAACCATCGGCGGGATATCAGGTTCCGGAAAATAACGATAATCGAACGCCTCTTCCTTCTCCCGCTGGCTGAACGTCAAATAGCGCAAATCATCCCACCCGCGAGTTTCTTGCGCGATTTTTTCCCCCTTTCTCAACAATTCCGTCTGCCGGCCGATTTCATACGCCACCGAGCCTTCAACCGCCTTTAGTGAATTCAAGTTCTTGATCTCAACTTTTGTTCCAAGCTGCTTTTTTCCATTCGCATCAAGCTGGCCAAGGCTGATATTAACCTCCACCCGCATTTTTCCTTTTTCCATATCGGCATCTGAAGCACCCAAATATCGCAAAATCAATTGGAGTTCTTCAACAAATTCCCGGGCTTGAAACGAATTTTCGATATCCGGATCGGTGACCAGCTCCATAAGCGGCAAGCCGCTCCGGTTAAAATCAACCAGCGAGTAATTTTCTTCCTCAGGATGCATTAGCTTGGCCGTATCCTCTTCCATG
>Ga0172381_10007205_pt1 | contig 11035 bp, 9 predicted proteins | sample Leawel6488metaG_FD_119754 | JGI IMG/M metagenome (GOLD analysis project Ga0172381, IMG submission 119754) | Leachate microbial communities from a municipal landfill in Southern Ontario, Canada - Leachate well 64-88 metaG | ecosystem: Engineered > Solid waste > Landfill > Unclassified | place... | reverse complement strand
TATTACTACGACGACCCGATCGCCAAAACCAGGCAGACCGATGAAAAAAATATCACTCTGCCCGTTGTCCTGGCCTGGGACCACATCGAAGCCTGGGAATACGAACAAGGGGAATATGTCGCCTATTGGGGGGAAGTGGGGCGGGGGTGGGCAGAACCGGTAACGTCGAAAGTATTCGGCGCGCGTTCATATATCCTTGAAATCGACAACACCAACGGCGACGCGATCAATGACACCGACAGCGCCGGCGGCATTTTCACCTGGGTTTTAAAAACCCCGGAATTCAATCCCACCAAAGAATTTTATCCTTGTTTTTTCAACTCGGGGCGGACCATAAAGTGGCGCGTGCGGCCCTGTTGCAAAGAAGACGGTTCTTATTGCCTGCCGCAAGACCAGACTCCTTGGTGGGAATTCACCACCAGTTACGCTCCCGAACCGATAATCGCCGCCGACCCGGACTGGAACGGGTCGAAAGGCGCCACCGGGATTCCTTTCAAAGGCTTCCAAATAAATTGGTGCCGGGTTTATTTGTTTGATTCAAAACAGTACGCAAAATCATACCGGCTAATGGTTTCGTCTGACGAAAAAGGGAAGGGGACTTTAAATTGCCATCCGCTTATGATTTCCGGTGGCCAATGCAAAGACGACAGCATTCTGGCTGACTCAAAAACCGGAGAAGTGGTGATCTCGTTTCCCATACAAGGTCGGCAGGACCACAATCTTTTCACTCGCAACAAAACCTATGTCTGGAAAATGAAAACCTGTTTCGACGACACCGCGGCGAAATGCAGCGATTACGGCCAGTCATGGACATTTTCCACCCGATCCGACCCGATTGGAATTCCATCCTCGGTCGCGCCAAAAGACAACCCCCAGGACAATGAACTGGTCGGATTGCCCGTTGCCCTTTCTTGGACAATTCCCAACGGCGCCAATTCATTCGTTTATCAAACAACTTTCGCCAGCGGCGACAAAAGCACGCCCATCGCAACCGTTCCCAATATCGAATCAAGCTCTGGCGAAAAAAACTCTTTTGACGCCGACAACCTAAAACCAAATACTCAATACAAATGGCGTGCGAAAGCGTGCGCGAAATTCGACAATCAAGATTGCGATGACTGGTCGGACTGGTTTGTTTTCCGCACCACAGGAAGGCCGCCAAAATCCGATTCCATCAGCGCCACCGTCAGCGTTCCGGCAACTTTTTCCTGGGAAGCGGTCGAGGGAGCGAAATCATATAATTTCAGCCTGGCAAAAAAAGGCGGCCTGGCAAAGTCAACCGTTTTGAACAATCCTGAATTATTACGCGATCCAAAATATACCTTGGGTTTCCCTGATATCGACCAAGATAAAAGCTATTCTTGGCGGGTGCAAACCTGCGCCCATTCCGACGGCAAAGTCTGCGGCGATTGGAGCAACGAAAAAACCCTCAATACCAAAAAAATATTGGCCGCCGCCAACCTTAAACCGGGGAACGGCTCCATTGTCTACGCCGACCAGCCCACGCAAAATATTTCCTGGGATCCGGTATCCGAAGCAAGGGCCTATCGTTTCACAATTGCCCTGGCAACATCCAACGAAAAACAAACCTGTACCCAAGACAAAATCGAAAAAATCACGACAAATCATTCGGAAATCGCGAAACTGGATTGCCTTGGCGTTTATCAACTGACCGTCCGGACCTGCGCCGATTCCGCCTGCGAAAGCGTTGGACCCGCCAGCGAATCAAAATTCACTTTGGGCCAGAAAGTTCCAACGAGCAAAGGCACGTTCGCGATTTGCGGCACCGGCTATAACGATCCGGGCACTCCCTGGAACGAAAGGGAAGCCTGCCAGCCCAAACACCTGCCACTGATGATGAAAGTCGGCGTGGACTTTTTGCTTTTCAAACTTTCCATCTTCCTTTTGCCAATAATGGTGCTGATCACCGGCCTGATCTTCTATTCCCATTTCAAAACTCCGGAAACCTGGGGAAAGGTCAAGCTGGCATGGAAATCAGCGGGCATCGGTTACGCGATCCTGATATTCGCCTGGATCACCGTCGGCGTCCTGCTGCAAATCATGGGCTACTCCGGCCTTTGGTTTAAAATATTATGAAATTCAAAACTCCATTGCTGATCCTGGCAGGGATTATTGTTATGTTGGCAATATCGATCTATTGGCAATTTAACCAAACAAAAATAAATTTTAACGGCCTGAATCCGAAAATACCCGGCCTTGATCTGCAAATATCCTTGCCGAAATCAAACGTCCTTGGCACGAATCCCGAAAACGAACCGTACAAAAAATTCGCCAGCGCGGACGGCGCGCTGACTTTCCAGTACCCTTCTTCGTTCCAAGACGGGAAAAAAGTGCTTGGACAAGCCGGCGCGGACGCGCTAAAATCAAATAATGATTTGGTTTTCTCCTATCGCATCGCCATCCCTGATTTGCAGCCTTCATATATCGTCGCTTCCAAAAGCAATGCTACCTCGACGCAAGTTATCTCCGAATTGATGAAGGAGTCTCTTGGCAAACAACAGTGCCAGACCGATATCAAAACCAACCCCTCAAGCAATGCCGCAATCGCGGAAATCATTGACGCAATTTACACCTGTCCCGCCGCGCAAAAAGATTTCGGCCAATGGCATTCGCAGATCGCGGTCATAGAAATGGAAACCGGCATTTACACCATAACCGCGGCCGCAACGACAAAGAACTGGGCTGCTTTCCAAATTGAAACTCAAACAATATTTGATTCCGTCGCCAACAACAATCCAAAGATAAAGAATGCAGAGCAACAACCATGAAAGTTGTCTTTAAAAAAATTTTTACTCTGGGTGCAATAATCGCAATTACGGGCGTCCTTTTCGCCACCGTTGCTTTTGCCGCGGATTTCAAATTCCAAACCAAGTGGCCCAAATCGCCAATGGGCACCGACATCATGGCCGGGAACAACCCCACCATGGCAGTCGCGATTCAGTATTTATATGAGTGGGGGGTCGGTCTGGGCGGCATGGCGGTTTTTATCGCGCTCATCATCGCCGGGTTTGAATACATCACTTCCATCGGCAACCCGTCAAAAATGCAGGATGCGTTCAACCGCATCCGCGATGCGGTCGTCGGCTTGATCGTTTTGCTTTCCTCATATGCGGTTTTAACTATGATCGGCATTAATCTAAAAAGCATGAAAATCGATATGCCCGATTTCAAATTCGATTCGCCGGTATCCACTTGCACCAGCGACGAAGGAAACCCGGCGCCCCAATGTTGTGAAATCAAAGGATGTGTTCCCGCGAGCTGGACCTGCGCCAGCGGCAAATGCGCCCGCGCCAACGGCGGCACCGGTTCCGGAGCCGCGGGAAGGGATTGCAGCGCCGCCACTGATTGCTGTAAAAAAACCGGCTGCGACGAAAGCTTCTATACTTGTTTTGGCTATGGCGCAATTGAACATTGTGTTGCCTCTGACTGGACCTGCACCGGCGGCAAATGCACTCGCGCTAACGGCAGCACTGGCCCCGGAGCATCCGGTAAATCTTGTGCTAGCTCTCCCGATTGTTGCATAAGCGAGGGGAGCTGCAAGCCGAACAACGAAAAAGCAGATTGTATCCACGTCGTAATTACATTCGAACCCGATGGTACCGCCCCTGTAACTTTAACTACTTTCGACGAACAGCAAAGAATCGGCTCTGACATTAAAATCAAAGAAATGGCCTTATTTTATAACGATAAAACTGGCGCCACAAAACCATGCTACGACCCAACGTCAACAAATCCCGCTGCCCGTGATGTAAAAAACAGAGTTTGCAATTGCGGCTTGCAGCTTTTCACAAAATCAAGTACCTCTGGCGGAGGGCTTCTTGAAGCGGTCGGCTGGACCAATCCCTGCGAAAATTCCGAGGTACAATTTGTCGGCGATAACACTTCGCTTAAAAGTTATGTTAAAACCAAAGACGTCCGCTGCTTAATGCTCAGTAAAAGCCCGACCGTCTATTAATATGGCCAAAACCAATTCAAAAAAAAATAATTTGATAAAAGCAGTTTTCATCTTGGCAATATTTGCTTTTGTTTTTATATTCGCAACGCAAACCGCGCACGCCCAGGAAGGCGGATATATGGAAGGGGGGATAGGGGCGGCGTTGCAGAATTTTTACGGACTGATCACCGGTACGATCTATTATATCGCCGGCGGCTTGGTGGCTCTATATTTGAGCACCAGTGCCCTGCAATGGCTGATCAACAACCAGACCACCCTGATTGATTTTAACAACAGCTTTGTCACGCGCGGGCTGCAAGTCACTCAAAGCCTGGCTGATATGCTGTTATTGCTCGCGTTTGTGGTCGCGGCCTTCGGAATTATTTTCAAATTAAAAGAGTTTGAAGCCAAAAAAACCATCGGCAATCTGGTAATGGTGGCCATCGCCACTCGCTTTGGCCCACTGGCCGTGAAGATGATCGTTGATATCGGTAATGTCATCATCAACACCATTGTCGGCGGCAACGATCAATTATTATCCCAGGTAACCAGCGTTTTAATGGCTGATATGCTAAACACGGTCGGTACTGTGGCCGGAGTCATCGCCGTGGATGCGGTTTTGCTATCCGTCCCCTGGGTTAATATTTTTGCTTTGGGCGCGAATTTATACTCGATTGGTTCGGCCGCCGCGGTCGCAGTGGGATATGATAATATCGCGACAAATTTGGCCGGCAATGCCACTCTTTATTTTGCCGTTTATTATCTGGTCAAAATGATCTTCCAGCTGGTAGTTTCATACACACTCTCGGGCGTATATCTGATCTATATCGGTTTGTTCGCATCACGCATCTTTATGATCCAGATTTTGACGGTCATCTCACCCCTGGCGATATTTTCGCTGGCTTTGCCGCAAACAAAAAAATATTTCGGCCAATGGCGGGACAGCCTTTTTAAATGGACTTTTGTCGGCATCTGGACGCTGTTTTTCCTGATGCTGGGAATCGGATCAACGGGTTTTGTATTTCCGGAAAACCCGGATTTCAATTCCACGCTGGCCACAGGAGTCTTCTCGGGAATGGGCGTTGACCAGTATATGCTTTATTATATTTTTCTGATTATCTTCCTTAGCATGGTTGCCGATATGGCGCAGAAAGATTCAGGAATGGGCGCCGGATTCAAAGCGGCAATGATGGGCGTCGGCATGGCCGGTTACGCCCACGTGGTCAAACCTGCGGCTGGTCAGATCCAAGGCGCGGCTCTCAACAAATATTCATCCGCGCAAGCGCGGCTTGAATCCGGCAAAGGTGGTGTCTCGGACTCAATAATCAAGCATGGAGCCGGGTTGATGGCCAATATGACCGATGATAAAAGAATGTCATCCTGGCGCAGCGTTTTTTCCGGCGACGACGGCAGCAAGGCAACTGCGCGTTTCAGCGATGCGAAAAGCTTCCTTAAACTTTCGGATGCCGGATCGGTTGTGGACAGCAAAATTAAAAAATACGACGACGAGGTAACAATGGAAAAAGCCGTTGCCAAAGGTAAAGATTTGAACGATATGGAAGCAATGTCCATATTGAAAAGAAGTATCGCTAAAAAGGGCGAGGAAGCAAATGTCAGCAAAATACTCGATAGCCTTAACAAAGACAAAAAGAATCCCAACCGCGGCGATAGGATTGTTGATGCAATGATTGCCCGGAACCGAATCACCCCCGCCCAGATAAAAGAAGGCTATCTTAACGGGACCATTAACAAAACCGACAAAGTAGTAGAAGCGATCGTCAAGCAAGATTACAACGGATCCGCTTTAGCGAAAGTGCAAAGCCTGCGCGGCCATGTGGCAGATAATGAAGCGGATAAAAAAGAAGAAAAAGAAATGCAAATGCTGACGCTGATCTATAAAGATTCCGCGATAAAAAAGAATGCTTTTGAAAGTCTACCAGAAAGCATGTTTACCGCCAGCACCAAGACAAATGAAGACGACCGAAAAGCCGAAGACGAGGAAAACAAGAAAAAACGGCTCGCGCTTTTGACCAACGCCAGCAGCCGGACACTGGGCAATGCAATGACCACCAATAAAACTTATTATGACAAATTAACCAGCGATATCAGCGGGATGCAAGGTAAAGACCTTGAAAATTTCGCCAAAACCAATCCCGAGCTCCTAGAGCAAATGGCCGCAAATCCAGTGCAGCAAAAGTCCCTGCCCAGCAGTTTGCGCGACAACAACGGTGAAATCGACTCTGCCAAATTAAGCGAGCTGATTGGCAAGAATATCCAAGGATCAAAATCCGCGGCGCCAGAAACAACGCCCGCCGCCTTGGGAAAAAGAAAGTCTGCGTTCTCCCGGCCAAAGAAGCAAACAATCGACAAAGAACCCCCCGCGGCAAAATCAGGAGCTACATCTCCAATCGGAACAGTTTTCCCAAAAGATGACGACACCGGCAATAAAAGCACACCTTAACAAAATTGCAATCAAAAAACCGAGTTGGATGCCAACTCGGTTTTTTGATTATTAAAAAATTACGCACGCTTATAAAAAAATAGTCCGGCAATCGCCAGACCTAAGTCATATATATCTATATTCTAATCTCTTCCACCTCCAATTTTTGTCATAACTTCAACTCCGGACCCATGCTCAGGGTCACCGCCGCTAAGAATGCTTGCTTGCAGCAGATCAAACTGATCTTTCGTGAAACCTCTCGTTTTTTCAACAAAGTCGTAATAAACCTTAAGCAACCGCTTTGTTGCTGCCGCTTTCATATATGGAAGCGGTGGTTCAATGTTTTCAATGACAATGTTGTTGGTTCCAATGCCCGTATCTCTAGTAATCGCATCAACTGGCCGATTTCTAAACCAATTCCACAAGCGACGGCTTAACAGGGCGCTATCTACCACATTTTGGAGATAACTTTTTTCGTCGACCTCCGATTCCTCAAGGCCGCGAAGAATATTCGCAACTTCGCCAATAACTCTACCCACAAACGCCTTACCCGATTCAACTGGCGTCCTGCCAAAAAAAACATGATAAGGGTTCGCAATCCAACATGTTAGTTGGAGAGTTACTGTTCGAGCAAGGGTAAAGTCTTTCAAGTTCGCACTATCGACAATTACTTTCAGTAAAAATTGCCGAATATCCAACGGCTGTTCATCGGGGTCGAAATAGGCTAACGGCCAAGGTGGAAATATTAAAAACCTATACGCACCCAAGTGAAACCACGCAGTAATCCGGCGCAAAGGCCCTCTTTTTATGAGATCACCGAAAATATTGGAGTAAAAAACCTTTGAGTTTTCTATATACAAAGGTAATACTTGCCCCAATATGCGCGTGTAAACCAGCGTTTCCGGCTCAACTTTTTTATATGGTGGCCCGATCCATTTAACCAGAAAACGGTATATCCAAACAATCACCGCAATAGCAACAAACAAAACAATCAAAAGCATAAGCAGCACGATCAAAACGGAAAACGAATTCCACAAATCACTCAAATTAATCGTTTGCAACAGTTTATAAATATCCCCGAAATTTTCCACCATTTCAATCTCCTCCTTTTTTTTATTCAACCATTCGATTCGCCCCTCGATAATAGAAGGGGATATAGATATATAATTTGTAGGTTTCCCAACAAAGACTGGTATTATTATGACAAAAAATCTGGATTTGTCAAGTCTTTGCGTTATTATAAAAAACAGCGCCGATAGAATGGTAAGTTCATCAGCGCCTCAGGTAAACGCCCACTAAAAACAGGGCGCAAATAGCTGCTAAGAAAACAATTTCCGGATGATACGCTTCTGCCATTATGGAAATGGTCGTGGGTATTTTCCCGGTCCATAAATAGCTGAAATAATCGCCGGCTTTATACTTTTCATTCAGGGCCCCAGGAACCCCTAAAGCCAGAAACATAAAGCCCGATACATAGGGGCCGATCCTCAGCCATGCGATTTCTCGGCGGCGACGTGCCAAAAAAACATAAATCAAGAACCAAGCCAACGAAAATGCGCCCCACTGAGAAAGATAAAGACCGAACGATCTTCCTCCCATATCAAGAGGGTCAGCTTTTACTGCTAAACAATAATTAACAACCCCCAAGGCGAGGAGAACAAAACTTAACTTCATGGCCCAATCAACCTGTATATTTTTTCCCATTCTTTTCGCTCCTTGTTTTTTTTAATTATAATCATTAAATTTTAATTTGTCAATACTAACGCCCAGACTGACACAATGTTATACTTAAAAAATAACGACATGACTATGATTGAAAAATTATCTGAAGATCAATTTCGAGAACTTTATATGAAACTGCCTGATGACTTGAAGGACGCGGTGTTCGCGCCGGAAACCGGTGAAAATATCGAAGCGATCTGCGAACGCAACCGGATACCTCAAACAATGGACTTCCTGATCAAAGGAATCGGCGATGTTTATCTGGGACTGCTGCCGCCGGCGGATTTTTTCGCGGCACTGGAAAAACAACTGGAAGGGGAAAACGGCATCAAGCAAATCATTCTGGAAATAAACAATTTTTTGCTGTACCGGTACCGCAATTCGCTCGAAAACATCTATAAATTGGAATCCGCGCCCCAAGCCGCGATTCCGGCGGCCACGCCCGCGGCATGGGAAGCGACGGAACAAACCAACTCGAAAACACCTCCGCCCGCGGCGGCAACTACCGCTCCCGAAGCGCAGAATCAGCCTCCGGTTTAAATCATATCAAAAGAAAATCCCGATAATGCGGGATTTTCTTTTGCGTTATTTTGCAGTGTGATATACTGAAAGATAAATACGTTCGTATGAATTTTGTTTTGCCCCAATTTATCGAGATGGAAGCCAAGATCGTCGGCCCGCTGACGATGAAACAGTTTGCGTTCGTGGCCAGCGGGGGAGCAGTGTCATTTGTCCTTTATTTTTCAATGGGAAAAATCTTGCCTTTGGCTCTTGCCCTTATCGCCATGGTCATGGGCGTTTGCTGCGCCTTCGCGTTCGTGAAAATAAACGGGATTTCTTTGCCCACGGTAACGCGCCATTGGATGGCATTTTTGATGGCCCCGCAAATGTTCCTTTGGAAAAACTTCGAACTTCCCAAACAGATTGCCGCCACCAAAGAAAAAATCACCATCCAGAAAGCGCCCACCAGCGTGAAAATCGAAGCGATCGCCAAAAAAGACAATCTGCAAAAAATCCGCGACTACTTAGAGACGCAATAATTGAAAGTTAAAAGATCAAAATGGAAAGTGACAATGAAAAGTTTAAAAATGACTTTAAAAAAAGATTATACCGCTGGACTTTGAAATTGATTAAATTTATCGATAGCCTTTCCAAGGACTCTGTTTGCGATGTGTTAGGCAAACAACTATTAAGGAGCGGAACAAGCGTTTTAGCTAATTACGTTGAAGCAAATTCAGCAAGCAGTAAAAAAGATTTTATAAATTTTTTTACTTATTCCTTGAAATCCGGAAACGAATCCAAAATCTGGTTAACCCTATTAAGAGATACGAACAAAGGAGATATAAAGGAATTAGAATGGCTGTTACAAGAACTAATCGAAATATCCAACATATTGGCATCGAGCATCTTAACACTCAAAGGAAAACGTTAATTTTAACATTTTAAATTGTAATTTTGATTTTTGATATTTACATTTTTAATTAGAAGCATGGCAATATTATCAACTCAACAATTTTTGGAGATCGATCAGATCAAGGACGGGATCGTCATTCTCAAAAACAAAGCCTTGCGGGGGATAATGATGGTCAATTCCATCAATTTCGCGTTAATGGGGGAAGACGAACAAAACGCAATCATCGGCAATTACCAAAATTTTTTGAATTCGCTTGATTTCCCCCTGCAAATACTCATCCAAAGCCGGCGTTTGAACATTACCAGCTATCTGGACAAGTTAAAAGACTTGGAAAACCGCCAAAGCAACGATCTTTTGCGAACTCAAGTCATCGAATACCGCAATTTTATCAACGAAATCGTTGCCGGCGGATCGATCATGAACAAATCGTTTTATATAATCATCCCTTTCCAGCCGATGCTCCTTCCAACTTTCGGCCCGGAAAAAGATAAAAAAAACGCCAAAACAAAAGTCGCCGAACTGGCACAGGAACAATTCAATCAAGGCCGAACGCAGTTGTTGCAACGCATGGAATTCGTGGCATTGGGATTGCGCCGGTGCGGCTTGCAGTCTGTGCCGCTGAACAGCCTTGAGCTCGCCGAATTCTTTTGGAGCACCCACCACCTGGAAGAGTCTGAAAGGGGATACTATCCGGAAATCCCTCCCGAACTGATACAATAAATTACCAGCGCAAAGCTTAAAGCGAAAAGCGCAAAACAAAAATACGTCCTCACTTAGATTTTCACCTCACGTTTTAAACTTTTACTATGGGCAAAAAGAAAAAAATAACAACCTCGGATCCGGGCTACCAAGTGAAAACCATCACCATTAGAGACATCATCGCCCCGTCATCAATAATGCTGGCGCCCGATTATTTGAAACTCAGCGAGCGCTGCGGCAAGTCTTTTTTTATTTTTTCTTATCCGCGCTACCTGAACTCCGGCTGGTTCACCCCGGTGATCAATTTGGACACGCCGGTCGATATCGCTTTCCATATCAACCCGATCGATACCGCTAAAACCCTGCGGGACTTGCGCAAAAAACTAACCGAAGTGCAAGCCGAGCTCATGGAACGGGAAGAAAAAGGGTTGGTGCGCGACCCCGCCTTGGAAATTGCCTATCAGGATTTGGAAAGCCTGCGCGACAAGCTTCAAACTTCGACCGAAAGGATGTTCCACTTGGGAATATACCTTACCGTCTACGAAGACAACTTTGAAAAGCTGCGCGATACCGAAACCTCGTTAAGATCAATCCTCGAATCCAAACTTGTCTACATCAAACCCTCGATGTACCAGCAAAAAGAAGGATTTACCTCCACCTGCCCCTACGGATTGGACCAAATACAAATATATACCCCGATGAACACCGGCCCGCTTTCGTCGGCATTCCCGTTTATTTCTTTCGATCTCAGCGCCAACGAAGGCATACTTTACGGCACCAATTTGCATAACAATTCATTGATACT
>Ga0172381_10007204_pt1 | contig 11035 bp, 9 predicted proteins | sample Leawel6488metaG_FD_119754 | JGI IMG/M metagenome (GOLD analysis project Ga0172381, IMG submission 119754) | Leachate microbial communities from a municipal landfill in Southern Ontario, Canada - Leachate well 64-88 metaG | ecosystem: Engineered > Solid waste > Landfill > Unclassified | place... | reverse complement strand
CCAATAAAAAATAAAATTAATAACAAATGAAACCATTTAATTCGATAGAAGAAGCTATCGGGGATATTCGCCAGGGAAAAATGATTGTTGTGGTAGATGACGAGTATCGTGAAAACGAAGGCGATATTATTATTGCTGCCGAAAAAGTTACTCCGGAAGCGGTTAACTTCATGGCAAAACATGCCGGAGGATTGATTTGCATGCCTGTTACGCGTAAACGTATGGACGAGTTACAGATTGACTATATGGTTCAACGGAATACCGATAGCAAACAAACTGCATTTACTGTTTCTGTTGACTGGCATGAATCCACCACAGGAATCTCTGCCTACGAAAGGGCTCAAACAATTTTGCATGTGATTGATCCCAAATCGAAGCCTAAGGATTTTACCCGTCCGGGGCATATATTTCCGTTAATTGCCAAAGAACGTGGCGTTTTAGAGCGTGCCGGACATACGGAAGCTGCCGTCGACCTTGCCCGCATGGCCGGACTTTATCCGGCCGGAGTCATCTGCGAAATAATGAATGAAGACGGTTCGATGGCACGTGTGCCTGATTTAACAGCATTTGTAGAGAAACATAAACTGAAGTTTATTACCGTTGCCGATTTGATCAGCTACCGCCGGAAGCATGAATCCATAATTGAACGAAAAGCTAAGGCGGAATTACCCACTGCTTATGGCGATTTTAAGGCTTATGGTTATGTGGATAAAATCAATGGCGAACATCATATTGCATTGGTTAAAGGTAATATTCACAACAACGAACCGGTGCTGGTACGCATCCATTCCGAATGTTTGACGGGAGATGTTTTCGGATCAAAACGCTGCGATTGCGGAGAACAATTACACGAAGCCATGCGCCGCATCGAGGAAGCTGGAAGAGGAGTATTGCTTTATCTGCGTCAGGAAGGGCGGGGGATAGGCCTGATCAATAAATTGAAAGCTTACGAACTGCAGGAAAAAGGCATGGATACCGTAGAAGCGAATATTGCCCTTGGTTTTAGAGCCGATCTTCGTGATTATAGCGTAGGTGCGGAGATATTAGTTGACCTGGGCGTAAAAAAAATCATACTCATGACGAATAACCCTACCAAAGTGGCAGGGCTTTCAGGATATGGGCTTGAAGTGGTGGAACGCCAACCTATCGAAATGGCCTGTAATGAAGAAAATCATTTCTATATGCAAACCAAGTTGCACAAATTGGGGCATTTGTTGCATGTACAGTAATGATCAGTTTTTGTTATAATTAAACGAACTCTTTATCAAATTTTAATATTTATTTAAAAAACGCTTTAAGATGAAAACATTTGAAGGAAAATTAATTGCCGAAGGTTTAAATTTTGGGATTGTCGTGGCTCGTTTTAACGAGTTTATTGGCGCCAAATTACTGGGTGGCGCACTTGATGCCATTAAGCGTCATGGTGGAAATGAAGAAAATGTAAGTATTGCCTGGGTTCCGGGTTCATTTGAAATCCCTTTGATAGCTAAGCGAATGGCAACGAGTGGTAAATATGATGCAGTCATTTGCCTGGGTGCTGTGATTCGTGGTGCCACGCCCCATTTCGATCTGGTAGCCGGAGAAGTGGCAAAAGGCATTGCACTGGTAAGCCTCGAAACCAATGTCCCTGTTATTTTTGGCGTATTATCCACCGACACCATTGAGCAAGCCATTGAACGTGCCGGAACAAAAGCCGGAAACAAAGGCTTTGATGCTGCCGTTGCTGCCATTGAAATGGCAAATCTGTTGAAGCAACTTTAAACATTTATTTTTGGAAGCAAGAATATTCCTTTCAACTGGAATATTCCTGCCTTTGTTATCATTTTGCTCTTCCCACATATTGTATTCGGGGGTGCCTGTTGATATTTTGTTGCGTTTCCCGAAAAGAGATATGTAATATTTTGTTAGGTTTGATCGGTTAACGATGCCATCCTGTAATTTTTAATTTCAACTTTATTTTTCGATCAATACCTCCCTGTAACCTGCATATAAGCAACTAATTTGTTTTAATAATTGGTCTTGACATCCGTAAGTCGGTCCTTTGCATTTTGTAGCATTGCCTGGGTTTCCAACAAATCGGAAACATTTACAATTCCCGCCTTATACGAATCGTTATTCAGCTTCAGAGTTTCTTTTGCCTGTTCCAGCGTTTCTTCGGCCACGGTTATTTCCTTTTCTGCTTTCTGCAAATCGTTCCATGGTTATGCTTTTTATGTCAAACTTTTTAAAGAGATTTGAAATTTTACTTATTAATTCATTCATTCATTACTTTCTACAGGAATGATTTGATTTTTCTTTGAAAACATTTTATTGAACTTTTCTTTATAATTTTCCATAGTCGTATAAACGGAAGGTACAAGTATTAATGTAAAAATCAATGAACTTGTCAGACCACCTATAATTACCCAAGCCAGGCCATTTTTACTTTCTGCACTTGCACCTGAAGCAAGTGCAATAGGGAGCATACCAAAAATCATTGAAAATGTTGTCATAAGGATAGGCCTTAATCTTTCTTTACCTGCTTCTATTAATGCTTCTCTTACAGTTAGACCTTTGTCCCTGAATTTATTCGCGAAATCTACAATCAGAATTGCATTTTTACATACAAGCCCAATTAGCATTATCATTCCAACCATAGAGAAAATAGTTAGTGATTCGCCTGAAAGAGCTAATGCAAACAAAGCTCCAATTACCGCCACCGGTATTGAAAACAAAACAACAAAAGGATACAGATACGAATTATAAAGAGCAACCATTACAAGATACACAAAAATCAATGCAGCAGCAATAGCCGTAAACAAACTGCTGAATGCGTCAGCCTGTCTTTCCATTTGACCTTTATAGTCAATGGTAATTTCGGGAGAATGTATTTTTTCTTTAATGGCAGTTTTTATTTCTTCACCAACGGTTCCAACCGGACGACCATAGACCGAACATTTTACTGTAAGAGATGAAATACGGTCGTATCTTTCAAGTTTATTAGGTCCCAATGACTGAGTAATAGCAGCAAAGTTTTTTAATTCAACAACTTTACCCTGATTATTTAAAAATGTGAGAGAACCCACGTCATCAATTTTTTTACGGTTGAATTGGTCGAACTGAACATTAATATCAAAATCATCATCGCCCTCGGAATATTGCAGGTCGGTATTTCCGGCTAATGCAAGATTTAGCGTACTTCCAACCTGTTGCACATTAAGACCTAATTGCTCCATTTTTTCTCGGTCGAGTTTGATCTGTAATTCAGGCTTGCTTTTATCAATGGATAATTTCACATCATTGGTACCGGGTATTTCTTTTATAATTTTCATCACACTATCACCAATTTCAAAAAGTTTATTTACGTCAGGCCCACGTAACAACACCTGTATAGGTGCATCATCAGCGTTTCCCATTCCAGAAGTAGGAGTTGCACTGACTTTTAATCCGGGTATTTCCTGAACTTCCTTTTTTATCATTGCTGCAAACTCGCTAACAGAAACAGATCGCTGATTTTTCGGAATAAGATTGACTGTTATTTCACTCTTATTATTTACTCCACTGCCTGTTCCAAAATCAGAACTTGAATATCCGATGTTCGAAAAAACTTTAACAACCTCTGGCTTTTTAAGCAAAAGATTCTCCACTTTTTGTGTTAGCTGTGTTGTCTGGTAAACAGTATTCTGTGGTTCGCCTTCAATCTTAACAATGAATTCTCCCTGGTCGCCATCGTTCATAAATGCAGTGCCTACCAAGCCCATTCCTACAAGGGAAAATGATATTATGATTAATACGGTTACTGTCAGATACACTGTTTTACGGTGGTTTAAACACCATTGCAGAATTCTTTCGTAATATCTTACAATCTTTTTAAATGTAGTTTCTACCCAAGCAGAAAACTTTCCGATAATGGATTTTTTTGTATAATCTTGTATTTTGCTGAAACGTGATGCTAATAAAGGGGTAACGGTAAACGAAACAAAGAGGCTCATGAGAGTTGCAAATACGATAACCAGAGAAAATTCCCTTAGCATGTTGCCTATCATACCAAATACTAATGAAAGCGGTAGAAATACAACAACGTCCACCATGGTTATAGCAACAGCAGTGAAGCTGATTTCATTTCTGCCATCAAGCGCCGCTTTATGCCTATCTTTCCCCATTTCCAGATGACGGTGTATATTTTCCAAAACCACAATAGAATCGTCGACCAAAATACCAATCAACAAAGAGAGAGCCATTAAGGTAAGCATATTAAGTGAAAAATTAAAAATATACATGGCTATGAAAACCGAAATGATTGAAGCAGGAATAGAAATTAAAACGATTAATGAGTTTCGAATACTATGTAAGAAAATAAACATAACAAATGCAACAAGCAATATGGCAAAACCTAAATCTTCCATCACTGCATTAGCTGAAGCTAAGGTATATGTGGAATTGTCAGAGGCGATATCAAACTTTAACTGATAGTTGGAATATTGATTTTCGAGCAATTTCAATTGTTCTTTTACCCGTTTGCAAACATCAACCGTATTAGCATCTGTTTGTTTCTGAATAATAATACCAATAGAATTTTTGCCATTAATTTTATTCAAATTAGTCTGTTCTGCAATACCATCAACAACTTCGGCAATATCGGATAATTTAATACTGCTTCCTGAAATTGTTCTTGAAACCGTTGTGTTACGAAACTCATCTAAAGATTTTAGTTTTCCTAATAACCTTACTGTATATTGTTTAACATCGCTTTCAATTTTGCCTGTTGGCATTTCAATGTTTGAATTATAAATTGCCTGATATATCTGGCTGATTGTAATCTTGTATGCGTCAAGTTTACTTTTATTGATGTTAATTTTAATTTCCCTTTCATTTCCTCCAATCAGCGAAACCTGCCCTACACCATTAAGTTTTGAAAGTTGAGACTTAATTTGGTTGTCCGTTAGCAAATACAATTTTGTCGGTGCTATTTTGGCTGTAACCCCAAGCTTAATTACAGGCATTTCATCGGAAGAGAATTTGTTAATTGATGGCGACTTCACACCGGTTGGAAGATCGGCCACCATTGCGTTGATTTTACGTTGGGCATCCTGTACGGCTAAATTAGCGTCAGCGCTCGATTCCAATTCGATAGTAATTGAGGATAGCCCCTCTTGAGAAGTAGATTGCATACTTTTAACATTCTCCAAAGAAGAAAGGGCATCTTCTAATTTTTTGGTAACAGAACTTTCTACCTCATTTGCCGAGGCACCAGGGTACGTTGTTGTTATACTGAGCGCAGGAAAACTAAGTTTAGGAATTAGCTCATAATTTAATTTTGTATAGCATGTTATTCCAAGAATAGCTAAGACAGTAAAAATTACTACTACCAGCGTGGGGCGTTTTATTGCAATTTCAGTGATTGACATAAATAATGTTTTTTAATTTACAATTTTAATTGCTTTATTATCGGAAAGGTTTATCTGTCCATTAACAATTACTTTTTCGCCTTCCTTTAAACCGGAAATAGCCTTTATATATTTATCATTTCCGTTTCCTACAACAATTTTTTTAAGTATAGCCTTGTTGTTTTCGGCAACATATACTGAGGCTTCTGTTATACTTCCCAAAAGAGATTCGCGTGGAATATACAATGCTTCCGCTGCAACAGGAAGTTTAATCATTACATTTGCAAAAGTTCCTGATTTTAAAGGATATTTTGAATTATTAGGAATTACAATTTCAACAGGATAATTATGTGAATCATCACCCTGAGAACTAATAAAACTAATACTTCCTTCAAATACTACTCCGGGATATACATCAGTTGTAATAATTGCCTTATCATTTAATTTAAGTTGATATATATTAGCTTCGGAAACATTCAATTTTATTTTAAGTTTTGAAATATCAACAATTGTTGCGATAGGATTGCCAATATTGATGTATTCGCCTTCTTCAACCTGTTTCTTGATAATAACGCCGCTTATCGGGGATTTAATTGTAGCATCGGAAAGCTGTTTTTCGGCCTGTTCAAATTGTACCTCAGCATTGTCATACAAATTTTGGGCTTCATTTAATTGCTGCTCTGTTACAGTACCTCCTTTATAAAGATTATTATACCTTTCCAAATCTTTTTTAAGTTTTGCAATACTAATGCTGGCTGTTTGAACAGCAAGTTTTTTTAGTTTATCATCAATGGTTGCTATGATGCTCCCTTTTGATTTTTCCTGTCCAAGTGTAGCATTCAATGAAGTAATTGTTCCCTGTGCTTCCGCAGCAATATCTATCTCCGAATATGCCTCCATATAACCTGTCAATTGCAGACTGTTGTCAATTGCCATTTTCGAAACAGAAAAAACATTTACAGACACATAAGCTAAATCGGTATTTACATTTTTGTTTGCATTTATTTTTTTATAATTGGTTGACAGCCTAAACACAATAAGCGCTAATACTACTAAAGCGATAATGATGATGATTGTTCTTTTCATTTGTTATTAATTTTATAATTTATTGGTCAAATGGAATATCCATAAAATATCATTTTCGGTCTTTTTGGACATTGTCCTTATGGATATTTCATGATCCTATTTATTTTAATTATTGAGAAATTTCATTAGATTACCCTTGGCTTTTTCAAGATCAAGACGGGCAATGTAGATATCCAGTAATTTATTGAAGTACGTGTTTTGAGCTACCATATATGAACTTTCGGACTGAATGAGATCAAGGGTAGAACTGGCACCTTGCTGATATTCCAATTGTGTATTTTTATATACACTTTCGGCTAAATCAAGGTTTTCTTTTTCTCTGTTGATATTGTCTAACGCATTTTTATACAGGATTTCATAATTGGAAATATCAACTTTAATTGATTGCTCGGTAAGTAATAAATTTTCTTTTGCTATATTAATGTTCAATTCTGATTGGGCAACTCTTGAATTTCTTTGAAGACCATCGAATACCGGAATGGTAAGTTTTAAACCAATCCCAGAACTTGGGTACCAGTCCTTGTCAGAATCAAAAAAATTAAATTTCTGCCGCATTGCATTATAATTGTAATTTCCATAAAAAGATAAAGCAGGCAGAAAAGCTGCTATTTTTGTTTTTTTATCTATCTGCATCAACGAGATATTTGTTTTTTTCAACTGATAGTCAATAATATTTTCCATTTGCAACTTGTACACTGTATCATTTGCAAGCAAATGATTATTGATATTTATTGTCGTATCGGCTAATGCTATTGAACTATCAACCGGCATACCCATATTATATTTCAGCGTATTTAAGGATTGAGAATAACTTAATTCAGCTTGTTCTAACTGAGATTTTGTATTGTTATAACTCACCCTGATTTTGTCCACATCTATTTTTTTTGCCAACCCATTTTTATATTTTAACTCAATTGATTTTAATGATTGTTCCGAGGCCGTAAGTGTAGATTTAAGAACATTTATTTGCATTTGAATTACTAATGTCTGGTAATAAACCAAACTAATATTAAATGCCGTTAGTTCGCTTGTTTGTTGTTGAGACAATACTGAAATATCTTTATTGATTTTTGCCGATTGAACTCCATATATATTAGTGGGGTCGTATAACTTTTGAGTTAACTGTGCACCGCCCGATACACTATATTTGTTTCCAAATTTTACAGGGACGTATGTACCTGGAGTTCCCCCCATCATTTCAGCAGGCATAAGCTGGGTTGTAAGTTTTAAATTATCATCCAAGGAACCTGATAGGTTGATTTGAGGAAGATAATTTCCTATTTGTTCGGTGATTTTCTTCTGTGAAATATCAACATTATAATCGGCGATTTTTATGTTGCTGTTGTTGGAAAGTGAATACTTAATACACTCTTTGAGTGTAAGTGGCTTTTGAGCATGCAGATAAAAGCTGCTTATTGCAAAGAATAAGGTTAGAAATATTATTTCTTTAAATTTAAATATGCTTCTCATTGTATCATTAGTTTGTAATAATGATGCAAATATGAAATCAAAATAATGGATTGAAAAATTATTGAGATGAATGGATAAAGATTAGCGAAGAATGATGCGTCCGATGGGTATATTATTGCCCGTATCTGCTATTAAAATCTTTACTAAAGGTTTTGCCAATAGGAATCTCCCTTTCGGGAAGAGTTATAGAATTTGAGCGAACAGACTCAATACGGTTAAAAGGTAAAATAAAACTTCGGTGAACACGAATAAAATCTTTTACAGGTAATTTCTGCACCATGTCATTCATTGTCATGCGTGCCACAACTGTTTGTCGATCTTTAATAAATATTTTTAAGTAATCCGCTAATCCTTCTATATATAAAATGTCGGCCATGGGAATTTTCACCAAACTATAATCTGCACGAATAAAAATATGATTGTCTTCGGAATGATTTTGTTTGTTAATGTAGTTATAATACTCATTGGCTTTGTTTACCGCCTGGCTGAATCGTTTAAAGTTGATAGGTTTTAACAAATAATCGATAGCATTAAGTTCGTAACTCATCACAGCATATTCACTGAATGCAGTTGTAAAAATTATCATGGTATTTTGCCGAATAGCTTTTACGAGACTGATTCCATTCATTGATGGCATTTGTATGTCTACAAATAATAAATCTACAGGATATTTCCGTAAATACTTTAATGCTTCGGTAGGATGTGTAAATGTTTTTTGCAGATTGATGAAATCCGTTTTTTCGCAATGAGAATCAATCACCTTTAAAGCCAGAGGCTCATCATCTATTGCTATAGCAGTAATCATAATAAATTGATATGAAGTGATACAATAAAATCATTTTCAGTTTCTTTGATTGTCAATAAATGCTTGGAAGGATATATCAAAGCTAACCGGTGTTTCGTGTTCTCAATTCCTAAACCGCTACTATTTTCCCTTAAGTCGGATTGAATGTTAACTTTATTATTCGCAATTAAAAAATGTAATTCCGATTCGTTTGCTTTGATATTAATTTGGATGTTACTGTCTTGTTCGGAATTCACACCATGTTTAAATGCATTCTCAACAAATGGGATAAGCAACATGGGGGCAATCTGTAATCCTGAAAACTCTCCTTCAGTAGTATAATCAAATCTTATTTTACTATCTAATCGCAACTTTTGCAGTTCAATATAATTGTTTAGGTAATTAATTTCTTCCTCCAACGGCACAAAATCATTTTGAGTTTCTTTCATCGTGTAACGCATCATTCCAGAAAGTTTATCAACCATATCCGCGGTTCGTGGTGATGCATCAATGGCTGTAGCATATATATTATTTAACGTATTAAATAAAAAGTGCGGATTGATTTGGAATTTTAAAGAAGAAATTTGAGCAACTAATTTCTCTTTTTCCAATTGTCGGAGATGATTGTTAAGGATCAATGAGATGGATGCTAAAATTGATAGAATCAGCATCAAAAAAGCATTTGCTCTCATAACCGGTTCTATTTTTAGTAGTAAAGGATTAATGTTTGCTATATTATCCGGATTAATGTCAAATAAATTAAAAAATACTTCTGACAAAATAAAAGCTATGACAATGCTTAATACAAGCGTAATTACGTACAACAAATATTTTTTTAATAAGAGGAATTTGGGAATAAGAACAAAATAATTAAAATAAAATATAACAATAAGAAAAAGACTTGAAATAATAATCGGAACTAATGAAATATTTTCTGTTGGGGCAAAAGATTTAATAACCTGATAACTGGACATAAAGGGAACCATTAATAGCAAAACCCAAGCTATAACATGAATTGAAATTGTAATAAGAAGATTTTTCATTATACTTCAAGTTTAAATTACAAATCAAAGATAAGATTTTGATTCGATAAAATATTTGCGATAAAGAGAATAAGTTTGTAGAAGAACAAAAAATGACAATTTTGCTCTTTTGATTTTGCGAAAGTATTGGTTTTGTGTATTAGGACAAAAGCAAATGTGTCAAATTTGTGATAACCAAAACGCCTTTGGCAAAAAAGTGCGATGTGTTAATAATTTGAATCTTCGTGTTTGCAATAATCTTTAATCTTAAAACGCAATCACCAAACCTAAAGCAAGACTAAAGACATCCATAAAATTTACCTCTTTAGATTTCAGGCTTTGATATAAATAGGTATCCATTGCATTGCACTCGGAATAAAAACCAACTTTTTTAACAAAGCGGTATTTTTTAAAATAGATTGTACATTCCTGCGAAAGAAAGGGCATTATATGAATTGCATTGGGCGAATAATAATTAGTGGGATAATAATCCGGAAGATCCATGTAGGTTTTTTTTGTAAAGGCAAGATTGGTAGAAAAACCTATCTGCTCCTTAATTACTATATTGGGAGCAGGATGAAAATCATAAATATTTGCCATATTTTTTAAAGCAACCGTCCGGATGGTATTTCCTCCGGCCCAGGATGGAACTTTTCCATAAAAGATTTCGGTTTGCATTTTATCTTTCCACCAGAAATAACCTATTCCTACAGAACCTAATCCTATATTTCCGGCATATTGTAATTTAAGGTAATCAGGCATCAACGGAATGGACTTTTTCCTGGAAGCCCTTTCTTTACTTCCGTCGTTGCCCGAATAACCATCAAAACAAAACAATATTAAAAAAACAACAAACAATATTCGTAAAAATTTATTCATTTCTATTTCGTTAAAAATCAATTGGATTTATTGAGAAATTTTTGCCTTTTATCCTGACAACGATATAATGTTCCTTGTACACACTTCCGGTAGCAATATAAATTACCCCATCATGGTAATAGTCTTCCTGTTCATAATTATGCAGATGTCCGCAGATTACGGCTTTAACTTTATTGTCAGCCATCATTTTTCTGAATACCTCTTCTTTTTCGCCGGACAACTGATCCGTCCAGGGCGGAATATGGGTGAAAACAAAAACACTGGTATCGGTTCCGGCTGTAGAAACAACGCTTTCCAGCCAGTCGAAATCGGGTTGATGATTGATGCTTTCCCAGACCACATCATCAAAAAAAATGAATTTATTTCTTCCGATATTCATTGTAAAGTTTTTATCTCCAAAATAATGACGAAAAATATCAGAACCATTG
>Ga0172381_10007203_pt1 | contig 11036 bp, 21 predicted proteins | sample Leawel6488metaG_FD_119754 | JGI IMG/M metagenome (GOLD analysis project Ga0172381, IMG submission 119754) | Leachate microbial communities from a municipal landfill in Southern Ontario, Canada - Leachate well 64-88 metaG | ecosystem: Engineered > Solid waste > Landfill > Unclassified | place... | reverse complement strand
TCCTTTCTTATCTTTTTGCGGTAAGCCATCTATTTTCCATTCAAATGTTTTTTTGGCACCGCCGTCCCAATATCCATTAATTGGTTTATCAATATTTAATATTAATTTCATATTGTTTATGCATTCACAACGAGACTTTGTAGTTCAGGACAATCTTCTGGGATATCAATTTCGCGATCTTCTAACCATTGAAGTACTTCTGATGGATTCAGCGCAAGAATACCTGAACTTCCATATGAAGTATTTCCATTACTTTCACTCCAAATAGTCATAGGGCCGCCTTCACCATATAAAAAATAATTGCCATTTTTCGTTCTATAAAGATATTCATCGCAGTGCTTAAAATCACCACTTCCAAGCCCATTACACCATCTTTCAACACAAACGGCTGTTTTTGTGTCATATCGTTTACCGTTAATAATTCTTTTCATAATTTAACCATCCTATTTATATTAATTTTAAAATTTTAATCCAAATCTAAACAATAATTCGTCATGAAAACACCTGCCACCACATCTAATTATCCATCGTTCCCGTTTATTCACATCGTTCTGAATTTGAGAAACAAGTAAATTAGTCACAGGTTCATATCTATATCTATTACAATCTTGTGGTATATAATCATGCAGTGTGGATTTTAATATATCAACTATTACATCTTTATACTTTGATTGATTTTTTCCATATGAATCAAATTTAACATTAACAGAAAATGTAACAGTAGAATTATCATTTATCACAACATTTATTGTATTTGGTTCACCAAACATATAAGTCAAGACTTTTCTTGCGTCTTTCCAATATGGAAATAACTCTTCGCAAAGTACAAATCTATTATTAATAAATTTTGGATAATTTATCGCGGATTTCGGATTATTTATAATATCTAATCCTATTAATCCGGGTTTTAGATTTACCATTTATTTTTCTTTTATCCAATCCTCTAACATCACTATTTTAACACCATACTTTTCTGCTTTTTTAACTTTACTCGAACTCCAATCCGGTATGGTTACCAACATGGTTAAATCTGAAGTAACCCTGTCTACAGGTGTATAACCACGTTCAACTGCTATTTTTTCATAAAAAGATCTTACTTCAGACATTTTCCCGGTAAAGCATATACTTCCTTTACTATCCATTTTAGTTTCCTCCTTAACTTCACCCTTTGTCTGTATTATGTTAATTTGTTTCATTAGACTATCTAACTCTTCTTTATATGTTTTAAGTCCTAAAACAAGTGTTTCCGCACGTTCTGGACCTATATTAGCTATTCCTTGAAGATTGTTTACATCTAAAATAAGCAGTTCGTCTAAAGTATAGAGTTTCATCAAATCTTTTGACAGGTGGTTCCCTATACCGTGAATACTCAAACTAGCCAAAATCTTCCAATCCTCGGTTCCGGCTTTAATATTGTGTATCTGGTCTCCAAGTCTACTTGATAGTGCTTGTTTAAACCCTGGTAATTTTAACAAGTCGTCCGTAGTTAATGTCAACACCTGTGCCAAAGTAGTGACATTATATACGTCGTTTAACTTCTTGATTGTGGGCATGCCTATATCTTCTATGCCTATGGTGGTCATACTATAAAACATTCTCTTCAAATCACCACCAATGCAATCCTGATTAACACATACCAAATCAGGTTCTTTATAAACCAATTCTTTACCACAAGATGGACAACTGGTAGTGATTAGTTTGTAACTGATAGTAGTATGCGTATTTTTACTTATGAATGGAATGACATCGCCAGCTCTTTCTACTACAACCTGATCGCCAATCCTAATTTCTTTTTCTTTTACTAATTTCCAATTAGCAAGAGAAACTTTGGTTATAGTACATCCACTTAATACCAATGGTTTTATTATAGCCACGGGTGTGCATTTACGTTTACCTACAGACATAATAATGTCTTCTATAACCGATACTCCTTTAGGATTCTTAAATTTAAACGCTATGGCACCGTGATCGTGATGTGAAGTCCCTCCAAGTTCTTTATAATACTTCGGATCTGCTACTTTTACAACTATACCATCTAATGGATAATCGCAATCCGTTATTAAGTTAACAAATTTGTTCCATATATCTAAATTTAATACAGCTTTAGGACAGAGCGCATCATAAGTTATGCCATACTTAATTTTTTCATATGATACAAGTGTAAGCCTTATATTCTGACTCATGGCATTGGATATATCCTTGCGATTGACAATTCCGGCGGCGGCATTTCTATGATCTTTATAAAATTCACCATCCGGTCTCTGGAGTTTGGTTATATCTACAGATGAAAGTAGAATTATTTCCCCTCTAACGTATCCTTTTTTTGGCAGGGGTTTAACACCAATTTCCGAATCATAATCTATTAAAGAAATAATATGACTTGAATCCGTATTCTTTGTCATGAGCTTTCCGTCTCTGTATTCACTTGTCAGACCATCTAACTTGGGTTCGATATAAAACAGTTCACTACCATTTCTTGCACGTTTACCCAACCATTTTTGTAGTTCGTCTTCAGTATATATTTTCTCAAGTGATTTCATCGCCGTGTCGCCTTTATTAAAATTAACTAAAGGATTATCAGGAGAAAGTTTTCTCAATTCTTCAACAAGAACATCGTATTCAGCGTCTGTTATAACCGGTGCATTATTTTCCCAATACAGTTCGTTGTGTTGTTTTATTAATTCTTCTAATTGTTTAATATTCATCTTCTACTCCTGATCATAATAATGTGTAAATGAACTCAAAACATCACCATATACATTAACAATATCTATTACAAATCCTTTAGGAATTTCACGAACTACTACACGAATTCCACTATGTAGTTTCACTATTCCTTGGTTTTTATACAATTCAACGGCTATTTTATTTAACATTAAATTTTGCCTTTGTTTTCTTTCCACAGTGTTCGCATGTTACATCAACAGCAACATTTTTAAGTCTATCTGATAATTTCAATACTAACAATGTTACTACAAAACTCAAAAACCCAATAATTAAAACAATCGCATAAAACCAAACCGCAATCCATATAAAAATACTGGTTTTAGTTAAAAATCCTATTGTAGCTAATACTATACAAAACCAATCAAATTTTAGTGTTAAGGATTTTGTTTTTTGTTTAACCGGTTCCATGATTTCTTCCATATAAGGTTGCATTAAATACTTATCAGTTAGACATTCAGGACAAACATCTATATCGGCATTGTAAATATTATAACATTTATTACATCTAACTGTTCCATTATCTACTTCTTTATAATGTTTTGTGTTATTCATAATTATTTAGCCAAATATTAGTGTTAATAACCTATCTCTTACTGTATCATCATCCTTAGCCATTTCCAGTATTTCTAATAAACGATTCCAATTCTTATCGTTTTCGTTTAAAAAGTGATTATTTATATACTCTTTGAATTTATTTAAGTATTCTTTTATATCAAAATTAATATCTCCATAGTCGCCAAAATTACACAAACTGTCTATTTTCTGTATAAATTTATTCAAATTGTTTTTTGAACCATCAAAATAAGTAGAATAAAATCCGTTGATATGATAATGTGCTATAAATCCACAGTGTAAATGTAAATGTTCATATAATTTTTTTGTAAATACTTTTGGAGCCTTTAAACCATAATCACTACCGGTTTGTCTTTTATTATAGATTGTCCATTCATTGTCAGTTAAAAATCTTACAAATCTTTTAAAATCTTCAAAAACATTTGCTTTTTCTTTAGCTGACATATACTTTGTGTCATTGTATCGCATTAGAATTTTAACCTCACTGTTTTTTGCGCCATATCATTATATAAGTTACCCGTATGAAGTCGTAGAACCGGTCTATTGACTTCGCAAACATCAGTTATATCAGTGTTGAGAATATCTGCTATGGATGTAATGGGTTCTATTTCCATTACGCCTTCTGCGGTAAGAACTGAAGCCGGCATAAGTAATTGTTCCGATGTGAGATTACTCAATACTGTTAATAATTCTTTATATGTATATGACATATGAATTTTATTTTTCGTTTTTCGGTTCATGTAGAAATTTTTCTAATTCATCAACAAATCCAACTGTTTTACCACAACACAATATTTCACCATTGTCCATTACCAATACTTCTAAATACATTATTTTCATATATGACCTCCACTTCTAACCACATCCATAACTTCTTTCAGTGTGTGATTTCCAAAATGTCTGTCGCGTTCCACACCCAAACCCAACGCGCCGGTAAAGGTTTCTAATTCATTTAAAGCAATATATCCTAATTCGGCCATTTGCGAATCACCTAAATTCGCAAATCCAAAAAATGTTTTGTCTTTAGGGTTATACTCGGTCATATACCAAGAAGCTGAAGCAGTCGGTGTAAAAAATTTACAAATTACCTTAACATCCTCAGGTTTCTTTTCTGAGCAATCGCCTTGTTTCTCAAATGCTGTTAATAGACTTTTATTAAGCAATTTCAGCTTTTTTTGTTTGGATGCAATTTCAGGTTTAAGCGATACTACTGCTTTTGTTTTATCGGCATAGCCAATAGTTATGATTTCTCTTAATTTAACTGTGTCATCATTAACAAAAGCGTCAAAAATATCATTGAGTTTACTATCAAACATTTCGCTTAGCTCAAGCAAATGTTTTTTGTTGTATTTATTTGTTGGTTCGATTATTACATAACCACCACTTATTCTTCTATCTCCAAGAAGAGTAAAACTCTCGCAACCATTTGAACCGCGAGAAACAGGTATTAAAGATACTCTATAACAACGCGGTGTGGGCGTTCCAGATAAAAAATTCTGGCCGCCTTGGGTGTATTCAACTCTGATTTTAAGATGCGTGCATTCTCCAAATTCTTTATTGTTTAACGGCAAATACGCTTTAGAATATCGTCTTTCTTCATTAAATACTAAACTTTTCATTTTTCCCTCTTTTTGTAAAAATTTTAGTGGTTTGGGTTAAGTAAAACTTTAAACAAACTTTCATTTTCCATTGGTGTTTTCAACTCCTTGTTCTTTCAAAACCTCTCCACTTAGAATCATTATCATATTTTTACAGATAAAATTATATTTCGTATCTACACAAGGATGGAACCAAAAATGTATATCGTACAATAATTCTGTATATATACCAAAAAAACTATTTTTATATGTTGACATTATTTTACCAAATTTAATATTATAATAAACATCTTCTGAATTAATTTTGTGTTTGTCTTTAAAATAATTTATAATATCATTCCAATCTCTCAAAGACATATGACCAATCGCTTGACCACCATATAAATGTCTACCGGTTGCTATACCAAATATAGATTTTTCACCAGCATTATCAAATAACACTATTACTTCTTTTTTCTTCTCCGCGTCAATAATAGGATAATCCCTACCCATTTTTATTTGTTTAAATTTTTTCATAATTTAGTTACCTCAAACCCTAAAGTAAACATAGCTTTTGTACCCGAACTTCCAGGATGAGGACCAAACACATCCAGTGTCTTGGCTTTATAACCATAGTGTTCGGCAAAATTTTGTACCATGGCATCGTAATGAACCAAATAGTTAGGATCACTAACTTTTTCTCGTTTTATAGGATTGCTTGTTCTAGTTGAAAACGTCATAAACATTACCGCTCTATCACTAAAACAATGATTAGCAAAAGCCTTTTCTATGTCTTTCATAGCTGTCTCAGGATGACAACAATAGTCAAACCATGCCGCATTAAGTTTTAATCCTATTTTTAATACAGCACTCAAATATGTATTAAGAAAAAGTTTTATTTTAATTTTTTCATCTTCCATTACTTTTATATTTTCTTTACAATTAGGAATTAATATTGAGTCAACAGCATTCCATATCTTAGAATGTTTAAGCGCAGTAATAAGCAGTCTTTGTGCCGATTCCAAAACCAATACCGTTCCACCCAAGACAACATATCCTTCCATATAATCAATAATTGCTTTTCTTATAAGATTTTTTGTTTCTGAATTATAATCTACAGTTTTTATAGGTTTTATTGCGTATTCTTTTGATTTTCGTCTTGTAATCCATGCGCGATCCTGAGATGAAATTGTTTTATCAATATCTTGTGTTATCTTTTTATCTCTTGCGTATTGAATGCCATACTTCTTACAAAATTTATGTAGAGTTCGTCCTTTGCTATTAATAAACATTCTTGATGGCAAAGAAAATTTTGATCTTATGGTTTTGTCATCAAAATCACTAGTTACAAGTGGCCGGTTTAATACAGCAATTGCGTTTTTCATATGTTCGGCTACTTCATTTTCTGAATAAGGAGCGCTTGAATTTTGATATGAAGTATACGGAACATTTGCAACAAGACACGCATTTTTAAAAGATTGAAAATTTCTCTCAAAAAGCGAATGTGCTAATAATCCATATTTTCTATATATAAAATCAGTACACTGAAGTTTGCTACCTTTTGTTTTATAAGCTGATGATATATTATCTATTAAAGCTTCTTTTGTATAAGTTAACTTGCAAGTATTAAATGATTTGTATGGAACTGATACGGAATCGCAAGCAGCTTTTAAGTTAAAAAAATAACTTCTACACTTATCAATTTTCGGTAATCCATATAAACCATTTTTGAAATCTGAACATTTAAGTGATTCTTTTTTTAGATCATAAGCGACTTTAATACTATCTAATATGTCATTTTTGACTGTATCTGATGACGGTTGATAATTTACTGTTTTTATTTTTTGAGTTTTTATTTTATGTTCTAATTTATAACTACTTAGATGTACATATGGAACATTGGCTAATTCACACATTTTTCTCGGATTATTCCCTCTTATTTTAAAAGACGACAATGAATACAAACCAAATCTTCGTTTAACAAAATCATCATTACATAATGGTATTGTTTTTAACTTATATGCTTTTTTGAGGTTATCTATATGAATACTATTGTAATCATAACGATTAGCCATCGCACCGCTATTAAATTTCATATTCTCAGACATAGCTTTTTTAACAATAGCATCCCATGTAATTCCATATCTTTTAAGCACAGACAAAGATGGTGTATAATGTGATTTAATATATTTCTCTGAGGAAAATATTGTATTGTTATTTTGTCTAAACTTATCTACAGCACTGTCTAATAAAAGATTTTTGGTTATATTATCCACATTATTTACCATTTTTAATCACTCTTCGGATTATTCTTAAAATTCAAGCCGACCAATTTGTTTTTTGTACTGAAAATTGTAATTTCTGAATTTCAGTTATTAGTTTTTCTACAATATTTGCTAATTTAAGCATAGATTCTGCACTACCATTACATTCCAACATAGCCAATTCTTCTTTAATAGTTTTCAGATTATTTATATATTATGTATTTTACACTTTTTAAATTTAATTTTTATTCCTTCTTTTAAACAGAACGGGCACAAGTCATTTCGACCCGTTGTTTTAGCCTTGTATTCCTTATCACTGATGAGGATACCATCAAGATGGTCCATTTCGTGTTGTATAACCACAGCCTCTCTACCCTCAAAAACCGTATGTCCTACATGATCGTCTTTCATTTCCACATAATTAAATCTTTTAACAGAAAAAAATTTACCGGGAATACTCAGACAAGCTTCACCATCATTAATAAATTCTTCTTCTTTTTTTATAATAAATGGATTTATAAAATACACTAATTCACTACCACGACACCTAAACATAAACAACCTCAATGGTTCACCTATTTGAATGGCAGCCAATCCTAATGCATTTCTATTAGAATCCATATACTCAGTCATAGAACTAATAGTTGATTGAATGCTGATCATATCTACGACTGGTGTGGATTTAATATGAAGTTTATCTGTATCAGTTATTATTGCTTTCATAAATTAGGTTGTTAAAATGTCGCGTATAATAATTAAGTTAGTAGTGGGGAGATGTGGTGGACACCTCCGCCACTACCGGTTTAAATCGGTCTAAGCGTCTGTAGTCGATCTAAACACATTCCTTCCCTTGGTTCCAGTCCGAGTGACAAAATAGTCCAAGGATTTAATTTCTTTTCCAGCTTTATCCTTATACCATATGTGAGTAAAACTGTTATCGGGCTTACCTTTCTCGGGATTACTCTTAAACGTTTTAACTCTATAGACTACACCATCACTTGCTGTGAAGTCTATTTTTTCTACATATGGTGCTCCGTTTGCCGATACCATTAACCATGCGGGTTTCGGATCGATTACCACGTACTTGCCACTAACAAACTTAATTGCACCTGATAAGGCTTTGTCCTGCTTCAGTATCTGCTCTTCCAGCAGCTTATCTCCTACCGGTACGGCATTTCTCTTTTCCATATTACCCCTTATGTTTGATATCTATTTTTGTTGATATTTCTTTTAACTCTTCAGAAATCAGACTTGCTACTGCCGAAACGAAACCTAATAAATAAGCTAAACCTTTTCTGGTTCCATTTCTTACTTCAGTTCCAGTTGTCGGAACTTTTACTACTATTTTTTTCATTTCACCTCCTGTTCCAATACTTTCCAGTTTATTATATTAAAAACCGCATAATCTGATTTATATATAGAACGATTTAAAATTATATTATGCATAGTTTCTATGTCAAGTGCGGATCTGGGTTCATCAACCATTAATATAAAATCATATCCGAAATTATTTAGTATTTCATCATCTTTAGTATGCCACTCATAAGACACAAAAATATTTTTCATGACAACCTCGACAAATATTTATCAACCATTTTCATCTTCAAACCGCCTTTATAAAAACCATCTTTTACATGAATTATATTATCCATACTAAATTTTTCTCTGATAGAACTTATTTCATCATCTATTATAACAAATTTATTATCATGTTTTATCATAACGTCTGGAAACATTTTCATCCAACACGTTATTTCTTCGCCTCTACTATCAAAAAAGAATTCGTTTTCTTCTGTTATAAGGTCTGGTGTTACTCCTATTACAGGTAAATACGTTCCATCTACACACAACATTTCTTTTAGTTCTTCTATAGTGTGGAGTCTTCTCCATGTTGATGAGATAACTATTTCTCCACCGACTTTATCTACTAAATATTTTAATACACACAAACATTTGGCGTCGGGGATATTTCTGCTAATCTTATAACTTTGTACTGTGGCAATGGGACTGTCAAAGTCAAGAAATATTATCATTTGCTATTCCTATAATATTGTTTTATTTTATTTCCAATCATTTTTATTGATTTTTCTATAAACTTAAAAACAACAATAAACAAATACATTCTCGTATAAATTCTACGATCTATATAGTTCTTATTATACTTTCTCATTTGTTAAGTCCATAACTCGCGAAAACGGTCTATAAATAACTGCAATCCTTTTTTATATTGTATGGTTTCACTATCAGTCATAATTTTAATACCACAAAAGGTATTTTTATTCTTATCTATGCTCGTATTGTATAACAATTTTGTTTTTTCGTCTAATAAAAACACTTTATCATTATTCATTTTTGATATCATATCGAAACTATAAATCATTTCATCAATATTATGTTTAAGTGATGTGTCTATGTATTTGCCTTCTCGTAATTCTTTCAACCCTCTAACAATTACTTTAGACAGATAAACATCAAAAGACCATACGTCGTGTTTACCCACACCATAGAACCCACGCCTGAAAAAATCTGGAAGTCTCCATTTAAAAAAGAAAATTATCTCATTAAATATTATATTCATCTATCATCTCATCAATGCTTTTCTTTTCCGCTATCGCATTCAATACGGCATCTGTTATGGTTTCACCATATATAGGTTTGACTATATTATAAAAACTCGGCTTATTATTAATATCAAACATCAAGAATTTGATGGAACAACTATAGTGCGGAAGATTATCCGCAGAATATTTGTTAGTGATTTCGAGTTTTAGTTCAATAACTCTTATTAATTTTTTAAAGATAATGTCTAAATCTATATTATCTATAACTGGAATGTTATTTAAAATATAATTGGATCCAAATATTTCAAATAGTTTGATTTTTTGTTTAAAATTTAACATATATCAATTTACACTCCTTTTTTATGTAAGATGATTTTTTCTAATTTTTTATTGATTCTTTTACCACAATCACAACATATTATCATCTGATTATCAGTATCACCGTCAAGTTCTCTTCCGCTATAATCTATTGTTCCGCCATTTATGGGAGTAGTTATAAATCCATTAAAATTTTCAACAAATTCCATTTCATCACAACCACATGCGCATTTAAATTTTGTGTTTGATTTTTTCATACCTTATTTACAGCAACAATCTTAACTTTCTTAAGAGATTTCCTCAGTTCTTTTTTAATTTTGTTATCTATATAGTTACTTTCTAAATCCATTGAAAGAGTTGCGTATATTACATCCCATGACTCTATTGGTATCTGCATAAAAAGTTTTTTCTTATTCATATCATCCTTTTATAACACCCAGAGGTGTTAATTCAACCATTATTTCAACTAAATCTTTTTGGTTATTCATTACAACATGTATGTCCTTGTATGCTGATGGTGCTTCGTCAAGATCTTCTATATTTCTTATACCATGAACTATTCCTTGATCGTCAAGATTTTTTATTTCGTTGACTAAATTCAAGTTTTTCTTAGCCGCTATTCTTCCCATTACTCGGCCCGCACCATGACTGCAACTCATAAAGCTTTCGGGATTACCCAATCCTTTGACTATATAAGAGTTTGTACCCATACTACCAGGTATGATTCCAATTTCACCAGTTCTGGCCCTTGTAGCCCCTTTCCTGTGGACTATAACATTTTCTCCGAAATGGTTTTCCCAAGCCGCATAATTATGGAATATGTCTATTATACCCCATTGTTTATCAAACCATGTCCATGTACTATCAGTTACCTCTAAGAATATATCTAGTATTCTATCCACCATCAATTTTCTATTAGCATGAGCAAATTCAACGCAATAATTCATTTCATTGAAATATTCTCTACCTTCCCTAGAGTCCATAGGTAAAAATGCCAAATCCCATTGTTTTGGAAC
>Ga0172381_10007202_pt1 | contig 11036 bp, 9 predicted proteins | sample Leawel6488metaG_FD_119754 | JGI IMG/M metagenome (GOLD analysis project Ga0172381, IMG submission 119754) | Leachate microbial communities from a municipal landfill in Southern Ontario, Canada - Leachate well 64-88 metaG | ecosystem: Engineered > Solid waste > Landfill > Unclassified | place... | reverse complement strand
GATGCATTTCTGCCATATCTTGGTGGCAAGATGTTGGGTTTGGATATGCATTTACATTGGTGTTTTTTAAGCCATATCGATACGGTACTTCCGTTTCTTATAGGCGGTGTTGTTAATGGATGGGTAATGAGTGCTCATTCACACAGTAAGCAGATGTTTTACTCGCTTACCTTCCACTTTGCACATATTTTTGTCAGTTCGATGGCCGGATTGTTGTACCTGATAAGCTTTGGGTTTAGTGATTGGTGGGAAAAAATGGGGTTTGTCTTTTTATATCTGGTTTTTGCCGTGCTTATTCCATGTATCATGTCTGATGTTGTTGTTCCGGTATTTTTTGCTCGTTTTGGTAACAGGAAAAACAAAAGGGTTTAATATTTACGGTTTTTCCCTTACAAGGATGGTTGATGAAAAGTATTAGATTTGAAAATGTTTCAAAATCATTTGATGGTGAATTAATCTTAGATCGCTTGAATTTGGAAATTCCGGCTGGACGTTTTTTTGCGTTGCTTGGTCCAAGTGGATGCGGTAAAACCACTGTTTTACGTATACTTGCGGGTTTGGATGCAGTTGATTCCGGAAAAATTTTTCTCGGTGATCAAGATGTAACAAATCAGCCAATTTATACTCGCAGCATAAATACAGTTTTTCAACAATATGCCCTTTTCCCTCATCTGACTGTTTTTGAAAATGTTGCATACAGCATGCGTGTAAAAGGTATAAAGGAAGATGAAGTTAAAGAGAGAGTTTACGAAGTATTGAAAATGGCTAGACTTTTTGGGCATGAAAGTAAATATCCACGGAGTCTTTCCGGTGGACAACAACAGCGCGTTGCTCTTGCGCGAGCCATTGTTAATCGTCCGGAAGTTTTGCTTTTGGACGAGCCTCTTGCAGCTCTTGATCTAAAGCTTAAAGAAGAGATGTTGCTTGAGATGATTGATTTGCAGTATAAACTTAAAACTACATTTGTTTACGTAACCCATGATCAATTTGAAGCTTTAACAGTTGCAGATAAAATGGCAATTATGAATACGAATGGTGGAATTGAGCAGATTGGTACGCCTAAACAAATTTATGAATTTCCGGCTTCGCGGTTTGTTGCAAATTTTGTGGGAAATACAAATATAATCGAGGGCAAGCTCGGACAGTCTGAACAGGGACAGGTTGTTGAAGTCGACGGGTTAGGTCTTTTTAGCGTTTATGTAACGCCTGAAAAATCCGCTATCAATTCATCTAGCAGTGTTTACATGAGTATTCGTCCGGAGAAAATTTTTATAAGCAAAAAAGAGCGTTCTGAGTTTTCAAATCATTTACAGGGTACGGTAGTTGATATAATTTATTACGGCCGTAGTACACAATACAATGTTAAATTAAAAAATGGTTTGAGACTGATGGTTTTTGAGCAAAACGAGGAACATTTTCCACAAGAAAGTATTGATTACGACGATAATGTTCATTTATATTTCCAAAAAGAGAACATAGTTTTATTGGAGTGTTAATGAAGACGTTGCGTAAGATTTTTTCTGAAGAAATTGCATTTGTTTTTTCTTGTCCCGCGTTGTTATGGGAATGTATATTTTTGTATCTTCCATTGCTTGTTCTTGCTTTATACAGCTGTTTTGAATTTTCAGCACAAACAAATTCTTGGGTTTTCACGTTACATTATTATAGACAAGTTTTTCATTCACTTTATTTTCGGGTGATACTTAATTCATTAAAACTTGCATTTACAGCAACTCTTATATGTTTTACAATTGCTTACCCTGTGGCATATTTTCTTGCAATAAAAGTTCAAAAGCGATTTAGAACTTTTTTGTTGTTTTCATTAATTTTGCCATCTTGGACAAGCTTGGTCGTTCAAATTTATGCTTGGTTTTTTTTACTTGAACAGGATGGTCTTGTTAGTAGAACATTGCATTGGATTGGACTTATACCAAAATCGATGCATCTTCTTAATAATTATTTTTCGATTATGGTTGGACTAGTTTCATGTTTTTTACCATTTATGATTTTACCGATTTATGTAATTTTGGACAAAATGGATCCACGTCTGCTTGAAGCTTCTGCTGATTTAGGTGCGGATAAAATTGAAACTTTTAAACGTATTATTTTCCCTCTTTCTTTGCCTGGTGTTTACACCGGATTTTTATTAGTTTTTGTACCGGTTTTTGGGGAATTTGCCATTCCATCATTGCTTGGTGGATCAACTTATGTGGTTTGGGGTAGTTTAATTGTAGACAAATTTTTAAGAGCGCGAGATTGGCCTTTTGGATCTGCGTTGGCTATTATTGGAATTATGCTTTTTGTTCTCATCATTTTAAGTTGTGTTGCGATTAGGAATTTGGTAAAACGTTTACGTGGTGTGAACTAAGTTGTTAGGAAGTTGAATGATAAAAGACGGTAAGAATAGATTTTCAAGATTGATACAGCCCGTTTTTGTGGGTATGATTTATCTTTTTTTGTATTTACCTATCATAGTTATGGTGCTTTTTTCTTTTAACAAAAGCAGAATATCTGTGCGATGGGAAGGCTTTTCGTTGTATTGGTACCAAAAGCTTTTTCAAACTCCTGAAATTTTGGATGCGCTTAGGGTTTCGTTGGTTGTTGCGTTCTTTGCAACAGTACTCAGTGTTGTCATAGGAACTCTATTTGTTGTTGCAAGTGTTTGGAAAAAATCGGATTATATGTCTTGGATTTTTTATGGAAATATTTTGTTGCCTGAAATTGTTATGGCAATCGGTATTTTAAGTATATTTACGTTTTTTCAAATTCCACTTGGATATCTAAGTTTGATTACCGGACATACCATCATTGGGTTGGGTTTTGTAATTCCGGTTGTCAGAGCGAGATTCGTTGAACTTGATCCTATATTAACAGAGGCATCACTCGATCTTGGGGCAACATATGGTCAAACATTCCGAAAGGTACTGTTTCCACTTTTATTGCCTTCAATTGTAGCATCCAGTTTATTGGTTTTTACATTATCGCTGGATGATTTTATGATAGCCTTTTTTTGCTCGGGGCCTAAAATTCAAACACTTTCGGTTTATGTTTATTCAATGATTAAGGGAGGCGTTGATCCTACGATTAATGCTATTTCAGCAATATTTTTGGCATTGAGTAGTTTGTTAATATTGATTTTATCATATTTAAAAGTTCTTGATTTGGTTGTTTCAAATGAATAATCTTTTTAATTCTTTAAAAAATTTTTATGATGAGTGGTATCCCAAAGTTGTAATTATTGGTGTCTATCTTTTAATAATTGCGGGATTTTTATATTCGCCTCGAGTTTTTGAATATTTTTCGAATGAGCAATCCATTAACGTATATGCGTTTACCGAATTTGTTTCATCTGAAGCAGTGAAAGAGTTTGAGCATGAGACAGGAATTAAGGTTAGAATTCAGTATTTTGAATTTAACGAAGAACTTTATGCCAAATTTAAAATAAATCATGGAGAAGGGTACGATTTGATAACTCCATCTGATTATATGGTTGAGATGATGCGCAAGGATGGAATGTTGCAAGAAATTGATCACTCTAAATTATCAAATATTAAAGAGCTGGATTCACGATTATTAGGCAAGTATTTTGATCCTGAAAATAAATATTCGATTCCAATATGTTGGCTTGTTTATGGAATTGTTTATGACAGAGATATCGTCGGTCCAAATTTTAAGCAAGCAAATTTGGGAATGCTTTTTAAAGATCCTTGGGATCTTGTAATTTCTGATGTAGTCAACAAGCATTATCGTGTTTGTATGGCCCAAGATCCACGAGATATGGTTTATTTGGCTGCTATATATCTTTATGGGCGAACTAAGAATCTTACAGATGTTGAACTTGCCCAGATTCAAGATTTATTAAGTAAGCAAAAAAGCTGGGTGGAAAGTTATACCGATGCCGGAACCCCATATTTTCTTACCGGAGGAATTGCGTCTGTTGCTTTAATTTCAAATCATAGAATGAAAAAATTGCAGGAAATTAGTAATAAATTTATTTTTCAAATTCCAAAAGACGGCAGCATAATGGTAATCGAAAATATTGCTATACCTGTAAAAACAAAAAAATCCGATCTGGTACATAAGTTTATAGATTTTTTGATTTCGAAAAAAATAGCTATGTTGCATGCGAATTTATACGGAACCAATTCAAGCAATATATCAGTGTTTAACGAAAAAGTTGCAGAAAATTCTAATTTTTTCCCTAAAGATACGATGTTTGATAAACTTCATTTAATAAATAATGAAATTTCGCTTGATAGAGTAGATTCAATTTGGTTGGGAGTAAGATTTTCCTGATTAAACGGGAAATTATTGAGTAAACTTGGTTAAAGTTAGGTATTAATATGGAAACACTCAAAATAAAAATTCAAAGCATTCTAGAAAAATATAAACAAAAACGTGATAAATTCAAAAAAGTGATAGATAGGTGGGGACAAAAAAACTATACCACTGACCATCGCAATGCAATGGAACTTTTTAATAAAGCTGAAAATTATGCAGCTAATTTGATGCAAGAAGCTTCAAATCCCGGAGTTAATAAAAAAGAGTTGAAATCAAAGATAAAAGATTTTAAAACAGTTTATAAAAAATTAAATGACATAACCAAACCTGTTTTACAGCAGTGGATAGAAGCCATTGTAATAGCGGTTGTTTTGGCCATTGTTTTAAGGAATTTTGTATTTGGTCTTTATCATGTTCCAACAGGTTCTGCCGAGCCAAACATTTTGGTGGGTGACAGAATTTGGGGTAACAAGATGGCATATTATTTCTCGGAGCCAAAGCACGGGGATCTGGTAATCTTTGATAATCCTGAAGTCAAGTATGACAAAAGTAATATAATTAAATACTGGTGGCAAAAGTACATTGGTTTTCCAGTTCCATTGTTAGGATTAAGCGGTGGGCCTGATAATTGGGTTAAGCGTGTAATAGCAGTTCCTGGTGATGTCATTGAAGGCAAGCTTGAGGATGGAAAACCGGTTGTGTATATTAACGGGCAAAAGCTTAATGAAACTTATGTAAATTCATATCCATTGGTTAGATGCAGAAAATCAAAAGGTCTTATTCCGCTTGATTCATTTGGACCATTTGTTGTTCCGGAGTTTTTACGTCTTTCTACTCGTGATGATTATAATTACACTTATGATCCATCAAAATCTCTTGATGAACAACCTTTTTACCGTTTAAATCCTGATGAAATTGTTATGAATTCTGAGACCGGTAAACCTATTTTTGCACAACCATACTCTCCAACATATGGATTTGATTATTCTCAAAGAACATTCTTCTGCGTCGATGTGTTCGGTCCATTTACGGTTCCTGAAGGAAAATATTGGATGATGGGTGATAGTCGTAAAAATAGCCGAGATAGCAGATGGTGGCATTTCTTGGATAGTGAACGTGTTCATGGTCGAGCAAGTTTTATAATTTATTCGATTGATAGTGAAGAACCATTTTGGTTATTTGAGTTGGTAAAACATCCAATAGATTTCTGGACGAAATCAATTCGATTTGGACGTTTTTTCAGACCATTATGGAATCATAATGGAAAGACTTCAGTAGCCAGCACAAGTAGTGCTGAGCAGACTGTAGATATACACGATAATAAAAATCAAGATAATAGCCAAAATTAAAATTTAGGCCAAAAGTAAAACTCAAAATAAAGTAAAACTTAAAATTGAGAACAACAATGAACAGAAATAAATTTTATATAACAACTCCAATTTATTACGTAAACTCAAAACCTCATCTCGGAACCCTTTATTCAACTTTGTTAGCAGACATTTTTGCCAGATGGAACAAAGTTATGGGCAAAAATGTTTTCTTCTTAACAGGAACCGATGAGCATGGACAAAAATTGCAGGAGGCTGCAGAGAAGGCTGGATTGCCACCCAAGCAGTTTGTGGATTCTGTTGTGCCGGAGTTCAAAAAAACTTGGGCAAATTACGAAATAGAGTACAACAAATTTATTCGTACGACTGACGAAGAGCACAAAAAAGCTGTTAAATATTTTATCGAAAAGTTGCAAGAGCAGGGCGATATTTATAAATCATCTTACACAGGTATGTACTGTGTTCCTTGCGAAACATTTGTAACAATTAACACAGAAACCCCAAAAGATTCAGCAGGCAATCATGTTTGTCCATCTTGTCAGCGTGGGTTAAAAGAGGTTTCAGAAGAAAGTTATTTTTTCAGGCTTTCCGCATATCAAGATCAGCTTTTAAAATTTTATGAAGAAAATCCAAATTTTGTTGCGCCAAAAGAAAGACTCCAGGAAGTAATTTCATTTGTAAAATCCGGTCTTAAAGATTTAAGTATTTCGCGTAAAAATGTTTCGTGGGGTATTCCATTTCCGGGAGGTCCTGCCCATACGGTATACGTTTGGGGTGATGCGTTACTCAACTACCTTAGTGCAATTGGTTATGGCCAAAATGATATTAAATCTGAAGAAAATTTTAAGTTCTGGTGGCCAGCAGACGTTCAGGTTATGGCAAAAGACATAGTAAGATTTCATGCAGTTTATTGGCCTGCATTTTTGATGGCACTAAATTTGCCACAACCTAAAAAATTACTTGTTCATGGGTTTATTCTCATGGGCGACTACAAAATGTCTAAATCTCGCGGCAATATTATTGATCCCGATAATCTTGCCAATTGGTATGGCATTGAACAGGTTCGTTATTACTTGGCGCGTCATATTTCAGTTGCTCAAGATTCACAATTTGATTTGAAAGATCTTGAAAATTATATTACAGCAGATCTCGCCAATGGTGTTGGCAATTTACTCAGCAGAACACTAACATTGGCCTTGAATAATAACTTTAGTGTAGTAACGGCTCCAGCAGTGCTTGATCCTTCTTCCATATCAGTAAAAGAAAAAGGCGAAGAGGCGTTCAGAGTTTATTGGGAAGAGATGAATGCGCTACATCCACACATTGCACTTGCAGAATTGTGGAAGTTTGTGGCTCATGTAAATGCCTATTTTCACACGATGCAGCCATGGGTTTTGGCAAAACAGAATCGTGAACTGTTTGAAGAGGTAATTTACGTTGCTTGTAAGAGTATGTATAAAATTGCTGTTCTGCTTTGGCCGGTTATGCCCAACAAGATGGAAACATTGCTAAAACATCTTGGACATGATTTTAATGTTGCCAACAATTATGAAAAAGAGTTCCGAGACAATAAGGTAAATAAAACATTTAATCTAATTGCAGTAAAAGAACCTCTTTTTGTTCGCCCTGAATCACACGTTGATCAGGTAAAACAAGAATTAGCGCAAAATCCAAGTGCGCCAGCAGTTAACGCTGTTGCGCCTGAAGTTAAAAATAAGCAAGCCAAGCCGGCAGAGGTCAAGAGTTGCGAAACTGAGATTATTAACATCAATGATTTTGCCAAAGTTCAGTTGCTTGTTGGCACAGTCAAAACATGCCAACCTGTTTCTGGCTCAGACAAATTATTAAAACTTGAAGTAGACCTTGGTTCACATGGCTTACGCCAAATCTTGTCTGGTGTAGCACAGTGGTTTAAACCAGAAGACTTGACAGGCAAGCAGGGGATCTTTGTGGCTAACCTTGTACCGCGCAAAATGCTTGGGCAAGAGTCGCAGGGTATGATGTTGTTTGCTAAAGATGAAGTTGGAAATATGAGAATGCTGACAGTTGGCGGTTTTGTTGAAAACGGAACGCGAGTCAGTTAGAATTTGTATACAAGTTTGTTGGCCGTTACGCGTGGACCAGTCAATATTTAACTAAATATTAATCCCCACTTTAAAACCGACAGGTTTTGGAGTGGGGATTTTTTTATATCTAAATACAGAAAAGTAGCTGCAAATTTTATTCCACCAACTGGATTCATCTTTATTTGTAGAATTCGAGACATTTGATTTTTCATCATTATTCATAAATAAAATCTGAACATTGAGACACTAGCTCATGGTAAAATTCAAAATTTACCCCAGTGTTTATCATGCAACTTCCATAAATAATTTGTGTTTCTTCTTCCACTTCGTCAGTCTCTACACAGCCAGGAAAAATATAAGATTCACCAGGGGCGGGAGAAATGTGAGACTCGTCAAAGTTACATTTTCTTTTTTCTACACCATAGTTGTCGTTTTCAATTAATAAATCAATAGACAGTCGTTCATTACCAAATGCACAACAAGAAAATGAGACCGTACAAAATTCGTTAAGATTTTTTTGTCGTAAAAACGTAATCTTAATATTCATAAAATGCTGTGGGTCAATCCAAACCTTAAGCTTTGGATTAGCGGCATTATTTTTAGTAATATCAAAACTTGGTGTTTTAAGATTAAGAATTCTTTCTTCGGTTCTTCCAAGATAGCACGCATAAATAATATCAATTGCCATCAAAAAGCAACTTCCATCAGTATGGTTTTTGTTGCCTTTAAGCCCAATAACTTGATGAAGTCTCCCCTCCAAAGAATAAATTTTATCATCTTTAAAAATAGGCTCCCATTTATATAAATTACTTTTGTAATCATTTGGATAAAAAATATTTAATTTGTTTATTTTCTTAAGCTCTTCTGTCGAAAGAAACGAACAAGAATTCATTTCCGTGATGAATTTTTTTAATTCTTTTCGCAATGATGTATACATAATGGTATCAAAGCAGTCAGTCAGAAGCTTTTTGCCTTCGGCAACGGGGTCTTTTGCAATTTGTTCACGTAACTCTTCATCGGTTATTGAATTTAAGTAATATCCAACATTATCGTCGTCATTCTTTGAATTCTCATATGTTGATTTTAGATCAAATAATAACTGAGCACACTTTTGAGGTTCAGAATTGCCTTGATTATACAAAAAATCCTCTTCCATTGTTGATTTTGCAAATGCAAAAACGTTACTATTTGAATGTCCAACACTATCAAAAAGTTGATGCATACTTTTTATTTGTTGAATGTTTTTTGCATGCAGCGATACAAAACTCAAAAATATAATAAAAACTAATTTATAATTCACGCTAAAGCTCCTAAATGTATTTTAGATCTGATAGATTTCAAAAATAATTTATGTTTATAAAATGATTGATAAGTTGCTAGCATTTGGTAAAAAATTTAGTATATCGCTAATTTTTTTTAAAAAAAGCTTGATGATATCAATAAGAAAGCCCCAGCGATTTTACATGCTAGAGTGTATCAGTTATTGCTTTAATTATTTTTAAATGTTGCTATTATTCATCAAAGCAATTTCATTTAATTCAAAAGGATTTTCATGGTTAAAAATAATTTTAAATTACTACTTCTAATGACTTTTATTGCAATATATTTTTCAAGTAATTTGTTTGCAATGCAAAGTGTTGTAGAAAAACAAGCAGTCGAATCATCGCCATTGTTAAATGAGTCTGAAGACGCATTTATACGGGAATTTGTGAAATCAATGAATGATCCAAAGGTCCAATATGATGGGAAAAAACTTATATTATCATATGACGTAAATTATAAAGCGGGATCTATTTTAGCGGGATGTTTTTATGGAGTGATTTCACTTTTAATCTTATCCATATTTATGGATGACGAAAATTTCTTTAAAGAAATGGCAATAAGTGGAACTGTTGCCATTTTAATAGCATATTTTTTAAATCGTTATTGTGAAAAATATTATAAAGAAAACCCATTAATTACAATGGGTAAAAACGGAATCTCAGTAGAAGGAGAATTATTAAAATGGGAAAATATCGATTTTCTTAGAAAAGAATATAATTCTACATTCAGTCATAGTAGGTGTGTGTCCTCACGAATGCGATATAAATTTTTTGATAAATTTATGACCCTTCTGCTTGATTTAAATAGTGATGAGGCATTTTTACCTATAACTTTTAGTAATTTACAAGTGGTACTTGACCATTATATAAAAATATATGGTGAGAAAATTAAAATGGAGTACAAGGAAAATACTTTTAATGAGGTAAATGTTACTAACGAACATATTTACTATCCGATACTACGGGTTTAATCAGACTAGAAGCACAAATATTGCAATATTTGTGACGACCAATTAAAAAAGCCCCAGCAGTTTTTGTGCTGGGGCGTAAGAATTTAAAAATAAAAACACTCAAAGAATAAGATTTCCTGACTTTGTAATCGAATCTCCAATTATTTTTATAACATTTCCCAATCGTTCGAGATCGAGTGTTGTTGGTGAATTTTCACCATTCAAGATCTTTTGTAAGCTTTTCCAATCATCCATAAATGAACCTATCGTTAGATCTGGATTTTCAATGTCTAGATCATAAGTATTTGTAAGTACCCTATAATAGTCAACATTTACATCTATTTCTTTTAGCCCAGATTTTTGAGCGCTTGTTAAAATTTTTTCACATAAATACTTTAAATCATTAACAGATATTTTCATAACACATTACTCCTTCGATTTAAGCAAGCTATCTATTATATCCAAATCTCCACGCTGTCTTTGTATTTGTCTTTCAAGTTCTCTTATTCTACCCTGAATTCTTTTTTGTCTTATTTCTTGAGAAACATTTTTTAAAAATCCCAAATGATCATATTTATCAGGATCGCTAGCATATGCGGCTAATTTTTCTACGTGTTCCCGAACTAACGCCTCATGCGAAGCCTTGGATTTAAGAAGTTGTTCTTTAGTCTGATTTACAAAATTACTTCCTCTGCCAATCCTAACATCTTTTGCTACTTCTTGTACAACCTGTGCAGTTGTTTTTCCTTCTTGTTGTAGTAAAGCAGGATTTTTTACAAGGTAAAGTCAATCAAAGAAGCCCCAGCACGTTGAGTTGCTGGGGCATAAAGTTTCATTTGTTTAGTATGTTGATAAGCTGCACGGGGTTTATTATATTTTTACATTGGATTCAACAATATTCTTTTTTTGATATTCTGTAATAAGCTGATCAATTACTTGCAATGATTTATTGATTAGAGATTGTTCAAGTTGAGTAAACTTCGTGCGATTTTCGTAAATGGCATTTGCAAAAACAGTATCTAACGTTCCTAATTGTGATTGAAAAGTGGTAAACCAATTTTTATCACAATTTTGCATACAACTCAGTAG
>Ga0172381_10007201_pt1 | contig 11037 bp, 7 predicted proteins | sample Leawel6488metaG_FD_119754 | JGI IMG/M metagenome (GOLD analysis project Ga0172381, IMG submission 119754) | Leachate microbial communities from a municipal landfill in Southern Ontario, Canada - Leachate well 64-88 metaG | ecosystem: Engineered > Solid waste > Landfill > Unclassified | place... | reverse complement strand
GCCGTGCCCGCGGGAAGACTGGTCCTGCCAGATCCTCAATGTCGAAAAAACATTCGCGCGCGAGGGCTGGCGCGTGGAAGGAGTGGAGCAAAATACCGGCAAACAGGATCTTATCGAACTGCGCAACCGGCTGAGAAAAGAAACCATCCCCGGCAACAGCAGTAGTTCCTTCCCCTACACGGTCAGGCCGGATGAGATGCTGCCGTCCTTCAACATTCCCTCTCCGATCACGCTCCCCGTCACCCGCTCCCAGAGCAGCTCCTCCTCATGATCCGACGCGCTCTCCCGTACTGGCTGCTTACTCTTGCCCTCCTGTCTCTGCCTGTTCTCGGACAGACGGAACCGGCTGTCGAGGCCGATATCCCCATCTGCCGCAATCTGGTCGAAATCGCACTCTCCAAGGAGCAACGCCTCTACCGCAGTATTCTCTTCGGCCATACGAAAGCCAAAGACGCTCCGATCAACGAAGTCCGTTTCGACAGCGACGGACTTCCGTGGATCAAGGCGGAAGAAAATACGTGGCGCTCGGTCTCCGAGGGATATGAGGATACGGAGTGGAGCAACTCGCAAATGGATGATCGCGATGAACTCACTGCCATCCGCAAAGGCATTTTCGAAACCCGCGGGGTGGCCACTTCGGATCTGGTGCCCTATCTCACGCAGGCCTACCGCACACTGAAGTGCCGCTCCACGATCGTCTGCAAAGTGGTGGAGAGTTCCCTGAAGCAGGAAAGCTCCGAGCCGCAGGAAATTACTGTCGTCGTGCCCGGATGCATCGAAGAGAAGAGAGAGACTTTTACGGGCTGTCATCTGGCGGCAGCGGAAAGCAATACGGTGCAGGAGGCTGATCTGCTCACCTACTGTCGCCTCGTGAGTGACGACCTCATCGCACGCGAGAAAGACCTGCTCAGGCAGACGACGGAATACGACGCTGCATACCGCTCTCTGCTGCAGCTGTCAGGACAGATGGATGCCTTTCTGCAGGAATTCCGCTGGCCTCTCGCAAACTCCCTGCGCAAGACCGCGGAGCTGATCGGTTCTCTGTACCGCATCCCCTGTTTCATCGCCAGCTGTGACGAAGGTCCTCCCGCCTCATCGGACTAATGCTCTCCCGCTCCACCCGCACGACCGGCCTTGCGCTCCTCCTTCTGCTGGCGGCAGCCGGCGCCGGCATTGTTTTCCATTCGCAAAAACTCCCCGCGACAAGCGTCGATCTGCTCATGAAGCGCGAAAAGGAAAATTCCATCCTCACGCCCTGTTCCCGTTTCACAGAAGGCTACCTGCAACTGTCGTTTACGGACGGAACGTTCGCGAAGTGGCCGGAGTATTACCATGACACGGCCGCCGCCATTATCGAAGAACATCTGCAATCCTTTTCGCGTGCGCCGCAGTGCGCCGCAGCAACGGGGAATGAAGTACTGCCCGCCGGTCCAAAATTGCAGAAGCTCGCCAAAAATCTGCCCAGCTGGAAGAACGCACCTTCCGTCAGTCAGTGGGAAATGGGTTCTGTTCTTCTGGAATTTCTGCGTGGCTATGAATGTGCACTGGAAGAGAGACTGTACTTCCTGCATCCGGATGCACTGAATGAGCTCAAAAGCATTCTGGAAGAAAACGGCGAATCGACCGACGTCGATCTTTCGCAGCTCGCCACGGAAGTTTCGGAGGAAGACATGACGATCGCCACCGAGCTCGCCACTGCCCGTCCCACGCTCAATCGTTCTCTCGCGGTGCTGGCGGGGCTAAGCCGCTTGCTGCCACTCCATACGGAGCTGCAGTGCGTCGAGCGCGCCTCTATCGATATCCGCAATGCCCTCGCGCTGGGTGCCGAAGCCGGCTCCTGTCTGCCGCGCATCTGGAACGCCAAAGATCCGCTTCGCGATCTGCCACAGTGAAATATCTTTCCGCCTCTGTCGGCCTCCTGACTCTGCTTCTGCCTGTCGCGATCGCCCGCGCGGAGGGAATTGGAAACCTGCAACTCTACGAAAAAATGCATACCATCACTCTGCAGGAAGTCCTCTTGAAAGATGTAGACGAAAAAATCGTCGGCTACGTCGTTCAGCTGGCAGAACAGGAAAAAATGATCCCCGAAGGCAAGTCCGCTTCGGATATGGCCGAAGTGGTCAAGGCCGCCTTCGAAACGCGGCTGGATGATTTCTGCGAGATGTATCAGGGCTCGTTTGACGGATGTTCGCAGGCCTATCAGATGTTCCGCGACTGGGGACGGGACATTCTCGATACGCGCACGCTCTCAACCGATCTGCTGCACATCGCAACGGGCTACGAAACGGGTGTGAGCGGGAATATGGGTGAAGTGTTCACCATTGCGGAACGCACACTCACCATCCGGAATCTCTGGCGCAGTCAGGACGATGTGCTCCTCACCCCCGAAGTGTTTCCGCAGGTCCGCGCCGTTCCCCGTCCGGATGGCATTACGGACGCCATGTTCAATGAATTGGGCTCTGCTCTGGCTGATCACGTTCCTGACGCCGTGTGGCGCTACCGCTACGGCCTCGCTGCGTTCGGAACTGAGGAGTGCAGCGAACCGACCGATGCCAGCGAGCTCTTTGAGGTGACCACGCAACGTGTCTGCACTGTGGAAGAGAAACTCCGCGCACTCAGGGATGCCCTGCCTTCCTCCGCACTTGAATTCAGTCCTCCGCTCCAGCGCGGTGAGATCGTCATCTTCCCTCTCCGCAAACTGGATAGTCCCGCGCACGTGATCGTCTGGATGATGGCGGAAAATGTGGACGGCACCATCAAGCGTGAAGCGGGCGTGGGTTGGGACCTGATGCTGGACCCCGTGCCCATCGGCATCCTGACCGAAAACTCCTGCAATTCCGGAGTGTTGTCCGAAGCCTACTGCAAAGTGGCGGACCAATTCCACATCCGTCCGGGCGGTCGGTACGAAGACCCTCCCAAAGAACCGGAAAAGAATGTCGGCCTGTGCCACCTGCCGTTCGCCCGTGACGGCTATCTCTGCCGTCCTCTCAGGCAGGACGGATGTGATGAAAAAATAGCAGACAAGGCTCCGCGCTCCATCGTGCTGACCGATTGCAAACCTTCGCAGGCCAAAGAGCCGGTCTCCCTCACGGAATCCGGCCCCGATATCTGCCGCACGGGCTGGTGGCGCATCCCGGGCAAGGAGCTTACGGAATCTTCTTCCAGCAGTTCTTCGGGCGCCTCCGGATGCGGCATGTGCTCCGTGGACATCCAGTGCGAAAGCAGCTGCGAAGAAGGGTTGTTGAGTTCCACCAGCCGCAAAGATGCTGACGGAAAAATCCACATTTGCATCTCAAGCGACACTCCGCGCAGCGGGCTCCTGCCGATGATTGTGCACGAGCTCACGCACGCCCAGCAGCTCTGCAATCTGGCTGCAGGCACGGATATTTTCGATACGTCGGAACATTGTTGCGCCCACGAGTTTGAAGCGTACCGCACTTCGTGCCGTATCCTCGCGGAGGAGGGCGTCCTCGACGAATTGGGTGTCTCACTGGAGGAATGCGCGGGCAGATCGGCAAATGCGAGTTGCATGCGCTTCGGAGACAATGCGTGTTCCGCACTGGCTGCCGGCGACATGGGTGAAAAAGCCGATGTCATCCTCAAGCGTAAAGATTCGGAAACAAGTCTGCTCTCCTGCAGCGACCTCACGAGTGGAGGGATTTCGGGAATGGCCCGTCTGGATAGCCGCATCCTCTCCATGATCGAGGGTTTGGACGGTGCCTGCTCGCCGGGCTGCCAAACCAAGTTCGAAAACACCATCGGCAACAATCTCTGCTACATCGGCCAGTGCGTGGAGCAATCCATCGAGCAGGAGCGCGTGATTCCGGGCCGCATGGCACTCACTGTGGAAGATGAATCCTTCCCGTGGGATGCCTGCGCGGCGCAGAATCCCCAGGCCGGCGGCATGATCACGCTCCCTGCCATTTCACCGCCGCTCACGCCCTCCTACAATCCGCGTCTGCTGGTGGAATCCTTGGATCGCGCACTGTGCCAGATCAACGGCCTTCCGGCCCTCTCGCTCCCCATCCGCTGCCAGTTTGACTATCAACGCCGGTTGAGCAACACGACCAACGATTACGTATCGACCGCCCTGAGTTTCACTTCACAAATCGATGAGAACGAGGAGTCGACCGCTCTGCTCCAACGCATGACGCAGAGCATCGCCACCCGCATCGGCACCTCGCTGCTCACGCGCTACCTCTCCTGGGCCGGTTCCGCCCTCTCCGACACATTGCGCACGGGCAACCAGCTGCTCAATGCGATGGAAAAAACCAAGTTCCCGCTCGACACCTGCCCGCGTAACGCGACCAACCAACCCGATTTCTGCGGTGTTTCCGATTCCTCACCGGAATGAAGCATCTTTCCCTTCTGCTCACCGGCATTGCCCTGCTCTCCGTCACCCAAACGGCAATGGCAGCAGGAGATCAGTACGCCGACCTCAAGCCGGTCTCGCCCTATATGGAACGGGTGGTGCGGCGTGTCCGCGAAGGGCTTGCCGGTGCGGGCGGAGGCGGCTCCACCTCCGATACCATCCTCAAACTCTTCTGGCTCGATCAGGTCACGGGAATGATCCTGCTCAACATCGATACCGATCTGCGCATTGTGGAACAGGAGCAGGACCTGCGGGAAAACTCCCCGTGCCTGCGGCTGGATACGCTCATCATCGAAGGCTGGATGGAACGGGCGAGGATACAGAAGAACGCGGCCATCGATGCCGGGCGTCTCTCGGAGGCGGCGAAGCTGATTTCTGTTCAGCGGTACCTGAATAACCGGTACAAAGCCCTGCTCATCGGTGCGCGGGATCCTACGTACGTGGATACGGAAGAGGGATCGCTCTACGCTTTTGATCCTCCGCCCTTCTGGTGCTGCCCGGGAAATACGGAATCAGATGAGAGAACCTGTACGCAGGTGAATGAAGAAGGATACGCCGAGTGCATACAGACAGGGGCGGCCTACAAGAGACAGTATGCCTGCGTGCAGGCGGGCTGTACGGCGGCAGGAAACGGAGGACAGGACGAAGGGGAACCCTGTCCCTTCTCTACGGACTATCTGCCGCCCACCGGCGTCGGCTACGGATGCGATCAGTCGGTGCTTCAGAGTCGCATGGACGGTCCCGATGGCATCAAGAAGGAAATCGAGGGCCTGCAGAAACTGGTGAGTGACCGCGACGCCGCGATCAATGATATCGGCACGGCCAAAGGAACGATCGAGCAGCTGGAACAGCGTCTGGGCGGAGGCACCGTGAATCTTTCGAATTTCGGCGCAGGAGCGAGCGACAGACGTGAGCACAAAGTGAAAACCGGCTGTCTCGCCGAAGGTGAAGAGCTGCCGCAGGGCGTTGCCTTCTGGGAAAGCCGCGGGCCGTTCTCGTTTTCATCCAATGAAATCGTTCTGATGCCAAAACTCTCCCTCGTATGGAACGGATGGGGAACGCAGCGGCTTGCCCCCGAATATCTGCGCAACGCCAGCCAGCTCCCGGAAGGCACTCCCGAGAAAGAAGCTGCACAGAATATAGAAAACGGCATGCTCTTCTGGCTCCTCGGCGCACGTTCCGACGCCCAACAATATCTGCAGCAATTCAGTCTCGGACAGGCCAAACAAGAAAGCGCCCAGATCGCAAAAACCATCGACGCCCCTCTGCGTGTGCTCGAAACGCTCACACCGCTGCGTAAAGAAGTGCGCGAGCTCGCACTCTCCGTGCAGAGTTCCGGCAAGGGACTGCGCAAATTCGTGAGTGATTTCGCTTCGTTCCTCCGCACCTCCTGCATCTTCCGGCCCTGCAACACGCAACTGGACCGCGTCTTGAAAATCATCTTCAAAGATGAGTGTTTCCCTTATGTGAACGGAGCGGCTCTCGATGAAGACGTGGCGGAGAAATGCAAAAAAGCAGCGGGGCTCTAAAACAGATTGACGATTGGCAATTTGTCTATTGGCAATTTGAACGAGAAACCAAAAAAAATCGCCAATCGCCCATAATAAAATCGCCAATCAACCCCCGCCTCCTGCTACACTCACATCCCCATGAAACCTGAGGATTTTGTCCATCTCCATTGTCATAGCACGTACTCCCTTCTCGAGGCGCTCCCCAGCCCCGAAGAAATCGTCGAACGTGCAAAAGAACTGAATCAGACCGCCGTTGCCATCGCCGACAAGGGATATATCTACGGTCTTGTGGAGTTCTATCAGGCCGCGAAGAAAGCGAACCTCAAGCCGATTCTGGGGCTCGAGACCTACGTTGCGGCCCGCACGCGTTTCGATCAGGAAAGCGGCACCGATACCAAACGCTATCCGCTGGTCCTGCTCGCGGAAAATGAAGAGGGATACCGCAACTTGTTGAAGCTCGCCACGCAGGCGGCTCTGGAAGGCATGTACTACAAGCCGCGCGTGGACAGTGAACTCTTGAGTAAGTATGGCAAGGGACTCATCGCCCTCACCGGCCCGATCTCGGGTGCCATCCCGCAGGCGGCTCTGGTGGAGGACGGCGAACGCATCAAGGAGCTCACCGAGCTGTACCGGTCTTTCTTCGGCAAAGACAATGTCTATTTTGAATTGATGGATCTGCCCAACGTCACGGGGCAGAACGAGGTGAATCAGCAGCTCATCGCCTGGGCGAAAAAGCTCGACGTTCCGCTGGTGGCGACCTGCAACAGCCACTACTGCCGCCCCATGGATAGCGAAGCGCACGATGTGCTTCTCTGCATCCAGAAAAACGCGAACGTTGCGGACCCCACGCGCTTCTCGATGCGCGACAGCGACTTCTCCATGCGCCCGTTTGAAGAACTGGAAAAAGCTTTCGCTCACGTGCCGGAAGCATTGGAAAACACCCGCGTCATTGCCGACCGCTGCTCGGTCACTCTGGAACTGGGCAAGTACCGCATCCCGCGTTTTCAGGTACCCGAAGGGACGACGGAGGCGAAGGAACTGCGACGGCTGGGCATGGAAGGATTGGCACGCCGCTTTCCGGATCCGTCGGAGGAACACCAAAAGAGACTGGAATTTGAGCTCAAGATCATCGAGCAGGTGGGGTTCGCCGGATACTTCCTGATTGTTGCCGATTTCGTGAACGAAGCGAAGCGCCGCGGCATCGCCGTGGGCCCGGGTCGTGGTTCGGCGGCCGGTTCTCTGGTCGCCTACTGCCTGAATATCACGGGTTTGGATCCGCTGGAACACGGCCTCTTCTTCGAGCGCTTCTTAAACCCCGAACGCATCTCTATGCCCGACTTCGACATCGACTTTGCCGATACGCGGCGCGATGAAATTTTGGAGTATGTCCGGCAGAAATACGGCACCGATCACGTCGTGCAGATCTGCACGTTCGGAACTCTGGCTGCGCGCGCCGCGGTGAAAGATGTGGGGCGTGCCTACGGCGTTCCGTTTTTGGAAATGAACGCCCTCGCCAAGCTCATCACGGACCGCCCGGGGACGAAACTGGCAGAGGCCCTCGAGACGCAGGAGATGAAATCCGCCTACGACGCCAACGAGACCTACCGCAAGATCATCGATACCGCCCTTAAGTTGGAAGGCAAAGCCCGCCACGTCTCGGTTCATGCCTGCGGCGTCATCATTTCGGCGGAGCCCGCCGTCAATTACACGGCCGTTCAGCGCGCGCCAAAGGACGAGCACACCATCATCACCCAATATGAGGCGAAACCGCTGGAGGCGTTGGGGCTTCTCAAAATGGACTTCCTTGGCCTGACCAACCTCACGGTGATTGAGACCACGCTCGAGATCATCGAGCGCCTGCATGGGCTCAAACTGGACCTCGCGGCGTTACCCATTGACGATCGTGCGACCTACGAATTGCTGCAACTGGGCGACACCACGGGCGTCTTTCAATTGGAATCTCCGGGTATGCGCCGCTATCTGAAACAGTTGAAGCCCACGGCCTTCGGCGATATCACCGCCATGGTCTCTCTGTACCGTCCGGGCCCCATGGAGTGGATCCCCAGCTTCATCAAACGCAAGCACGGGCAGGAAAAAGTGGAATATGCGCACGACGACCTCAAGCCGATTCTGGAACCGACCTACGGCATCGGGGTGTATCAGGAACAGGTGCTGCAGATCGCGCAGGTATTCGCCGGATTCAGCTTGGGCGAGGCGGATATCCTCCGGCGGGCCATCGGAAAGAAAATCAAGAAGGAACTCGATGCCCAGCGCGAAAAATTCCTGAAGGGTGCGACGGAAAAGGGATATCCCAAGAAGATGGCGGAAGAAATCTTCGACGACGTGATCACGCCGTTCGCCGGTTATGGATTCAACAAATCCCACGCCGCCGGCTACGCGCGCATTGCTTTTGAAACGGCCTACCTCAAGGCGCACTTCCCGACAGAATTCATGGCTGCGCTCTTGTCGTCGGACGCGCAGCGGACAGACCGCGTGATGATCGAAATCGAAGAATGCCGCCAGATGGGCATTCAGGTGCTGCCGCCCGACATCAACGAATCGCTCCGCCACTTCACCGCCATCCCGCCGGAAGGGGCAAAACTTGTCCGGGGAACCGCTCAAAAGGGTTCCATCCGCTTCGGCCTGAGCGCCATCAAGGGCATCGGCGACAGCTCGGTGCAGCAGCTCATTCTTGTCCGCGAGGCAGGAGGCAAATTCGTTTCCATCGAGGATTTCGCACACCGCGTCCCCTCGAAAGTCCTCAACAAAAAACTTCTGGAGGCGCTCGCCAAATCCGGAGCGTTGGATTCTCTCGGCGAGCGGCGGATGCTGGTGGACCACTACGAACACATCGTGGACTATGCCAAATCCTGCGGGGATGTTTCTACGGAACAACACGATCTGTTCGCTGCCACGAACGCAAGCATGGATGACGCCAAAATCGAATTCCCCAAAACGCCCGAAGCGACCTCTCTGCAAAAACTCCAGTGGGAAAAAGAGACGCTGGGCATGTACGTCAGCAGCCATCCGCTCGCGGGCCTCAAGAAGTACATCGGCAAAAAGGCACAACTCATCGCCGATCTCACGGTGAAGGACAACGGCAAAAAGGTGAAGATCGCGGGCCTCGTGGAGAACATCAAGCGCATCCAGACGAAAAAGGGTGAAACGATGGCCATCATTCTTCTGGAGGATCCCACGGGGAAAATGGAAGCCACGCTCTTTCCGCGCACGTACGCCGAATTCGCCCAAGTTCTCGAGATGCCGGATTCCGTGCTCGTCGTCGGCGGGACGGTGGATTTGCGGGCCGGGCAGCTTCAGCTGCGCGTCGATGCCCTCAAGCGCGCCGCGCTCTCCACGATGATCGCCCATGCGAGAGAAGAAGGATTTTTTGATGAGGAGGAAGCGCGCCACGGCCTCACGATCACGCGCAAACGCCTCGACGAACCGGAAGAAATCGAGCTGGTGGATGAAGAGGGAAATGTCATCGCCGGCGAAAAAGTGACCGTGAATGAAACAGTGGAGGCCGATGATTTCCACGGGCCCCTCAGTGCATGGATTCTCAGGGGAATGCCGACGACAGACCTTCTGCGGGAGGTCGGTCTTACCGATATCGACCCATCCGATCTTCCTGCCGAAACGGAAACAAAATCCCAAAAGAAACCCGCCCAATCCAAAGAGAAAGCAGGTGAACAACCGGCGGAACCCAAAACCTATTCCACCGAAATTTCCATTCACACGATCACCTTGCCGGAGCGCGCGCCCAAAAAGCTGCTGTTGGACTTGAAGCATGTGCTCGAAACCTTTCCGGGGAAGGAGAAGGTGCAACTCAAGATCGGCGAACAATGCATTCCGCTCCCCCTCACGATCAACATGTCGACAATTTTGGAAAAGAAGATCGAGGAGGTTCTCAGCGCCTATTCTTCTCCGATTTCCTGATGCGCACCGTGCGCGTATCACCGGAGGCAACGGAGGAAGCTCTGCATATTCTCGCTGCAGGCGGCGTCGTGGCCCATGCCACCGAGACCTGCTACGGATTTGCCTGTGACCTCACCAATCCTGCTGCGGTAGAAAAACTCTTCGCGATAAAGAATCGCCCTGCAGACCAGCCCGTGAGCGCGCTGTTCCCGTCTATTGAAGAAGCGAAGAAGTATGTGGAATGGAATGACCGCGCCGAAGCCCTCGCGGCAAAACATCTCCCGGGTCCCCTCACCCTCATCCTTCCTTTGCACAAAGATGCCCTTCCGATATTTCCTAACCCTAACCCTCTCCCCTCTACCCTCGCCCTTCGTATCTCCTCTCATCCCCTCGCCATGGAACTGGTGGCCCGCTTCGGTAAGCCTCTCTCGACAACCTCCGCAAACCTCCACGGCCGCCCCAGTCCCTATTCGGTACCGGAAATCGAACAGCAGTTTGCCTCCGCCGCTGCGCAACCGGACCTGATCCTTGATAGTGGAAAACTCTCTCACACTCCACCGTCAACGATCATCGACCTTACACAGACCGATCGTCTGCAGACAAAGCGGCAGGGCGGCCTTTCTGTCTCCTGAGCGTCATATCCTTGCCAGGGAAAATGAGGAAAAAATCCGTACTACCCGCTACAAGCGAGCAGCTACAAGCTGTACCCTAGTGTTATGTATTGTCCACGGTGCAAAGCGCAGGATACTGCCGTAGTGGATTCCAGACTGGCAGAGGAGGGACGCGCGATCCGGCGACGGCGCGAGTGCCCCAAGTGTGACCACCGCTTCACCACGTTCGAGCGGCAGGAACTCTCTCACCTCATCGTCATCAAGCGTGACGGCACCCGCGAGCCCTACAGCCGCACCAAATTAGAACGGGGCATCTGGCTTTCGTGTACCAAGCGGCCGATCTCACAGGAGAAAATCGACCGTCTGCTCACCAAGCTGGAAGAAAAATGGGGCGGCAACCGCCGCGAGGTCTCGAGTTCCACCATCGGTACCGACGTGATGCGCGAATTGAAGAAACTCGATACCGTCGCCTACATCCGCTTCGCCTCCGTGCACCGCGAATTCAAGGACGTACAGGAATTCAAGAAGGAATTGGGGCAGTTATTGAAGTAAGAAAAGTAAGGAAAGGCAGGAAGGTAAGGAAAGTAACCTCTGCTATGATTCCCTTATGTTGAGAAAGATGGATGTT
>Ga0172381_10007200_pt1 | contig 11038 bp, 12 predicted proteins | sample Leawel6488metaG_FD_119754 | JGI IMG/M metagenome (GOLD analysis project Ga0172381, IMG submission 119754) | Leachate microbial communities from a municipal landfill in Southern Ontario, Canada - Leachate well 64-88 metaG | ecosystem: Engineered > Solid waste > Landfill > Unclassified | place... | reverse complement strand
TGTCCAAGCTTTTTGCAAAGTTTTTCTGTCTTCTGGCTCTAAATCATTAACTAATTTATGAATGACCGAACGCATAGTTGATGCTTCTCCGGTTGCTGGAAGTTTAGCATTTGTTTTCTGAAGGAATAAATTTATAAAATTTTGAACTCTATCTGTTCCACTGATTGTGTGTTGTAATTTTTTATCTTTAAATTCTTTCATTAACATCGGCTCTTTGGTCTGTAACATATCTTCGATAAAATCTGGCGGGTAACCGTCTGTTCCCGGTCTCCACGAATCATTTCGATTTTGGTACAAATAATATTTGCCGTTTTTGATGCCCTTTACAACAGGACTTTCTACGATGCCCTTTGGAGATAAAGCTGTTTTTTCGTCTAGAGAATCAATATCCCAAGCGGGGTCTTCAACAAAGAAGGTGTCAACGATTGAATCGAAATGGCCACGGTGTAAATTTATACCCAGACCTTTACCCATATCTTTAATTGCTGTGTCGCCAGTTGGTACTTCCATTGGCGTATTGTAAACAGGATTGATGCCGCCAGCGACATTGATGCCTCTGAGTCCACGGCCTCTTTCTCTTTGAATATCAATTAATTCTTCTGGTGTAACTTTGGCCGTCTGGGTTTGAGCTATTTCAATTTTTGAAACAGCAGTTTCATAAAGTTGTTGTATGTCTTCTGGCATACCCAATTTTTTAAATTCTTCCGGCGTAATAATAAGTCTGCCAGCAAAATCACCGTCTGTTTCTATTCGGTGTAAGGCATTTTCATTAAACCATCGGCCAATTCTATTTTCGGCATCTTGTGCGTCTGTGACAACACTCCCTCTAAACATTTGTCCACGAGTCAAAGTTGGGACAATTCTAGCAGACCGACCGGGGTAAGTTACCATGCCACTCTTATCCGGTGACAAACCCATGCGCTTTAAAAAATTAGCCGGTGCCGCCTTGATGAGTCGTTTCCCCTGAGTCATTACTAAACCTTGCGGCGAAACTAAAATGTTATTTGTTTTCCAAGGACGACCGGCCTTCTTCTGTCCCACTCCCTTTCCTTCTTCAGCTAAGAAAGCATAATCGCCGGTTGCGTTTAAGAAGCCTCTATTGATGCCGCCTATCCAATCAAGAATATTTACTTTCATTGCGGGGATTTGAATGCTTTGATAATTTTGCGTATTAAATAAACCCGTTTTTTGGTCTAACATCCAACCTTCGGACCCTTGTGTTTTGGCTTTAAAACGGGGCATGTCATAACCTAAACGTGTTAACTTTTCAAAAATATGTTCAAAATTAGGATTTGCGTTGTATTGTCCGGTTAATTGTCCCCCAAAGCACCAGTTGGCGATACCTTCATTGTATCGCCAATGTAAAGCTTCAGCCCATTGTTCAAACGGAAATTGGTAAAGATATTTAATGTCTTCGTCATCAAAAACAACTTCGATGCGACTGAGTTTGGCCTTTATATTTTTTGTGGCTTCAAATAAAGATTTTGGCGAAGAACCGGGGGTAAAGCCACCAATGAGAACCCAATCTGGTACTTTTGCCCCTGCCATAGCAGATTTCACTGCCGTTCCTGCTTGTCTGTATTCTAGATAATTGTAAAAGCTAAAGGTTTCCATCTTTTTTCCTCGGTAATAGCGTTTAATTTATATATTCAAGCTCTAGTGATTCTTTGATATTTGTTTCTCGGCTTCTTTAACATATTCTTCATCTATTTCAATTCCAATACCATTTATGTCTAATTTCTTACACGCAATTAATGTGCTGCCCCATCCTAAAAATGGGTCTAACACCATCATTTTTTTTTGGACTCCATGTAACTTGATACATGTTTCTGGGAGAGACTCGGGAAATATTGCCGGATGGTCTGCATTCTTGGGTTCAAATCGTTCCTTTAACCAACGAGCAAAATCTATTGGGTCAATTCTCCTTTCCCTCTGAAGTTTCCCATTACTATTTAAAACACCTGAATTCGCTGCCATTGTAATAATTGCTTTATTTACCTGAGCTTTTTCTGCGGCTTCGGTTACCGTAAGCCAATTAGTATCGTCTATGTTTGTGTTAGGCTTGCCTGTTTCTGCTTCTCGAATAATGGTTTGATACGGCAAAAACCAACAGTTGCCTCGACATCTCAAGTCTTCATTGCCCCATCTTTCAGCATTAAATTTGTCAGTGTAAGGAACCCCTATTGCTAATCTATCAATTTTAACCTCACCCGTTTTAGTAAAATGAAATATATGTTCAAATGTGTTGTTGATAAAACGATTACTTTGAATTGGCTTGAAATGTCCATACGTTTTATCGTTTATGAACATTGATTTTATCCAAATTATATTATTTTGCAAAACCCATGTTTTACGAATTATATTGGCAACATCCATCGCTAACCAAGGGTCTTTGTTAGTGAATCCTATGTTTAAAAAACAAGAACCAGTATCTTTTGTTATTCTTTTAATTTCTGCGAATACATTCCCCATCCAATTAAGGTAATCTTCTCTTGGAAGATTGTCTTCGTATGATTTATAATTTTTTTTAATATTATAGGGAGGGGAAAACACAGAAACATCTATGCTTTTTTCTGGCATCGTTTTCATTATTGACAAACAATTTCCCTGAATGACTTTTTGTATGGCCATGATATATAATAGTATGGCAAACAACACTCTAGTTATTAGCAGACCATCAAAAGACTCTGTGTCTACGATACAGTGTCCATCAACATGTAGTTTAGGGCCAGTTGACCCCCTCAATAAGAGTCAATTAGGCACAAGACATCAAAGGGATAAAGTAAGAGAACAAATTAAAGATTATGTCCTTCTTATGCTTGGTGCCCCCGTTCTTAAAATTGAGCTAGACATACAACAATTGGATTTGGCTATTGACCAAACTCTAAAAGTAATCGAAGATTATGCTGGTCGTGAATATTTTAGTTATTATACATTCAATGCTACACCGGGCAAAAGTGTTTATGAAATGCCGCCAGACGTTGGGTTAATTCGTAACGTATTTTATAAACAAATGGGAACATTTGCTTTTCAGGCCACCGATTTAGATGGTGCCATTCCTATTGAATACTTTTATCCCGGCGGTGCTTATGCCTCAATTCAAGGTGGTTTAATTGACCCAGTACAACCGATATGGGGACGTATGGGTGAATGGGTTTTATACAAACAATACGAGCAAATGTACTCTCGTGTTAGCTCTAATTTAGGTGGATGGGAATGGGTAGGCGATTTTAGACATATTAAAATATATCCAACTCCATTTAGAATACAAAAAGTAATTGTTCACTATATGCAAAAAATGAAAGACTGGGCGGAAGTTACACAAGCTATGCAAGAAGGGGCGTTGACTTATGCTAAGGAAATTCTCGGTAGAATTAGAAGCAAATATCCTTCCCCTCCCGGTCCCGGCGGCGGTATGCAGCTAGATGGACAGCAACTTTTGCAGGAAGCCAAAGAAGAGCGTGATACGTGGAAGACGGAATTAATTTATAAATTTGGGGAGATACTTCCCATACGTATGGCGTAAGGATAGTTATGATATCATACAACGAATGGAAAATAACAGAAGTTATTGGGGAACGACGATTCAGAGCTAGTATATATCTCGATATTTTCGTTCCAGAAACAGACAACCTAGAAGAGGATAGAGAAAAAGCCAAGGTAGAAGCAGAAGAAATCGCAAGAAGTATTCCCAATTCATATGTGGGTGGAGTAGCGGCGATACAAGGTATGACCTTTGATAGAGAAATCTAATATGCCATTTAAAAGCAAAGCACAAATGAGAGCTTGTTATGCCAAAAAAGACCCAAAGTGGAATTGTAAACTATGGGCCAAGGAAACTCCGTCAATAAAAGACCTTCCAGAAAAGAAAGAAGGTTTCAGTTTTAAAGAATGGCTGTTGAGTGAAATTAGCTCTACTTCTAGTCGCTATAGTGTCGATGTTAATTACAGAACTAATCGCAAAGAAGCATTAGAAGCATTTGCAAAAATTACTTTGGGTTATGTGAGTGCCGCACTAAAACAAAACGGTTATCACGTTAAGCATGTTTTTGAGGAAACACCGCTTAGAATTATTGTCTCTTTTCGTAACTGGGATGACGGCGAGTGGAATTTAATAATTTCTTTTAATCCAGAACATGGCTTTATATTATCTAGAGGGTTCTATAATAAGGGCAGAAAATCCACTTCTGTTATTAGTAGTGAAAAAATAGACGGGGAATCAGCCGCCGAAATTACTGCTAAAGCCCGAAATGAAATACATCGTTTAAAACAAGTTCCAGACCGTCACAAGGAAAAACTTAAGGCCGTTCCTTTAAAAACCGGGCCGAAAAGATAATGAAATTTAAAGAATGGATATTTTTCGAAACAACGTTTAAATCTCTGAAGGACAATAAAGTTCCACTGTCCGACGAAGAACGAAAAATGTGTATGGACGCAAAAGCGGTTTGGCATTTTACTTCAAAACCTACTCCTGCCGTTTGGAAATCAAAAAATAAACAAACCGGCAAAGCAACTTATGTAACCAATACTCATCGGGCTATGGCTACCGCTTCTAGTTGTAAAAATGCTATTTCCAAATTCCACAAGTTCATTAAAGGAACATCCTAAAAATGAAATTTTCCGAGTGGTTAAAATTTAAAGAAGATGGTGACTTAAACAGTTCTAGTCCGAGCTTGGAAACTGACCCCGCTAATCGGTCGCAATATATGAATCTAGATAAACCACCATCTGATGTAGACGTTAAGGTATTTGGCAGGAAACGGAACGGGAAGAGATTAACTAATCGTCCACGTTATTCCCCCGACTCTCAAGATAAACCTACGACACCAAGTGTTCCGTCTACTTAAGTTCTTGGTGAAAGTGCCAGAACTTTGTTTTATATTCTTCACACATCTTCTTCCACCGTTCCACAACATCCGGCCCATCACATTTTTCACACACCAAAGGATTACCTCCGGCATTAGGGATATTGTTTGTAAACTGAAATCGCCACACGTCTCCGACGACAAACTTATGCCCACACAGACAACAACGAAATCGCTCACCGGGTTTTCCGCAACTCCAACGTGCTTTGCAGTCTTGTTCGGTGGCTATGCGAGGCTTCCCGTCAGTAAAACTCATTTTTTGTATTCCTTTTTAAGATTTCTTTTTTTTAGTGATTGAATATAATTTGTTGCCTTTTATAAACAGCATTTTGTTATCTTCGTGATATAGTTTCATATCACTGGCGATAACCGGGTCGCCTAGAACTTGGACGCCACTATTAACCTTGTTGGTAAAAGTTTCAAGCTTTTCTGATTCATCTATCAGCAAGCAAATACCTTGGTCACCCACAGCCACATTTAACCCAAGGTAAGTAACGTTTTCAATTTTTCGGTAATCATGTGTGGCAAAGTTTTCATCAAATCTAAACACGAATCTATCATATTTGCCGGTCTTTCGGTGAATGGCTACGATAATCAGTACGTAGTTCTCATAAAAGGCTTCTACGATTTCGTGACTGTCCAATTCGTCCAATTTAATTTGATAACACTGACCGCTAGAGGGAAATAGTGAAGCGTACCATTTGCCCAACAAGTTTTGCAGGATAACACCGTCAAAAACATGAGCCGCACCTGCGATATCTAAAATATTGCCAACTTTGTCGGCTGTAGCGATAATATTATTACCGATATCAACCAGTTTAATTTCAAGGACACTAGTTCCGGCTTGAGCGTACAGTCTGTGCCCACTGGTCATCAAAGCCGTGGCATTACAAGTAAAGCTTATGTCTTTCTGATTGGAAATATCAAAGAGTTTGATTGACTCACCATCTAAGTATGCGGCTACTGGCCTATTCATTTTTGGCGAGAAACCAATCACCGAACCCTTGGTCACCGATACTTCCTTGTTATTTAAGAAAGCTTTGTCTGTAGTCAGCACCAATCGGAGTCCACCACAAGACCACACATCCAGAATATCTTGCTGGAATTTGGCGATTTCTGTAATATCAAATAAGTTGCTACCCATAATTTCTTTAATTTTGGTCACGATTTGTGCCGCTATGGCGAAGAAGTCTTTTGGAGGGGCTTCACGCCATCCTTTTTCTAACACTGCGATATACCATTGTTTTAAGGTCGGCGGAATAACATCAAAAGCTTGACAAGCCGCTGGAACGGTAGCTTTGTCGTTAAAAATAGAAACATTGGCCTTCATTCTGGAATCCAGTCGTTCATCAACTGGCATTTTTTCAAACTTAGGATGTCCACCTTTATATGGGTGAATACCCAAGAACATCTGACATGTTACGATGGCCCACGCAAACCAATCAGTACCTTCATTGAATTGATAGAGATTATTTATTAATTTGCAATGTCGGTCACGAATATGTTCCATGATAGCCGTAGCAGGGAAACTAGGAGTCTGATAAGAATTAACGTCAATAGCGTATAACGAATTGAATTTTTTACTCACTAGGAAATTTAATTCATTCAAGTCCACTACAAGAATTTGTTTGCTATGAATATAAGCAATCATTTCTCTGAACTGCTTGACCAATTCAACAATCATGTCATTACTGATGTTATTGCGGAGTTTAAATGCCTTAGTAAATATCTGGCAAAGAGCAACTGTGTTAGTAACGAACCTCATAGTGTGTCCGATAATTGTTCTACCGTTTGTAATCAATCGTTCTGGCTTGATAATATTTGGCGTATCCAATACGGCCAATTCCTGAATTTTTGCGACAGGAATCATTTTTTTGGGGTCTTCATAAATTTTAAAAGCGGTGTTACTCTGCGCATAAATTGTTCCCTCGCCACCTTTGGCAACGAAGTCCCTGCGAGTATCAATTGTTTTCTCGCCTACGCCTTTTATTAAAATCTTCATATGTTTGCTATCACTCCTACAGCGACATCATCCGTATTTTGCAGTTGTGCTTTATTAAATGTTTCCATGGCTCTTTTAACTCTTCGTTGAACAAAGTCGCCTTGATAACCTTTAAAAGCGAGCAATTCAGGCACCACATCAATGGACGGAACAGGTATTTGCGAAACGGATGTGCCATTCTTAACCAATTTTGTAAAAGCCGAAACCCCATCAGACATAATGGACAGCAAAGAGAAACAATCTAGCGGTAGTCTAATAGAAAAATACGGCGAAGTTTTGTTAATTGTTCTTTCTTCTTCATTCTGGTCAGCCACGTCACCGGAGGGAAGGATTGTTGTGGTGCGAACTATGAAAGTATTTCCAAATTCCTTGAAATATCTTTCTTTATTTTCTTCGTTCAATTCATAACGAAGATAGTATGCTGCGCCTGACGGGAAAATAATTTCACGAATCACGAGCATTCCATTTTTGTTTTTATATGCAATTGTTCCGTCGCCAACCACTAAGACATGGAAATTATCGCCTTCTACTTTGGCAACCATTAGTGTGGCCGTCAGTGCTTCAACGGGAAGTTCTAGAGTGCGACAGAAGGTGTTCGCTCCTGTAATAACACCATACAAAAAAGCATTGGTATCAAATGGCTTAAAAATATGCGGCCTAGCAGCAATGGTCAGAAGTCTGGCTCCAATGTCTGTGTGAATAGCTGTTGAACATCCATCTGAAACAACAACAAACGGTTGTCCCACGATTTGTCCTGCCTTACGCTCATTGCTCATGGCGTAGTCTTGACAAATCCTATGAGTCGTTCCAGTGATGAAGAAATTATCTGTGTTCATTGGTCGCCTTTACAGCACCCAAATATAATTTTTATCCAATTGGTATATCAGGCAATACAGAAGCAAAGACAGCGGCAGCAATAATTATGGTCGCAGCTACAGGGATAACCCATGTCCATCCAGAACAAATGGCAGCAATCCACCAACTACTAGTGTAGGCAGCGGTGGCCAAAATCCAAAGACTAGATTTAATCCACTTCATCATATTTCCTTTCGTCTAACAATCGGGACCGTAATTTTGACGAATCGTTCAACCGGAAAAACTTGTTTCATTAGTACCTTGCCCTTTTTGTCCTTCAAAACCACCGTTACGTTTTTATTTTTGGCGAGAACGGAAAGATTAATCTGAAATTGTTTGCCTTTTAGTGCGTGTTCAATTGAATATTTTTTGCCTTTGTTCATATACTCAACTAAAAAATCATATTTGTTATACATAAAGGTGGTTTCTTTCAATGTATTCGATAACCTTTGGGTCAAGATATTCTGATACGGCTTCGTGTTGTAATAATTTTTCTCTGACCAACGTAGAAGAAACTTCAGTCCAAGGTTTATCGGGAACACCAAGATAAATATGTGGAGAATGCAAATACCAATTAACTTGTTCGTTTCTAACGACGCCCGCTCTAGGGACAACCACAAATCTAACTAATTTTTCGAGGTTTTCATAGTTAAACCATTTATCGAATGTATTGGCATTGTCCATGCCAATAATAAAAGAAAAATCAAATTCATCTTTGGCAAAAGGTTCATCAAATAACTTATGGGCAAGATGGTATGTTTCGCCTTTAAGTCTATGCAAAATTTCATAATTAGAAGTCTTGATGCGGCCATCCACCTGACACGCCAATTCACACATGTCCAACCGATGTTCCGGCGTAGCCATATTTTTATTTAACATGTGATGGAAACAAGGCATTAGCCAAATTTCGTCAAAACTTCGACTAGCATCCAGAACATATTTGGCAACAGCGATGTGCCCTTTGGTAATAGGGTCAAAAGCCCCGCCCAAAATGGCAACTTTTGTTTTTCTTCCTAAGCTATGATATTGTGCGGCTCGACGTTCTATTTTATTTAAAGTCGCTTGTATTAGTGCTTCAGCATCCCATTCGTTTTCATTGCACAACTGAAGGACCGATGATAATAAATCACCGATTTCTTCTTTCATATTAGTTAAATCTATAGCACGATGAAGTTCTAATGCTTCTCCTATAATATCATCAAGTCTAATTGCCAATGGCGTTCGGCCAAAGTGTTTGCGAAAAGATTGGTCAATTTGTTTCTGTATTTTTTCCATCTATATTGCATTATATCTTTGTGATTTCAGTTGTAAAGTGGTAGATTTTTAAAATTTGTGAAGATTCTACTATTATAACAGTATGGCTTCGCAAATTAAAAAATATAAAAGAATCATCCGTCGTGATAAAATAAAGGACGAAAAAGCACAATATATCTTGCGTTGGGCCAAAAAACTGAAAGCCATTCAAAACAAGGGCGGCAAATGCCTACGATGTGGTTGTGATAACCCAATTTGTTTGTCGTTTCATCATAAAACCGCCGACAAAGATAAGTCAATAGCCGACCTATCAGCCCGTAGGGCCAAATGGAGTAAAATAAAAAACGAAATTAAAAAATGTGATTTATTGTGTCACAATTGTCATCGGGAATTACATTTTGAAAAAGAACAAAATAAAAGACAAAGAAAAAACAAAGACATTTGCTTGGAATTTATTAAACAATTATCTTGTAAGCAATGCGGGTATAATCACTGCAATGCCGCTTTAGACTTTCATCACACGGCAAATACCAAAAAGCAAGGGGTCGTCAAATATTCTTACAACCATTCTTGGAAAACAATAGATGATTTGCAAGAAGACATTCGCAAAGAATTAAAAAAATGTATCGTTCTCTGTGCTAATTGTCACAAATTATTACATTTTGATTTTGTCAAATTTAGCACTAGGGAAAAAGAAATCCGTAAAAAAATGGCAAATCTCAAAGAACGAAACGTGGTAGACGCAGCCAAAGTAGTTTCTTTAGGTAAACAAGGCACGAATAGATTCGCTATTGCAAAATTACTTTCTTGTTCCCCTTGCCGAGTATATGAAATATTAAAAGCTAACACTATCCTTTAACAATTGGTAATCTTCTACCCGTGCCAAAAGCAACACGACTCACTTTAATGCCGGGGGCCAATTGCCGTCTTTTGAATTCACTGCGGTCTATCAGTCCAATCATTTTTTGATATTTTTCAAAAGCATTTTTTGATTTACACCATTCTGTAATTATTTTATCATCATGTGATAGTGTTAAGAATTCGTTAAAATCACTTACATAAAACTCAACATATGCTTTAATAATTTGGTCGAGAATCGGATATGGCAATAAGTCACTCTCGTCAACCTGCCCCGGCGCAAGTTCCGCACTTGGGGCTTTGTTTAAAATATTTTGAGGTATTATTTCTTTGAGGGCTTTTTTATTGATATGTTTGGCCAATGCGTAAACTTGCATTTTATAAAGGTCATTGATGGGGGAATATGCAGCAGCCGAATCCCCATATAATGTAAAATAACCAACCGCTAATTCACTCTTATTTCCTGTTCCAAGAACCAAGGCACCAAAGGCGTTGGCAAAATGCATAAGACATTGACATCGAATTCTGGCTTGAATATTTTGGTCCGCAATGGTGTTGTATTTTCCTAGTGTTTTGTTGGTTTGCAAGAAACAATTATTGAGAGACTTCAGTAGCGACTCATGTTCGATGGGAAAAAGATAATCCCAACATCTTAAGTTTTCGTGGAGTTGTTTTGCGTCGTTTTTGGAATGTTCACTACTATAGACACTGGGCATTCTAATCCCATGAACATGCTCTGGTCCAAAAGCCTCGCAGGCCAGAGCAATGACGACAGCACTATCTATACCTCCACTACTACCCACAACCACATCGGTAAAACCACTTTTTCGCACATAATCTCGAAGTCCAAGTATTAATACATCAAACAATGAGTCGTCTACGCTCTTACTCTTAAACAATAAAGAATCCAAATAATTGTTTGACTTTGTTTCTGCGACATCGAAAGAAAGATTCATCGTTTCTTTACACAAATATGTCAGAACCCCATCTTGGATAATCATGCTTTGTCCGTCGAACACGAGGTCGTCCTGTCCCCCGATTTGATTGACGTAAATTATAGTTCCTTTTTTGAAACATTGTCTCAACATTTTCCATCTAACTTGTGGTTTTCCTTGTACAAAAGGCGAACTGTTAAGACTAATGACATTTGTAACACCAATTTTTTGATAGGCCGCTAAAGGATTGTCTGTGTAATTATAATCAT
>Ga0172381_10007198_pt1 | contig 11041 bp, 9 predicted proteins | sample Leawel6488metaG_FD_119754 | JGI IMG/M metagenome (GOLD analysis project Ga0172381, IMG submission 119754) | Leachate microbial communities from a municipal landfill in Southern Ontario, Canada - Leachate well 64-88 metaG | ecosystem: Engineered > Solid waste > Landfill > Unclassified | place... | reverse complement strand
TGGTGCCTCGGTGCAAATCACGGTGGTTGAGCGTATTCCCGAACCACCTGTCATTACGGGAATTAAAACCCTACTGCCGTTTACCCATCGCGGAGGGGAGAATACCTTCGAAGTTGAGGTAGCGGAATCTGATGTAGATATAATTGATTATCAATGGATTGTGTCAGCCGGCACGTTGGTTTCTGTTGATGATAACCAGATGATCTGGCAGGCTCCGGTTGCCTCGATGGTTGCCAATATTCAGGTCACGGTGACCAATCAGGATCAGCTGTCATCGACCTATTCGGTTGCTGCTTTAGTTAAAGATACTTTATTGGCTGCTGTGGATCCTGTGATTTGGTATCCTTTTGATCAGGACGATCGGAACCAGGCAGCGGATCGGTATCATGCCATTGCGATAGGGGTTGATCGTGTTGATGATCCCCGTGGGGTATCTGAAGCTGCCTATCTTTTCTCATCGGGGCAAGATATGATATTCACTCCCAATCATCCCGATTTAAACTTTGGGCAGGCCTTGAGTGCAAGTTGCTGGTTCCGGTGTGATCAGCTCGATTCGGAACGTTTCATCTTGTCGCACGGATCCTGGCAGCAGCGGTATAAACTGTCAGTTATTCCTGAGGGTTACCTGCGGTGGACGGTTAAGACAGCCAATGGCGTGGCTGATCTGGACACTCCGGAACCTATTGTGTTGAATCGCTGGTATCACGTTACCACTCTGTACACCGGTTATTCGATGGAGCTATACTTAGATGGTGATTTGGTGGCCTTTCGATCCTTTTCGGGCCTGCTGTTGTCATCTGATAAGTCTTTCACTATCGGCAGAATGGATGAAGATGAGACCCAATATGTCTGGAGGGGAAGCATTGATGAGGTACGTCTCTGGAATGAAGAGATACCGGTAAGTCAGATCCGGGAACTGAGAAATCAATGGCTTGAGGTCCATTCAATTGACGGCGAATTGGTTGATGTCATCTATCCTAACCCGTCACTTGACGGATTTAGGGTGCAGTTTACCGGGGATGCTGTGGGTGCCTCGCTCGAATTATTTGACTTACAAGGCAGTAGTATTAGAAAAGTTATAGTTACTGACGGTGACCAATCCGCATTTGTCCCTACAACAGACACTCCATCAGGTCTTTACCTACTTCGTCTTCAATTGCCGGATGGCCGACAGGCTGTCCGAAAGGTAATTCTGAGGAAATAGTATTTTCTCTCGGCCACCGGAACCTGATTTTTAAGTCCTGGGGGATGGATAAAGATATGTAATGCTCTGCAAATCAATGTTGAAATCCGGAAAATATGAAATTAGCTGATTAACAATGTATTAATTACATCGCCTCTTTTAGCTCAAACATATTCCCGCTTTTATCCCAAATAAAGAAGGTATTACTCCGGCCGGGATTAATTTTCACCTCCGTTTTGTAGTTTCTCTCTTGAGCTTTTGTATAAGCATCGTGGCAGCCAGCGAACTCCAAACATTGATGAGGGAAGACCTTCTTTCCTTTCTCTGGATACAGGAAAATTTCAAGCCCTATGTGGTCTTTTTCCATAAAATAAACATCAATATCCCTTGCTATGCCAAAGAATGTTGATGTAATATCGGCTGCCATCAGAAATTTTCGCTGTAAACTAAAGCCTAAAATATCTTCATAGAAATTTTCAATCTCTTCCGAGTCGTTCACGGATAAGCCTATATGTTTTAATTTCATTTGATTAAACTTAATCTACAAAATTATAACAAGAGTTGCGACCTTGCAACTATTTAGACTCATTTAGAATAAGGATGTTTGATCTTTACAACAGCATTTTTAAGATCTTCCATTTCAAAGCTGTAAGCTCTCTTTAATCGCCCAATCCTGGTGGAAGATACGGTTGCCGGGATTCCCAGTTCTTCTGTCAGTTTCATGACCGGAATCGAGTATTTTGCGCATACTTCATCGATTGTCATATTCCCATCGATCTCCAAGCTGGAAAAGAAGTGGTCTCTTCTTAATTTCTGATTACTATTTTGTTGTGTTTTGTCAATTGAGGTCTCTTCGATGATTGGTGCAGGATTATGCGTATTGGTGATGATTACATCTCGATAATTGGCGGTTGATGAGTGGCTGGTATTCCCTACTTGAATTGGAACGACCTCAGGAGAAATGATTAATGGACCTCCGATCAACAAAATGGCGATAATCCCCAAGCCCGTGCCAATGATTTTTCGAGATAATTTACCCTGGACAATCTTCCGGAAAATACAGACAATCATTTTCCAGTGGAGGATGATGTGCAGCAGGATCAGAGCTAGGAAAGCTATGCTGATGTAGAGATGAATGCCTCCCCATTGATGCCGGTCTAAGCCCCAGAAGTACAGTTCTACATCACTACCATAGAGGGCATTCCGTTTAAATCCGGGAACCAAAACAAACTTGATGAATAACCCCAGACCAGCCATCATGGTCAACAATATAAGCAGGATGCCATCAATTATCAGGTTAATCTTGCATTGATCCTTTTTCCAATTCATAACTATTTTTCATTAATTACTTTAGTATCGAACCCTTGAGAACAATCTAATAAAATTACTATTTAGTATGAAATTTCCGTAAACTCTGCCACTATTCGTCATTTCGACGAGTTTGCGAGGAGAAATCTGTTGCATCGGGGTAGGGATTTCTCCTCCTGCGTCGTCGAAATGACGGGTGGCTTTCGGCAAGGGATTTCTCCTCCTGCGTCGTCGAAATGACGGGGGTGGTGTTAAAGTAATATCCTAATGAGCAATTGTTGCTTTGTTTACAAGCTGATTTCCTCCCTCAACCTGAAAATCTTGTTCCGATCCATCTCCCTCCAATACTGATAGGCTAATTTCTCAATATAATTCCAATACCGATCTGAAAATCCGTAGTGCTCAACCCCATAGGCAATGTCTTCCCTCATCTTCGTGGCTATGTCCGGGTCCAACACCATTCTTAAGGTTTGGCCATTGAAGCGAAAATCTACTGTGGGTACCGCACTGATCGTATCCGCAATGGTGATGAGCCCCTGGCCAATCGTGCTCCCCGTACTGATCTGAATGCCATCATTTAAACAACTATATGGGGGAAGACTTCCCGCATAGCTGATAACCTCCAGGTTGTTGATCCCAACATTGAACCAATCCATCGCCCGAATTCCCATCTTAACCCCAATGATTGAGTAAATGCCAATGTGACCGTGAATCTCATTAGTCAGCACAACCGATCTCCACTCGGTAAGTCCAAAACGCTTAATAGTCTTCTCTAAGAATTCCGACACTTCCCAACGATAAACCTCTTTATCCGTCGGAAAAATGCTGAAAACCTGATTGTTGGGATTAATGCTGGAGGCTAGAACCGATGCATTCAACTCGGCCAAATAGGTTGCTGGTATGCCGCTTACCGGCACATAAACCGTTGGTGTGCGGGATGTATCCTGCTCAAATACCAACGGGCAGGTCAAATACAGTACAGCCAAATCATCATCTACATCGAGATGTGGCTTGACTTCATTTACCGAATGAAGTAATTGATCAAAAACATGGAATAAATGGTCCGAATAGGCTGATCCGGCTGATGCCAGAGTCTGTAAATATTCAGCATCCATTTTTAAATGGGTCCGATTGTTTGAAACAATCTGAAGATCAACATTGTAGGAGATTACCCTCTGATAAGCCTCGGGATCAGTGCGATAATTAGAGCCTTTCTTTAAATCGGGACTGTTATACCAAATGATCCGTTCGATCTTTTCTACATTTGACGGGTTGGCTTCCAGCCAATCAGCAATATTGGTTAGGGCGCCCAGTGCGATCCAGGTGATTTTATCAGGATAATTGCGGGTTACCTGGTTAATTAGTTCGATAGCTTCAGCCATCGGAGGATCCGTACGGGTGATTTCCGGACCCCATTTGACCGACCGGGCAAATCCATGCCAGTTAGGCAGGTCTCTATTTAAGGTCCGTCCGATTCCCACCGGGATTCCTTCATGTCCAAAAACTGTTAACAGGCTGCTGACGCGTCGTGCTGCTTCGGGTGCTTCCAGTGTTCCGTGGGATCCGAGGATAGCCAGGGTTCGGATATCATTACAGGAGAGTAGGGTAGTGACGGCCCGTAAATCATCCACAGCCGCGTCGGTGTCGATGATCAGGTGATAAAGTGGTTTTCCGGAATGGCCTGATAGCGTTGGGGCACCGAGCCAGAGGAGTCCGGCTATGGTTAACAGAATGGTTTTGAGGATATTTCTGGTCATGGTAATCAACTAGTAATAGAACGAGGGGTTGCGATCGTTAAACAGATGGTTGTAATCGTTGAGGTTCTTGTCGTCGGCCGCAGTAGGATCCAGCTCTACCAGGGCGATATGAGGTTGATCTACAGGTCCTTGGGAGAGAATATCACCTTTATGTCCGGTGATCTGGCTGGCTCCGGTGAAGAGAAAATCATCAGCACCCCGGGTTTCCCGGCCGATGCGGTTCGCCGTAATGGCAAAGACCCGATTTTCGAGGCATCTCAGGGGCATTGAGCGTTGGCAGTAGGGCATCACCAGGTTGGAGGGGTGAGCGATGATCTGGGCACCTTTTAAGGCCAGTGTCCGGGCTGTCTCGGGGAAAAACCAATCGAAGCAGATCATCACACCCAGCCGAAAGCCAGCCACTTCAAAAACCTCTGGGGCTTTATTTCCTCCAGAGAACCAGAGCTTTTCGCGGTTAAACAGATGGATTTTCCGATAGGATCCCAGGATTGTCTCGCCCGTCACCACCAGAGATGAATTGTACATCCGGTCCTCTTCCTGTTCGATAAAACCGCCAACAACCACAGCCCCGGTGAGCTTGGAGAGCTCCATCATAAAACGGGCGGTTGGGCCGTTGACCGGTTCAGCCAGTTGAGCCGCTTCTTCGGGAGAGGTGAAGGTGTACCCGGTGGCGAACAGTTCGGGCAGCACCAGAAGATCGGCCCGGATGTCAGCCGCCAGGGAGAATATCTGACGGAAGTTTTTGGGCTTGTTCCCAAATTCAGGATCAGTCTGAATGTATCCGGCAATCATGATATTTTGTGCAATGATTTGCCGCTAACTTAATCATTCCAGCTCAGAAACCGGATGACTATGGACTGCTTTTACTGAGCGGCCTGATGGGTCAGGGTTGTTCCGAAAAGCTTCGTCCCACTCTAAAGCTACAGGCGTACTGCAGGCGATGGATGGCACGGAAGGCACGCAGGACGCGGCCGAAACCGACGGGAAATGCTCCTCGAAGATGACTCGATAATAGTATTCTTCTTTTGTTTGCGGGGTGTTTACCGGGAATCGGAATCGGGCGCTAGCCATCTGCTCGTCAGTTATTTTTTCTGATGTTAGCTTTCGAAGTGTATCGATCCAATGGTACCCTACGCCATCCGAAAATTGCTCTTTCTGGCGCCAAACTATACTTTCGGGAAGATAATCTTCAAAAGCTTTCCGGATCACCCACTTCTCCATCCGACCGTTACGGGCCAGCTTATCGTCTGGATTAATTCGCATGGCTACATCCAAAAACTCTTTGTCGAGAAACGGAACCCGTCCCTCAACACCCCAGGCAGAGAGCGACTTATTAGCCCTCAGACAGTCGTACAGGTGAAGCTTCGAGAGTTTGCGGACGGTCTCTTCATGGAAAGCCCTCCCCGAAGGCGCTTTGTGAAAGTAGAGATAGCCTCCAAACACCTCATCAGCTCCTTCGCCGGATAATACCATCTTGATACCCATCGATTTGATAACTCTGGCCATCAGGTACATAGGAGTAGAGGCCCGGACAGTTGTAATATCATATGTTTCAATGAAATAGATAACATCCTGGATGGCATCAAGGCCCTCCTCAATGGTGAAATGGATCTCGTGATGCACGGTGTCAAGATAGTTGGCCACCCGCCGGGCCGCCTCCAGATCAGGAGAATCTTTCAACCCAACAGCAAAGGAGTGGAGGCGGGGCCACCAGGCCTCTTGGTTGTCACCCGATTCCACCCGCCGATGTGAATAGCGGGCGGCGATGGCCGAGATTATCGATGAATCAAGGCCACCGGAAAGTAACACGCCATAAGGCACATCCGACATGAGCTGACGGTGCACAGCCTCCTCCAGAGCTTTACGAAGAATGTTGATATCTGTTTGATTATTCGCAACAGTCTCATAATCTGACCAGTCGCGATGATACCACTTCCTGATCACTCCCTCACGGCTATCTAGATAATGCCCCGGCAGGAACTCTTCGATCTGGTTACAAACCCCCTCCAAAGCTTTCAGCTCCGATGCTACAAAAAATTGCCCGAGCCGATCCCATCCCATATAAAGAGGATTCACCCCAATCGAATCCCGGGCAATAAAATAACAGTCGTTTTCAAGGTCGTACAACGCAAAAGCATAAATCCCGTTCAAGTCTTCCAGCATCTTCTTCCCCTTCTGCTGATAGAGGGCAATAATCACTTCACAATCCGACCCGGTGGCAAAGTGATACGAGCCATTCATCTTTGCTCGGATCTCCTGATGGTTAAAGATCTCGCCATTGACGGCCAGCACCAGCTTGCCATCGGCACTGAACAGCGGCTGGCGCCCCGATTCCGGATCAACGATGGATAGACGCTCATGAGCCAGGATTGCATGATCCCCACACCAAATCCCACTCCAGTCTGGCCCCCGATGCCTCAACTTCTTCGACATATCCAACACCTGGGTCCTCAGCTCCCCTGAATACTCCTTCAGTTCAAATGCTCCAACAATTCCACACATGGGTCGTTCTAGTTATAATTGATGGGCAAAATTATATTAGGATAAATGAAAATAAAGTAAATAGGGCGATTTGGTTATGTATTATAACAAATTGTCTAAAATAGGTTAAGAATTATAAATGTATTTCAGCTAAACAGGCCTGTCTGATGATAGATTATAACTAGTTGATCTGTATTGGCCCCCTTACACTTTGGCTCGACACTTGTAGTAATCGAAACCGGTCAATTTGGTGGCTTGATTCAGGTTGAAGCCTTTTTCCCCAGGTACCTCGAGCATCAATGTTCGGATGATGCTACATAGGACTTTTTGTTTGTCATTCCTTCTCATTTGGTTGGGTTTTTTACGAGAAAAAGATACGAAAGAATCACATGGTTAGGCAATGATTCACTTTCCGAAAATTTTCTAACTAATTATCGATCAAAAGATTTTATTTTCACATAGTTAAAAGAATATCAACTATGACCAATGAGACCAGAAAAAGAAAGGAGGTACTCAACACAAAGCACCAACCGGTTCATTCTATGATGAGATTTCAATGCATTGCAGTAGGATCTTACCTGGTCAAATCGGGTCGCAAAACGACCTTGATGCTCTCCGCCAAACAAAACGGCGACTCTTTTTTACAGGGGTTGTTTGAAAAAGGATCGAATTTATCACCCCTATTTCAAATTTCTAATGCATAAATTGGGTTAAACAATGGCTTCGGCATCTTTTCATCTAGATCCAAGATTGATTATACAGGGATGAGACTCAATAAACAGGCTTTAGATTCGCTTGAAAAAAGTCTGACTACCAGGCATCTTAAATTTGTTCAATATTAAGAAATTCCCATGTTCAGGAATTTTTACAGGTAGAGGCAACTTCCTTTTTAAAGCCATTTGGAGCAATATTCAATGGGAAATTACTTATAAGTTATTAACAATCAGCCGTTTAATGTTTATAAGGACCAACTAACTAATCATCCGATTAAGATCTCTTCGATGATTTCTCTAACTTCCTTGATTTTACGGGTGAGCAACAGGGTATCACTTACCAGGTCGGGGGTGAACAGTTTAGACCCCATGCCAACACAGACCACTCCAGCATCAAACCAGGCTTTAAGGTTGATGTAATCCGGACTGACTCCTCCGGTGGGCATGAGCCTGGCCCAGGGCATGGGACCGAGGATGGACTGAACGAAGCCGGGACCGCCAACGGCATCACCCGGAAAGATTTTGATGATCCCGGCACCCCATTTCTGAGCCTGATGGATCTCCGTCAGCGTTCCGCATCCCGGAATCCATAAGATTTTCAGTTCATTACAAGCTGAAGCTATGTCTGGATCGAGAATCGGGCTGACCATGAAATCGGCTCCCTTCTGATAAAACTCCCGGCAGGTTTTAGCATCAAAAATGGATCCGGCTCCCAGATAAAAGCCAGGACAGTGCTGATTAATATACTCTTTAACAATCAGGAAGTTATCTGCAGCATGCTCACCTCGGTTGGTCCACTCAAACACCCGCAATCCGGCCTCATAACAAGCCTGAACAACTCGGCATCCCGTTTCAGCATCCGGATGATTGAACACCGGCACCAACCGGCATTCGCTGATCGCTTTCTCAATGGTACTCATTAAAACCCTTCCGTAATTTTACCAATACTTGATTAATAATAATTAACAAGAAACTCGCCATCATTGTTACCCCACACCTCACACCTCACACCTCACATCAACTTGACAACTCGACAACCTCCTACCTACTTCAACACCACCCGATCTCTCCACAGCCTTGCCTTACCCGTGCGGGAAGCATCGGGTTGGCCGTCAAAATTGAGACCAAAGTAAGATGATGGCTGTTCGAAGAGCAGTTGGTTACGGTAGTAAGCTTTGGTCAGATTGACAACGGTGAAGTTTAATTCGTTGCCAGTGAGATCGGTATAGAAGAAATCAGCATTGGTTTGAACATCTTCAAAGCGAATTTTCCCCGACTCCCAGGAGTATTTGGGGCGCTCATAGTCGCGCACCATATCCATTTTGAGATCGCATTTGGCCCCCACTCGAATGGTCCGGTTGCCCAGGGTAATCTTAACTGACAGCCCGTCGTTCTCTTCTTCCGACCCCACAAACTCGATGGCATCGAGCCACTTCTGGGGGGATTCACTCGATTGGTGAGGGACCAGGACGGTGACATAGCCAATATGCTGACCTAGCTCAAAAAATTGCCCGGTATATTCGGCGATGGCCATCTCCTGCTGATAATTACGGTTAGCCTCCGTAGTCTGATAAAACCGATAATGGTTTCTAGGGAAATAAATCAGCAAGTTTTTATTTGGATTAAGGGCTTTGGAGTCAAGCGTATCGTATTGAGTATCAAACCAATTTTCGCCCTGGGAAACTATCTTCCTCGAATGCCACATATTGACTCCGGTGAAATATTGCTCCGACCGAGATTTGAGGATATCAAACACAACATAAAGGCCGGGATCCTTAACCCAGGTAACTACCCGGTCCCATTCGTATCCCATCTGATCATCAATGAGTTTGGTGCGACTGTAATCCACATCGGGAAAGGTTAGGAAATCAACTTTTTGGGTCCTAACCCGGCGATAGGATCCGGCATTGTGGAGGAAGTCGAGCACTGGCTGAGGATCCACTGCCGGATAATCACCCATGCTGTACCGGTATTCGCCAGCTTCTTGCCCAAACCAGATTTTTTCATTCCTGACACATAAACGGTTGTGGAAATAGTCTTGCCGGTAAGATCCGAAATAGCCCGAAGGAAGAAAGTCGCGGTATCCTGCATCGGTCAGCAGCATATCGCCATCTTCCATCAGAAGGGCGATGCTATTTTCGTCAGCGTGACCGTGGGTCATCTTCTCTTCCTCTACTGGGATCACATCGCGGAGGTAATTCCGGAAAAGCAAACCGCCGTCACCTTCATCACGGTAATTATAAAGCATATAGGTGGAGTTTTTGTCCCAACCATCGCGGTATACAATTTTTTTTCCTACGATGTCTTCCATCACCTCGGCACTGCCACTGGTCGGTTTCATCGGCTTAATGGATTCGGTGCCATAACGGACACAATCGAGCAACATATAGCCTAGTCCGACGCTTCTGGGATTCGACAGGTCGAGATATTGATTTTCGATCACTGTTGCTGCCCATTTCATCTGAGGGTCGTTGTATGCCTTGGCGGCCGCTTCGAAGAAGATCATCCAACGGTTCCAGTTGACCTGTCTCATGGCATCGCCATAATCTGGAATCATGCCGATAGGTGACATCAGGTTGAGAAAATAGTGAGCATAGTAGTACATTTCAGGCAGTCGAAACAGCTCGTCCATCTCTTCGCGGGCATCTGCTGCACCAATCAGGGCATAAAGCCAGACCGCATGATAAAGTGAAGCATCTTCGATCTCCCATTGGCCCCAATTATCCGACAGGATAGCATTCTCAGCAGTTCGCAAGTCGTTGATTATAGGGTTATTAGGAATAGCACGAACAGCCCAGGCGAGTGCTTCTGCCCGCAGTGCTGCCCGATTCATGGCTCCCCATTCTTGTGTACGCAGTAGGAATACCAGACTGTGCGCAATGGTTTCTTCAATCTGCTTTGACTCAGTGGAGGTAAGGAATCCCTTTTTATTCAGGATATCATACGAACGAATAAATCGCATCGTCGTGAAGAAGTCGGGCAGAGCCGGTAACCCATCCGGGTAATCGGCCTTGCGACGGGCTTCAGCAACCGGAAATTCTTTACGAAAATCGCCATACGTTAGGAGCACCTGACGAGTTCGCTCGGCATATCGCTTTTTGCCCTCCATTTCATAGAGTGTGGCGTAAATGGCGGCCATCTCGAGCAAATGGCCCGGCGACCGATATCCGAAGATATCCTGTGGATCGATTGAACTCCGCCAGGCACTAATCAGGGAGTCCTGCTTGTCCCACACCCAATCGGCCGATGTACGGGCATAATCGACAAATTGCTTACGCGGGATGGGCGTCTGGGCTGACAGGGAAAAGGTCACCATGATTGCCAGTAGCATACCAATTCCATAGCGTGAAAAACAAGTAAGGCCTGTCTGTTTTCTAAGGCCTTCTGATGCCCTGGTAGGGACTGACCCGTGAGTTGCTTCCGGGGTCACTGCAGATGCGTTTTTATAATAATTCATTTGAACAAATTTGGGGTGAAATACTTTTTCTGTTCCAGGTTTCAAAAACCCGTTTAATATTAGCTGGGTTGGCAGCCGGACCGAACTCGCACTGGGCGATGAGTCCGCCATTACGGTATAACTTATTGTAAATATTCTCTAT
>Ga0172381_10007197_pt1 | contig 11041 bp, 14 predicted proteins | sample Leawel6488metaG_FD_119754 | JGI IMG/M metagenome (GOLD analysis project Ga0172381, IMG submission 119754) | Leachate microbial communities from a municipal landfill in Southern Ontario, Canada - Leachate well 64-88 metaG | ecosystem: Engineered > Solid waste > Landfill > Unclassified | place... | reverse complement strand
GGTTTATACAATAATAGAAGAAAATCAAAATGTCCTGAGTGTAGAAAAGAATTAATTGAGAATTCAAGAAAAGAAATTTATTCCTGTGAGTTTTGCAATATTAATTCCAGAAAAAATCCAGAGATGTTTGAGCAAAAAGAAAGAATAGCCACAGAAAAATTAATTGATGCAGATTTGATTTTAGTGGCTCCGAGGCATTTATTCAGGATGCCTTATTCACTTCATGAAAAAACTGCACTTGCCTCTATTGTTCTTGATAAAAATAAAATAAAAGATTTCCAGATAAAAGATGCTAACCCATTTAAGGCAGAAATAAAAAACTTTTATCCAGATGCAAAAAAAGATGAAGCAAAAGAATTGCTTCTTCAGGCTTTGGACTGGAAAGAACAAAAAGATAAACAAGAAAAAATGATTCAGGAAAAAAAAGATTCGATTAATATTGCCCTTCAGATTTCAAAACCTGCGAGTCCAAATAAAAAATTAGGTCCAGGTGAGTACAAGAAAATAGAGATTCCAAACCCTACCGAAGATATTTACCCTCCTTGCATAAAGATACTTCTTAAGGGAATTCCTGGTGACGGAAGAAAAAGGGCGCTTTTTTTATTGATCAATTTTTTTAAGTCTCTTGGAGTTTCAGACATTGAACTTGAAAAAAGAATAAATGAATGGAATGAAAAAAATCCTCAGCCTTTAAAAAAAGGTTATATTCAGTCGCAGTTAATTTGGTACAAAAAAAGTGGAGCAAGAATGCCCCCTAATTGCGATAAAACTAACTACAAAGATCTGGCTATATGTAAACCAGATGAATTATGTAAGCAAATAAAAAATCCAGTTAATTATGCAGTTAAGAAATATTTTAAATCTAAACAATTCTAATTTTAGAATAATTAATGTTTTAACAAATATTAAAATAGATTTGCAGCTTAAAAATCCATCAAATTTAAATACCTAAGTAACCTTAATTTTTTATGAAAAAAGAGTGTGCATTAACAATAATAGCCTTTTTAGCAATATTATTCACAACTGCATTTGTATTTGCAGCTGAAAATCAATCTGCTTCAGTTCAGGATACTGGTTATGAATGTCTTAAAACTACTCTTGGTGACAATTGCGGAAACACTCAAAACACAGAACTCGCTGCATTTAGTTTGCTTGCTATGGCTTATGATTCAAAAGTGCAGTCTGAATGTAAAGACCTTCTTAAAAGTAAAATTAACAATGGTTGTTGGGGGACTACTGCTTCAACTTCTTGTGATATTAAATCAACTGCTTTGGGTATTTTAGCTTTAACAAATATAAACGAGGATGTAGACGATCAGATTAATTGGCTTTTATCAAAAAGGCAGTTAAAAACAGGTTTAAGCTGGTATCTAGAAATTGACTCAAATAATAAGACAGAATGTACCATCAATGGAAAAAAAATTACAATTACTGAAAATAAAAAACTAGGCGGCTCTGACCCTACAGGTCTTGTGAAAGCATATAATGACAACTGGTATGAGATTAAGGATATTTCAAAAAATTATACAATTTCCTGCGATAGTGATTTTGTAACAACTTTACTTTATAAAAAACCAGCAAGTTCTGTATACTATGTTTCAAATCAGGCTCATTTCGCAGTAGCTTCTGACTCAACAGAAGAAAAAGTAGATGCTTATTGTTTTGCAACAGGTGTTGATTGTGACTATGAGGGTAGTCTTTGGGCAGCTATTGCTCTTGCAAAAAAAGGAGAGGATATTTCTCCTTACCTTCCTTATATTGCTGCAATGTCTGATGAAACTGCAAATAAAAAATATCTTCCGATTGCATTTCTAGTAATGTTGACCCATTCAGATGACTATTTTACTCAATTGTCTTTGCTGCAGCAAAATAGCAAATATTGGGACGCAAGCAAAGATAAATTATATGATACTTCTATTGCAATTCTGGCATTGCAGGATTTTAATTCTCAGGAAATGGAAAATGCAAAAAAATACTTTTTGACTATTCAGGAAGCTTCTGGATGTTGGAGTTCTAATACTGCTCTTATACTCTGGGCTGCTTGGCCAAGAAATCCTGCAGACTCAAGTGGTTCTTCTCCTGTAAGCACTGATTGTGAAACTTATAATTATTTTTGTACTTCTGCAATAGATTGTAGTCAGGATAAGAAACTTGATAACTTTGATTGCCCATCTGCAGCAGCTGTTTGTTGTGAAACTAAACCTGAGGAAGAAAGTTGTTCAGAGAAAGGTGGAATTAAATGTGAAGATACACAAGAATGTTCTACTCCTGTAGTTTCTTCACTTGATATAATCTCTTGTTGTACAGGTTCTTGTCAAGACATAGAACCAGCTACTAATGCCTGTGAAGATGCAGGTAATACATGTAAATCTGCTTGTGATTCTTCTACTGATGAGCCTAAGACTGTTTATGATTCAGACTGTGATTTAGGTCAAAAGTGTTGCGGTACTAAACCTGCTTCAACTACAAATTGGTTATTGATAATATTATTAATTATTTTAATAATTCTAATAATACTTGCAATCATTTTCAGAAATCAATTAAAGATTTGGGTCTTTAAAGTTAAATCTGGATTTAAATCTACAAAAGGACCTTCTTCTACAACTAGGCCAACTAGTCCACCTCCTGGATACAGACCAATGCCTCCTCAAGGTCAAATGAGGCAACCTTTAAGTTCAAGACCTCCTATACAAAGAAGACCTATGGCAGGAAGTTCACAAAGAGATAAAGACTTTGAAGATACAATGAAAAAACTTAGGGATATGAGTAAATAATTCTTAAAAAGTATTCTAATCAAATAAATATTTATTAATGATTTAATATTAATAATTAAATGACAAACTCTTCAAGGCAACTCCTTAGACAAGAAATTAACAGATTTTGATTCAAGACTTGCTCTCCAGATAATCCTGTTTAATTTAAGGGCAGCAGAAGAAAGAGGTTGGACTTATGGTCAGGAGGATAGATTATATCTGGATTCAGACAATCTTCCAATGGCTGATGAATATGGGCAGCCATTGGGTTAGTTTTTCAGTTAAATTTAAAATCTCTTTATTATTACTCTATTTATGAAAATAAAAAAAGGTGCATTATTTATAATATTTTTAGCTCTTTTAATAGTACCAAGTATACTTGCTGTGGAAATAGTCTTAACTAAAGATTCTTATTCTCCAAGAGAAACCCTTCAAACCGAAATAAAAGGTAACTTTATTTCACTTAATTCAGATAATATTCTGGTCTATGAAGGAGACAAAGTTCATTCAGAACCCCTTGTAAAAGGTTTAACTAAGCAGAATAATCAATATTACTTCTATGCTATGCTTCCAAATAAAGAAGGTAATTATTCCTTAAAAATAGAAAATGCTGAATACATCTCTCTAGGAAAAATAAAATCAGATGCCCTAGTTCAAAATTTTACAATTAAGAGGACCAATGCTTCAGCACTTTCTATAAACCCTGGATTTATTTTTACAAATCAGGATTTTGAAGTAACTATAAAGAGTTTAGAGGTTGGACAAAAAGTTAGTTTGACTCTTGAGAATATAACTAAAAATATTTCACTAAGTGAAGAAACAGAAGAAACAATAAAATTTTTAATTTCAGATTTAAAAGTAAGTCAAACAACCCTTAAAATAAATGACTATAGCATACCTGTTTTTATAACTAAAAAAATAAATAATTCTGATGAAGGCATAAAAAGACTGGACATTAATCCAGAGAGGTTGACAGGAGTTTTGGTTTATGGTCAAAATTATTTTTTTACAATAGTGCTTCAGAATTCAGGTAATGAAAACTTAACCAATATAACTATTTCAAATAATTTTAATTCACTGATAAACCCTACTTCAATTAGTTTACTTAAGCCAGGAGATAGTGCAAGGGTAAACATAAGCCTTTTAGTAAAAAATAAATCTAATTTTTCAGGAGAAATAACTGTTGATTACTCAGATAGCAAGGTTATTATTCCACTGTCTTTTGAAGTAACTGAAAATAAAACCCAAGTAAACATTACTAGTGGAACAGGAATAACCCAGAGTCTAAGTTGTGCTTATATTGGAAGGATTTGCCTTGATACACAGGAATGTAATGGCACTGTGACCTCAAGTCTTGAAGGCTCTTGTTGTCAAGGAGAATGTACTGACAAAGTAGTGTCAAGTTATAATTGGGTTTATGGAGTTTTACTTCTCTTGGTTGTTGCAGTGTTATTGGGATATTTTTATTATAAAACTAAAAAAAATCAAAAACAAAAATCTCCAGACGAATTATTAAGAGAAAAATCTCATCAATTTAAAGAAAGAATGAATCCTAATCGAGAAGTTTCAGGGGATTTAAACAGAACCTAATTATTTGGATTTTTTATTCTTCTTAGCTTTTTTAACTTCTTTGATTGTATCAGCATTAACTGCTATTGGTTGCGAAATGCTTTTATTATTCAGTCTTTCAATTTCAGTTTGTAATTCTTTTACAATGTTTATAAGCCCTGCTTTTTCTATTGAAATTGTTTTTGCAACTTCATCATATTTATGGAGTTTTAATGTCAAATCTGTAATAATTGAACTTAAATCAAAGTTCTTAAGATTCATTTCACTAGGTCCTATTATCTCTACACTTGCAGGAAGAGTATTGTAAACAATTGCAAATAATAAGTTTAAATCATCTATTAATAATTCAACTTCTGCAAATGTAGTAAATAAATCCTGAGCATGTTCATCTTCACAAGGTGTTGGTTCGTGGATTTTTTTACTCTCTACTTTAATCCCTTTTTGAGAATCTAGTTTAGCTATAAAGTCTTCGAGAGCTGCCTTTATATGTTCTGGAGGCCTTCCAAGAACTTCATAAATAAATAATGCTTTTATTTTGTCTGTTGTTGCCATTTTATATTAATTTTAAAGCCAGTAAAATTAAAAAAATTATGATTAATCCGATAAAACCATAAATTGAATATCTTTTTATTAGCTCGTTTTTAGATTCATAAACAATATTATTTTGGGTTTTTATACTTTCTGTTTCTTTATTTGTGCCAATTCTAATAACTTTCTCTGTAATAATACTTTCTTCGTTAGTATCACTTAAGTCCTCATTTTGTAAAATATTATCATCACTATCTGTCTCTTTTAATGGAAATTTGTTTCTTATTATAAAGATGTCTTCTTGTTCTTCAATATAATTGCTTGTTCCACTTTCTCTTATTCTGGCTATAATGGTCGCCCCTCCTTTAAAGGCATTATATTTCTCATTTATCCTTAGTTTTATGCTATCACTTTGGTTTCCAGAAACTGTAAAAAAATTCTTGACATATCTATCTGAAGAAATCCACTTAAAATCCTCATCTCTTGTCTGGGAAATAGGCTTGTCTTTATCATCCTGGTAAATATATACCTTTAAGTCATAATTTTTGTCTTCTAGGTCAAATGCTTTTATTTCAATATTAAACTCTTTTCCATTAACTATTTCATTATTATTCCAGTCAAGTCTTAAGAATACACCTTCATCAGGTTTGTTAACACTTAAGCTGCTAATTCCTTGTTGTACATATAAAATAAAGATAAATCCTAAAATGATTATTAAAAATTGAATCTTATTCATAGACCTGATAATTCTTTTTGATTTAAATTAATTCTTGTTATAGAATATTTACTTTTCCTCAACATTCTTTTTCTTCACTGTCTTCTGATTCGTCTTCATCGCAATAATCAGTGTCTTTAAGAATTTCATAGTCATTTATTTCAACTTTATTGCTAGGAGTTCCAAAAAATTGAGAAAATCTTTTCCCTTTTTGTCTTATAATCTCCATATTAACAACCCAGTTTTTACCAGAGTCTTCAAGATCAAGTGGATTTAAAAAAAACCATCCTAATCTGTTAAACCTAACTGCAATAACAGGAGAGAGTCCAAAAATTTCAGAAAAAACTACAAATCTGTTTATCTGATCTTTGGATATGTATTTTACAGGACTTTTAGCTGATTTTGCTTCAATGCAGTATTTTGCACCAGGTTTTCCAGCAATAAGATCACAATCAGCATTTTCCATGGTTCCGCTTCCAGCAACTCTTACAGCCCTAAAATGATTATCAATAAACATTGAAAATAATTCTCTTTCAGCCTTAGAACCTTTTGCTTTATTTGACATTTTCTTGAAACCTCTTTGTAATAATGGACATTTTTAACAATATAAAAATATTTGCTTTAAATAATTAATATAACTAAAAAATAAAAAATTCTCTATGCCTTAAATTCTAAAATTATTCTCTGTATCTGTTAATTATCATTCCGATTGCAACAATTATAAGTACAACAGGTATCCAAGGGATATTTGCCCAGGGAATAACTTTAATCTCATTTAAGAACCAGATTACACCTATTGCAAGTAATACTGCTGCAAATGTAGGAAACTTTGGTTTGCTTTTTTTAAATAATGCCATTTTTACCTCCTTTTATTATTTTTATTAAAATACTTATTTTTTAAGTTAATATAACCTACAGCGATAATTGCTCCAAACATATTAAAAACAATATCTTTCATAGTATTTTCATAGCCTCCAACTCCTGTTTGAGGCAGACTTAATACTGCAATAAATTCTATAATTTCATTAAGTGCTCCAAGCCCCATTCCTATAAACACAAGGAAAACTCCTAGTTTAAGATTATCTTTCAGATTAAAAGAAGGTCTTACTATGTAATAAGACAGGAGTGTTGCAAATCCAAACCCCCATGCATGAACAAACTGATCAAATCTTAAAAATGGAAATATTAAATATCCATATAAAACACCCTCTCCTACAATAAAATAGCCTCCAGACATATGCATTAGTCCCCAGATACTCATTCCAATTAAAGAACCTAGGCTAAAATTATATTTAGAATTAAGATAAACTATAAAAATGGTTATAAGAATCATTACTCCAACATATCCAATAAATTCATAATTTTCTTTTTGCAAATATAAAAAAGCAAATATTAAGGTATAAATAATTGTGATTGTCGCAAGAATAATTTTTCCAGGGGTTATATTTTTAATTTTCATATCAGCTCTTTTGTTTTTAAAATTTCTATAAGTCTCTTGCAAGAAGAGTTTTTCTTTGATTTGCCTTTGCTCTTTTTATTCCAAGAGTAAGCATTTCTTCTACTTTCTTTTCCATTTCAGTTTCAACTTCTTCTGCTACGCTAGTTATCTGATTTTCAGAATCGAGCTTTTTTACAACCTCTCTTATTTTGCTTTTGTTAATTAAGGTCATCTTACTTCTTTTTCTTTTCCTCTTTTTTCACTTCTTCTTTCTTAGAATCTTCTGTTTTTTCTTCATCTCCTTTATTATCTTCTATTACTTTCATAAATGGAAAAAACAAAATATCTCTTATTGATTCTTGTCCGCTAAGAAGCATTACCATTCTGTCAATTCCCATTCCAAGTCCGCCTGTAGGAGGCATTCCAATCTCAATAGCATTGATAAAATCTTCATCAAGAGGATTTGCCTCTTCATTTCCTTTGGTAAGTGCGTTTTGCTGCTCTTCTAGCAGTTTTCTTTGAAGTATAGGGTTATTTAATTCAGAATAAGCATTTCCAAGTTCCATGCCCATGCAAAAAGGTTCAAATCTTTCAATTAGTCTGCATAATTTGTCATTTCTATGAAGTTTGCATAAAGGTGTTGATTCAAGTGGATGATCAATAATAAATGTTGGTTGTTCCATTTTTTCTTCACAAAAATCTTCAAAAATAGCTTGAACTGCTTCCCCCCAGCTTAAACTGTTTTTCTTAACCATGCACTCTAATTTTTGCTCACAAACAAACTTAACTAATTCTTCTCTTGTCATTTTTTGGACATCAATTCCTACCCACTTTTTAATTGCCTCACACATTGTCATTCTTTTCCAAGGTCTTTTAAAGTCAACTGTCTTGCCTCTGAATTCAACTTTAGTTGTCCCATTAATTTTTTTAGCACAATATTCATAAATCTCCTCGAACAAATCCATCATGTCATTATAATCTGCATATGCCTGATAAATTTCCATATTTGTAAATTCAGGATTATGACTTCTATCAATTCCTTCATTTCTAAAGCATCTTGCCATAGTAAATATCTTATCATATCCTCCAACTATTAATCTTTTTAAAAACAATTCAGGAGATATAGCCAAGTATAAATCCATATCTAGTGCATTTAAATGAGTCTTAAACGGTTTAGCCTTTGCTCCACCATAAGTAGTGTTTAGGTAAGGAGTTTCAACTTCAACAAAATTTTTCTTTTTTAAAACTTCTCTAATTGATTCAAAGATTAATGTTCTTTTTTCAAAAACCTGTTTAGTTTCAGGATTCATTATCAAGTCTAGATATCTTCTTCTGTATCTTTCTTCTTTTTCAGTTAGACCATGCCATTTTTCAGGAAGAGGTAGAATAGATTTTGAGAGCATTTCAATTTTGGAAGCAAGAATAGACACTTCTCCTGTCTTGGTTTTCATTATTGTTCCTTCACATCCAATAATATCTCCGATATCAACATATTTTTTAAAGAGTTCAAAACTTTCTTTTTCAGTCTCTTCTTTTTGAAGAATAATTTGAATTTTTCCTTTTGAATCCTGAACAGTTGCAAAAATAAGCTTTCCAAGGTCTCTTACAGTCATTGTTCTTCCTGCAATTTTAGCCTTATCTTTGGTTTTTTGATTTTCTTTAAGTTTAGAATGTTTTTCTTTTAAGTCAATTGAATAATCTTTAGGTTCATATTTATGAGGATAGGGATTTACTCCTAACTTTTGTAATTCCTCTATCTTCTTTTTTCTTTCATTGATTATTTGATCTTGTCTTCCCATGTTTGTTTTATCTATTAATAGAAAAGCGAATTTAAATAAGTTACTCTTGCCTATAACTTTGAAACTTTAAAGCCTTCAAAACCCTGATACTTTATTTCTTGAACTAAAACATCTCTTATCTGGGAATGCTTATTTCCAGTCTTGCATATTTCAATCATTTTATCAACTTTTTCATTTATCCCTTCAATTATAGCTTCAACTCTACCATCATCCATATTTCTTACAAATCCTCTTACTCCTATTAGATTTGCCTGTTCTTCAATGAACTTTCTAAACATAACTCCTTGCACAGTTCCTGAAATATAGACTCTTACTGATTTCATTTTGATTTTAAAACCCTGTTTTGAAAATTGTTTGTTTTGTCTCCTTTTTGTATAAATATGACTAATACCAATAATATATAAGTTTTGTTGTTGGTTGAAATAATGCTAATTCAATCCATATCTTTTGTAGATAACAATAATTATAAATAAAAATAAGTAATTTTTTAGTATGGGAAGCAAAAAAGAAGAAGATTATTCACTATTGTTACAGCTTGCAGAAAAACTCGGAGTCCAACTGGATATTTCACCAGCTATTTCTACTCCAAAAAAACTAGCATTTGCCAAAGCTCATGATGACAAACTGGAAGTTATGTTATCCAGTTTTCAGGAAGTAGTTGCAGTTGAAGGAAAAAAGCTTTCGGGAATAAGGATACAACTAATTGACCCCACTTCCCCTAGTTATTCTCTAGCACCTGCCGGAGCAATGTATGAAATTAGTGCATATATGCCAGACAGTAACAAAAGGTTTGTGGGCGATGGCGGAACAGCTCTTAATGGACATGTTGCAACAGTTTATGTTGGAAAAGACGGAATAATTCTTGATGAACCTGCATTAAGAAGAGCATCTGACTTATACCAAAAAATAAGCAAAAAATAAATTATTTTTATTTGTTTCTATATCCATTTTTTAGATAATCACTCTATCCCTCTTCTATCAAGTTCGTTTTGAACAATAGTCATTGTTTGAGAAGCAAAATACATTTCATCCCCAACACTTACTCTTTTTATATCCATTTTTTTAAGTCTTTTAAGTTCTTGTTTAGGAATTCCATCATGGTCTCCTAAAATAAAAACAGGATTTTTACCTATCTTTATATCTCTTATATCTTCTCCTCTTTTGTCTAGTATAAAGACTTCTTTTCCTGCAGTCAACATTTCATTAACCACTTCAATAACTCCTTTCTTTTCAATAAAATATCCAGGCATTACTTCATAATTCTGTCCTTGTTTATACTTATAGAGTATCTTTTTGATAAGTCCTGCAATGTCTTTTTTAGATATATCATGGTCAGAATCTTCTCCAAGTGCTTTTCCTGGAAACATTTCAATATGCTTTGGAGCATCAGGAGGTCCATTAAATAAAAGATGAAGTTTTACATTATTTCTAAGTTTGTGTGAAATAAAAAAACTCATTATAACTATCTGGCACGCAATATCCATTCTTCCGGCTTTCATCAGGTCATCTCCAAAATTTCCTGTTGTTCTTGCTCTTTGCGAATAATAAATGAATTCTCTCATAGAGATTCTAATAAAAATAGGTTTAAAGAATTAATGTTTTAATCTATTTTAAAATTCATTGGATATTCTTTTGATTCCAAATAACTTATGAATCTCAGAAGCGCACATTTTCTCTAACTGTCCTGATTCAACTAGGCAATCAAACTTTTCCATTCTTTTGTTTCTAGCATATTCTGGATTAATGAGCCCATATGCTTTTTGTAAAAATCCTGCAATATAATCTTTCATGATATCTAAAATCTATTTGGTTATATAAGTATTATTATAAATTATTAGAATTCTCATCCCCTCCTTTCTCTCTTGAAATATTAAAAAAATAAAAAAAATAAAAATGTTTAGCTTCTTAATTTAGAATCTAGCTGGTTTATGTTTTTGAAAACAATCTCTACAATAAACTGGCTTGCCTTCTGTAGGTTTGAATGGAACTTCACATTCTTTCTTACATTCTGAGCAAACTGCTTTATGCATTTCTCTAGGTCCGTCGTTAAAGCTTCTTCTTGCTCCAAATCCGCCGCCTCCGCCGAATCCGCCTCCGCTTCTTCTTGGTCCGCTGCTATTAAAATTTCCCATTGTATTATTTATATCCTCCGTGCATTAATTCATATACAAGAACTCGTAAGCTAACTTTTTATTTTAAAATAGGGTTTTAATCGAATCTTAAAAAGACTAAAATTTCC
>Ga0172381_10007196_pt1 | contig 11043 bp, 8 predicted proteins | sample Leawel6488metaG_FD_119754 | JGI IMG/M metagenome (GOLD analysis project Ga0172381, IMG submission 119754) | Leachate microbial communities from a municipal landfill in Southern Ontario, Canada - Leachate well 64-88 metaG | ecosystem: Engineered > Solid waste > Landfill > Unclassified | place... | reverse complement strand
TCCAGTTCCCGAAAAGCAATATCAATGATCGGACATATTTAATTATTAAAAATTTTGGATCCGCCGTCACTGTCTTGTTTATATTGTTTACCATGCTCACTCCCTATATCGTAAAAAACGGACACGTGAACGGAACGATGGAGATATCTGTTAATTTTGGATTTCTTTACCCCTTTCTTGGGGTTTATTTCCTCTCCTTGATGTTTATCGGACTGGCAAATTTATTAAAAAATATTTTCTCTTCCAACTACAACCAAATTGAAAAAAACCAAATAAGGTATTTTTTCCTGGGAGCCTTTTTGACCATATCCATTGGGGCGATCCCCAATTTGATCCTGCCGATGTTTTTCAAAATTTATAAATTCGCAAATTTAGGGCCGCTGGGAACCATATTTTTAGTGCTTTTCACCGCCCTGGCAATCGCCCGTTATCATCTTTTTGAAATTAAAGTCATCATAACTGAGCTTTTAGTGGCAACAATGGGGATAGTTCTTCTCTGCTTTCCTTTTTTAATGTCCAGCAACTTCAATCGGGTAATCGCCGTTATTGTATTTCTGGTCTTCTGCTTGATCGGCTACTTGTTAATAAAGGGTAGTTTAAAAGAAATCAAAAACAGCCAAATTCTTGAACAGAAAGTCGCGGAAAGAACCAAGGAACTGGCCGAGCGGAACGAAGAACTAGAAAAGTTTTACAAGCTGACCATCGGCAGGGAAGCGCGTATGGCGGAACTAAAGGAAAAAATCAAGGAAATGGAAAATAAAAATAGGGTATAATTGCGCATAGCCGAGCTAAAGGATAAAATAAAAGGGTTGAAAATAAAAAGCAAAAAATAATTTCAATTTTTACGGTTTGATAAAAAATGGATATTTACCTGGTCAAATCATCCATATTTCTCTTGGCTGCTTTTCTCAATTTTTTGTTGGCTTTTCTGCTATGGTTTAGAGGGAAAACAGCAGCTACTTTCTATTGCGGCTGGATTGCCTTGATTTCATGCTTGTATGCCGGTAGTTTCGGTCTTTGGTATATTTTTGCAAACTATCCCAGTTTGTTTCTAATGAGAATGACTTGGACATCCTTGCTTATCTTGCCTTTTTTTGTTGTCTTTACTTACCACTTCACGGAACAGCTGGAACATATAAAAATAAAATCTTTCCTTCTGATCTCGAGCGGTATTGTGCTTGTAGCCTTAGCGCTGACAACATCCTTATTTGTCTGTACGGCTTATATAAAAAACACTGTGGGCATGGGAGACTATGGCCCTCTTGAACCGCTAGGAAGATTATATGTTATTTTCGGCGCGGCAATAGGGCTGATAAATCTTATAAGGTATTATTTTAAAAGCAGCGGCTTGAAAAAAATTCAATCCAGATATTTTATCTTGGGCGTGGGCATATATTCAACCGCCTCGCTCATTGCCGGAGGGATCATGCCTTTAATGTCGAAATATTTTGAAAATTATGGGATCAATACTGATTTCGGCATAGAAATCAGCTCTCTTTTTTCTTTTGTCTGGGTAGGGCTGACGGCTTACGCCATTTTGAGATATAAGATCATGGATACCAGAATAATTCTGGGGCGGATCGGTATATACACCTTGACCAGCCTTACTTTGATCGTCCTGGTTTTAACGCTTGAATTTTTGAATAACGCTTTCTTTAAACTTCCCGCAATTTTTTTAACGATCGTAAACTCGCTGGCAACCGTATTTATTTTTCTCCCGGCTTTCCGATTTTATGAAAAAATGGCCGGCCGATATTTCTACTATACTTTTTATTCGCTTCAAAAATCCCTTTCGAATTTGATCAAAGAACTGCCGCACATAATCGAGTTAAACCAATTGGCTGATTTTGTGAACAAATCTCTTGTAGATTCTCTTCAGCTGGACAAGTCTGCTGTTATCTTAAAGCAAAGAGCTGTCGATGCTTATTCTGATCTTTTCAAAATAGAAACGTCCGAAGGATTCGATAAAGAAAATTTGGTTTTATTGATCGGAAAGCAAAACAACTTCCTTGCTGATTATCTCCAATCAACCAAAAAACTCCTGATCAGCGAAGAAATTCCTTATATTATCGCAGAGAAAAAATCTGAAAAAATCAGCGAGCTGTCTAATCTGAAATCCGATATGGATAATGCAAAAATATCAATGTTTCTGCCTTTCTTTATTAAAAAAGAATTGATCGGGATCATTGCCTTGGGCGACAAACTGACAGATGAACCGTATACGTCGCAGGAAATAAACTTGCTGTCTTCCCTGACAACACAGCTAGCCGTCGCTTTCAGCAACGCTCTTTCCTACCAAGAAATTCAAAAAGGAAAAGAAGAGCTGGAAAAATGGTATAAGCTGACCATTGGCAGGGAAGTGCGAATGGCCGAGTTAAAAGAAAAGATAAAAGAAATGGAAAATAAAACAAAATTAAGTAACGGCTAATAAAATAACTATGGATATTCTAACGCCTCTCATTTTAGTATTTATTGTTCTCACTTTGTTTATAGGGATTTTTGTTTACTTTAGCAATAAAAAAAGCAGGACTTCTTTGACTTTCTTGTTCTTCTGCTTGTTTGCGGCTATTTGGATGACGGGGGTATTAATGACCGCAAGACCTATCTCCACATATATAGGGAACCTTGGCTTCGGATTGTCATTTTTCGGGATTTGTTTTTTGGCCGCTGATTTTATGTATTTCGTCCAGATATTCCCTGAAGAAAAATACCTCCCCAAATGGATAAATATCTTTTTCATCAGCTCAATGGTTATAATAGGGCTGATGTCTGTATTGACAGATTTAGTAGCAGATAAAGTCTCCTATTCTAACGGAGTAATGATAAATAAAACATATGGTCCTTTGTACCCGGTTTTTGCTATTGTTCTTTTGTTCGGCCTGCTCACATCCATTACCTTTTCCGTTTTAAAATACAAAGAGTTAAAAGAAACGATAAAAAAACGGCAAGCTTCCTACTTCTTGGTCGGGATATTTTTGTCTTTTATCTTAACCGTATTTACCAATTTGATGTACCCTATGTTCAAGCTGGGATCTTACGAAGTGCCTCAATATGGACCGCTCTGTTTCAGCTTTTTCATTGTTTTTTCCGCCGTCGCCATACTCCGCTACCGCCTTTTCGATATTAAAATAATCATGACCGAAATATTGGTAGGCGCCATGGGTTTCGTGCTGTTGTTTCTTCCGTTTTTGATGTCGACAAATATTCTCCGCATATTGGCAATCACTGTTTTTATAGTCTTTTGTTTGATCGGTTATTTGTTAATAAAAGCTAGCTTGAAAGAAATAAAAAACAGCGAAACATTGGAGCAGAAGGTCAAAGAAAGGACCGGAGAGCTTGAAAAATCTGAAAAAGTGGCTGAAGAAGCGAAAAAGGTTGCCGAAGAAAGAGCCGCCGAGCTGGAAAGATGGTATAAGCTGACCATTGGCCGGGAAGTGAGGATGGCCGAGCTCAAAGATAAAATAAAAGAGTTAGAGAATAAATGATTTTAATGGTAAAAAAATCTATGCAAAACGAATCAACCAACCAGCATTGGAGCCAAGTCCTTGCCGATAAAGTATTAAAAGCTTTCCCCGATAAGAAAATTTACACCTGCGCCGCGGGTATCAGCCCGTCGGGCATTGTCCATTTCGGCAACTTCCGCGATGTAATGACATCTCTTGCCGTTGCCAAGCAATTACAGGCCGCGGGCAAAAAAGTCCGGCTGATTTTTTCCTGGGATAATTTTGACCGGTTCAGAAAGGTTCCGCTGGATATCAATGCTTCTTTTTCTAAATATATAGGCTTGCCGCTGACCGCGGTGCCTGAACCGGAAGGGAAGGGCGGGTCATACGCCGAATACTTCCAAAAAAAGTTCGAGCAGTCCATGAAAGATCTTGGTATCGAACTGGAATACCGCTATCAAACCGATGAATACAAATCCGGCCGTTACGATAAATTGATCATCCATGCCCTCCAAAAACGCAAAGAAATTGCGGAAATCTTACTGTCATTTATGTCCGGAAAAGCCAAAGAAGAAAAGGGGATAAATGAGGAAAAGTTCAGAAACGAATATTATCCGATATCTTTATATTCGCGCTGGACGGGAAAAGACAGCGTGAAAATATTAAATTACGATGGAGAGAATAAAATAACTTACCAATGTTTGGAAAGCGGAAAAACCGAAGAAATAGACATAACCAAAGACCATATCGTCAAGCTGGCTTGGAAAACCGATTGGCCGATGCGCTGGGGAGAAGAGAGCGTTGTTTTCGAGCCGGGCGGGGCTGACCACGCTTCGCCGGGCGGAAGCTACGATGTTTCAAGCGTTATTGCCAAAAAAATATTCAATATCGAACCGCCGGTCTTTGCCGGTTATCAATTCGTCGGCTTAAGGGGGCTGGATGGCAAAATGTCCGGCTCAAAAGGCAACGCGGTAACTCCCGGCCAGCTTTTGGAAATTTACGAACCGTCATTGTTGAAATGGCTTTATTTGAGCAAGAGCCCTGGCAGCGTTTTCAATTTGGCTTTTGACAGCGAGATCTATCGCCAATACAGCGAGCTGGACGCTGAATTCGAAAGTTACAAAAAAGGAGAACTTGATGCTGTTCGCAAGCAAACGCTTGACCTGACGCTAAACGAAAACAACGATATATATATTAATCCAATACCATTCCGGCAAGCGGTTGCTTTAGGACAAATAATACAATGGGATCTGGAAAAATTAGCGAGCCTGTTTAACGAGCTAAAAACCGATTACGATCCGCTTTCAATAAAATCAAGGCTGGTTAAAGCCCGCAACTGGCTGGAAATATACAATCTAGACCAGATGATCAGTTTAAGAGAAGAAGCCAACAAGGAATATTTAGAAAAAATGGCGCCGGAAGCTGTTGAACATATCAAGGCATTAAAAAAACACCTTGAACAAGATGCTTCTTCTATTGAAAAATTGGAAGAAATAGTCTACGGCATCCCTAAAAATCCTGATCTTGATATCAAAGCCAATATGCCCTTGCAAAAATCTTTCTTTAAAGATGTTTATAACCTTTTGATCGGCAAAGACCAGGGACCCCGCTTATCAACATTCCTTTGGGCGGCAGACAGAAAAAAGGTATTAAAACTTCTGGATATTTAATCTATAAGGAAGCGAAGATGACGAAGTTAAAAAATAAAAAAGATGGAAAATAACAAGCAATAAACAAAAAAATGGATCTTCAATTTTTAATAGTTCTAACTGCCGCACTGCTTAATTTGGAACTCGTAGGGATAGTTTTGATCCACGGTTTTAAACGCCGCTCCAGTAAATATTTCGTTTTAATGTCTTTAGGGATCACCATTTGGATAGTTTCCAATTATCTTTCCAACTCCGTGCAAGATTACCGATCCGCCATTTTATGGAATAAGCTGATTTTTATCGGATGCGCCATTGCAACATGGTCATTTTTAATATTCTCAAAAGTTTTTCCGGAAAATAGCATCCCGGGAAAAAAATATTTCTCAATATCTTTTCTTTTATTCGGCGCAGCAGCCGTTATCTCCCTAACCCCGTTCTTAATAGAAAAAATTACATTGAAAGAAAATTTTTCCGAGATAACCTTCGGCCAGGGAAAATATTTTTACGTTGCTTTTTTAGCCGGCTGTTTGATAACGGCCATAACGAATATGATATATAAATATTCAAAAACTGCGGAGCAGGAGATCAAAAAAACCCTCCGGCTGCTGATCTCGGGGATGGCCGCCTTTTTAATATTGAGCATCATAACCAACTTATTGCTTCCGATCTTCTTCAAAAACTTTTCGCTGACCAACTTCGCCCCATTCTATACTGTAATATTCATATCCATCTTCGCTTTCGCGATATTAAAATACGGATTTCTTAATATCAAAGTCATCATCAGCGAAATGCTGGTCGCTGTTATGGGAACAGCCCTCTTTATTTTTCCTTTTCTTATGCCGACAGACACTTTAGCTGCACTGGCTTTCGGATTTTTCCTGTTGTTCCTCGTCATCGGTTATTTATTGATAAAATATACATATAAAGAAATAAATGCAAAAAATCTTCTGGAAGGACTGGTCCAAGACCGCACTAAAGAACTTGAACAGAGCAAAAAAACAGCCGAGGAAAGAGCGGCCGAACTGGAAAGATGGTATAAACTTACCATCGGCAGGGAAGTGAGGATGGCCGAGCTGAAAGACAAAATAAAAGAGATGGAGAATAAAATAAAAAAATAATATTATATTTTTGATTTTATGCCTGCATTAAGTTTAAACATTTTTGCAATACTTATTTTAATTTCTACGATATTCAGCTTATTCTTAGGCTTATTGGTTTTTTCCAAAGATCCAAAAAAACAGCTTAACAGGATATTTGGAGCATTCGGAATAATAACGGCTGTATGGAATTTCACTAATTTCATGTCCGCGATAGAGCCGGAAGCGATATGGGTAAAGCTTGCCTATGGGATAGGCGCATTTGTCCCGGCTTTTGGAGTTTTCTGGTCTCTTGCTCTTTGCAACAAAAAGCTGACCAAGCTAAAAGTATTCATCTATCTGGCTCCAGCCGCGATATTGCTCTTCGTTTCAATTGCCGGAGATCTATTGATAAAAAATGCTGAAAACATCTCCGCCGGCGGAAGTTTTAAAGGGGTGATGGGGCCGGCAATGCCTTTTATGTCGGCATATTATTTATTTGCCGCAGGAACCATAATCTATATTCTTGCTTCATCATATCTCAAGGCGGAAGGCAATCTTAGAAAACAAATACTCTATATATTATTGGGAGGAGGCATATGGAGCACGTTCACCGCTATTACCAGCTTCATTTTGCCTCTGTTCGGAATAACAGCTTTCGCAAGCCTTGATAGCGTCACAGTGATCATTTTATTAATATTTACGACTTTAGGCATCGCCCGTTCCAGCCTTTTCGGCATAAAAGTGGTCTTAACGGAAATACTTGTAGGGATAATGGGAACCATACTGCTGGTTGTCCCTTTCTTTATGCCGAATACCGGCCTAAAAATATTGATGGCTTTAATTTTTATATTCTTTAGCTTTATCGGCTATATACTGGTCCAATACGCCCGCAAAGAAGAGAAGATGAAAGAAATGCTAGAGCAAAAAGTGAATAAAAATACCGAAGAGCTAAGCCTTAATAAAGAAGAGCTTGAAAAGTTTTATAGATTGACCATCGGCCGAGAAGTGAGAATGGCGGAATTGAAGGAGAAGATAAAAGAACTGGGCGGCAAATAACGGACTGGGGATATTATAATATTTACAATAAATAATGGCGGGTTATAATAAATAAAAAGATTCAACTAAATATGCCTAAAATACTAGTTATTGAAGACGAACAGATACTGGCGGAAATGTATAAAGACAAATTTGAGAAAGAGGGTTTTGATATTGTCATGGCAAGAGATGGAAAAGTAGGAATGGAGGTTATGAAAAAAGAAAAACCCGCTTTGGTCTTGCTGGATATTCTCCTGCCTAACGAGAATGGAATTGAATTTTTAAAAAAGAAAATGGAAGATCCTGAAATCTCTTCCATCCCAGTGATAGTCTTTTCCAATTTCGATGATCCGGACACAAAAAAAGAAACCCTCGCCCTGGGAGCCAGGGAATATCTGATCAAATCCAACCACAACCCCAAAGAAATAGTAGCGCAGATAAAAAAACACTTAGTATAAATAATTTAAGTTTCTCGCCAGGAGAAATTAATTTCAGCTGATCTATATGTCCAGCGTTAAAAAAATCTCTATTGCTATTTTAGCCTCTGTCATTGTCCTTTCTGCCATAGGTTTTGGATATTGGAAGTTAAACCAACTAAAGACTGTTAAAGAAGGAGCAGAAACGGCACCGGCAACAACAAGCGAAGAAAAAACGCCAATAAAAGTGGTGGCAGGAGGAGCAGGATATCAAAAAGTTCCTTGCCTAATTTTAGACGAAAAATACTGCAATGGAGGAACTCCAATCTATAATGAACAAAAAGATTTTATCGGCTTGGGATTCAATTTACCGAAAGGAACGAAAATATATTCTCCCTTTGATGGAACGATCGATAACGATATAGTCACTCAAAAAATGTCCAGCGGATTATATTACGGATTTGAAATATCGGAAACATGCAATTCAGGAGAAGGCAAAGACCAGCAACGCAACTTCTTTTCCGTTTTCGGGGATATAAAAACGATCAAGTCTGATAAGCCATATTTTCCAGAGAATCCGAACAGACTAGTCAGCGACCCTGTCCAGAAACAACAAATAGTAGCCGAAACTTTAGGAAAATCAAAGATCACTACTCCGGATGGAAATTATGATATTGTTATTGATTTTACGGCTTTAGATCTTAATAAAAATATTTTAAGCCAAAAAATTGAATATTTAGAACAGTTTTTTCCTTATCTTAAAAATGATATCACAAAATAAAAAAAATAATATCGGCCAGAGGTATTTACAAAAAACAACAAAAATGTTAAAAGCAACCGAAAGCCGACGTTATTTTAAAACTTTAAATATACTTTTTTTATGAACAAAAAAACTACGCTGATAATAACCTTAAGTATCGTTATCATTGCCGTTTTGACGGTTGCCGGGATCTTCTTTGCAAGACAAAAGCAAGATGCCGTACAAAATCCTGTTGAATCGCAGACCGCTACCTCTGTTGACGCTGGAAACGGAGAAACAACATCCTCAACCTCTGCTAATTCTTCTACGGAATCTTCTGTAGTTTCCGCTACTGCTCCGGGACTAAGCTCTTGCGTTGTACTAGATGAAGAATACTGCAGCAAAGGAAAGCCATTTTACTATCCAACTGATGATTCAACGGCCGCCGAACTCAAAGGAAAACTTTCTAGCGTTGATTTTAACTTGCCGGAAGGAGCAAAAATATATGCTCCCTTTGATGGAGTAGCGGAAGATGTAATGTATATTGACGAAAACGGCAAAGAAGTAAAGATGATTATTGTAATGGCTCTTCCGATAGCTAACCTAAGCAATGCGCTAGAAATGTCCTTTACTAATGCAGACCTTGAGCCATCATTAAAAAAAGAGATCTCGACAAATGGACCGAAAAAAATGATTATTTATAAAGACTCTTTAAACAAAACCGATGAGAATATCGTTGGCGCAGGAACAAAAGTAAACAAAGGCGAGCTGATAGGAAAGATAAACGATTTAAGTTTTGCGCGGGATAATTGTAATCTCTTTATCGATTCTTTTAATAAAAACTTTGTTGAGAGTTCCCGCCCAACCGTTAATATTGAGAAATTAAGAGAATATTTCAGCTATATCAAGTAGTATAAAAAGCTATCTCCAAAAAGGGGATAGCTTTTAATTTAAAAAATATTTAATAAGCGGAAACTAAAAAATGAAAATTCCAGCCAAAATAACACTATTATTATTTATTCTTGTTTTGCCAATTATTTTTGTTTTTTCCGGAAAAATTTTTCCGGAAATTGCCAAAGCTGCCTGTTCTGTCGGAATTTGCAATAACGGTCCCAGCAATACCGATTCAGGGGGTTGCGGAAACGGAATTGCTTGTAATGAAGGTAATCCCTGGAAACAATATATAAGGATAGAATGGTGCAATAAAGATAACGCTTGCTGTTTCAATATCTATGGAGACCTTTGTTCCACTGGAGATAAATGCATCCCTGGCGAAAAAGGCTTAAGGGCTGGCGATTGCAACTGCGGCACGTTTAGTCCCTCTATTTACAAAGCTTGTTGCTCCGGCTCAACTCCTTTCTCCTGCATAAAATCTGCTAATTTTTTTCAAGACAATTTCTCTCCAGATGAAGGACAGTGCCCAGAGAATGCTCCGGAAACAGAATACGGCGTGACTTCTTGCCCTGCAAGCGCAAGCTGCACCTCCTGCCAATACAAATCGGGAAACGCCTGTTTTAATAATTGCCCAGGCACAGACACCAGTTGCGGCTGCACCAGCGGCAGTTGTATCAACTGCAACATCCTTGACGGCTGGTATAATTCCGGCTCAACTTATTATGGTTGCGACGGAAACAACCGCTGCACTTACCAAAATCAGGAATACCGCAACTACTCCTGTTCTGAAACAAGTTGCACCTATTCGGTAACCAACACTCAAACTCTCAAATCGGGATGCGCTTATAACGCCAGTTGCGTTGCCGGCAGCAATGAATGTTCCTCTGGACAAACGCGATGTACTCTAGGCACTAACTCTCTTCAAACTTGCTCAAATTGCGATACTGATCCCTTTCTAGAATGGTGCGATTCTCTATGGTGCGACTACGGATGTTCCTCTGGTAACGTTTGCAAATCCGCCCCTGCCCCTTCTCAATCCGGCTTATTCGTTGGCAACCTTTTCCATGTTCTTGAACCCAACTACTGCGACGCTGAAATAGTATGCGATTGGGAATACGGCGCAGAATGCTCTCAATTTGTCCAAGGGGATACAGTCTATATTCTTCATAGAGTCGGCTCATGCAACCCTGTTCCAGGCAGCAGTCTTTACTTATACAAATGGAATGGCAGCAGCTGGAGCCTCTGGGGAACCGGGGGGCCATGCAACTGGGGATCTGGATATGTCTGGTGGCCGTGGGATGGTCTTGACGCTGGAAGGTATAAAGCCTATTTTGCTGGCCAAGAAAAACAGTTTACCATTATGGGACCCCCCTCCGTTAATACTAAGAATGCCAGCTCAATAGAAAAAACATCGGCTCAATTAACGGGAAATATTACCGATACTGGCGGCGCGAATCCTACCCAAAGAATTTTGGAATGGGGAACATCGGCAGGCAACTATACTTCCAGCCAAGACTTGGGAGCTGGAGGGACCGGAGCATTCAGCTACACACTGACAAACCTTTCTCCAAACACAACCTACTATTTCAGAGCCAGAGCTTACAATCAATCCGGCTGGGGGTATGGAGGAACAAATCTCTTTACAACCTTAAAAAATATAACTGTTCCCTCTGTCACGACTAATAGCGCTTCTTTGGTCGGAACCAGCACCGCCCAGCTTAACGGCAACGTCACAAGCGCCAATAATGGAAATATAGACCAGAAAGATTTTGAATGGGGGACGTCAAC
>Ga0172381_10007195_pt1 | contig 11045 bp, 13 predicted proteins | sample Leawel6488metaG_FD_119754 | JGI IMG/M metagenome (GOLD analysis project Ga0172381, IMG submission 119754) | Leachate microbial communities from a municipal landfill in Southern Ontario, Canada - Leachate well 64-88 metaG | ecosystem: Engineered > Solid waste > Landfill > Unclassified | place... | reverse complement strand
GATCGTACCATCCACTGTATACCGTCTCGTGACCGGGGCAACTCCTGTCCCGATAGCGCCGGCTCCATGCTCGGCAGATGCGACGGCCGATCCACTAACGGACTTGACCGTCACAGCTCCCGTCGATGCAAGAGTCGCGTCGCCAGATGCGGCGACTTCCTCGTAGCTGTCTCCATCAGCAACGAGAATCGATCCGGCGGTATAGGCGGTAGCTCCCACGTCCGAGAGATCCGCCAACTCAGCAGTGCCAGCCGGCACAATCGCGTTGAAATCGCACGATGTCAGCGTGCCCTCATTGACGTACAATGCACCTTCGGCACTGCCGTCAATGTGCTGGAACACGCAACCGGTTTCGTAACCGGTAGCTCCGTCAGTCGGAACGGTAGTTCCGTGATCGTGGAGCAATCCGGTAACGGCATCAGGATTGGGGGCTGTCATTCGCAACAGCCTACAAATTCGACCGATCATTTCTGATCTCCTGGTTCTAGGGTTGCCAAAACAAAACACGAATGCTACGCTAAGTAGCCCTGTCGGCTAACATTGATCGGGTCTGCCGAACTCTGATAGGTCAGACTTGCGGTATCGCCAATCACGTTAATCTGCTGCCGAGCGGCAGCCCCGGAAAGATGCACAGAATCACCAATCTGAGAGAGCACAATACCCTCATCAATGACCGCATCTTCGCCAAACAATCCGAGTGCGCACGTCACTTGGTTTTGAAGCATGATTACCACGAATTCGCGGTACTGATCCGCAGCAAGTAACACTGCACTCGTTACAGCTCCAGTTGCTTTTCCACTCGTAGCCATTACCGTTTCCCTCCGCCTTTGTAGGTCTTGGGATACTTCAGCTCAAGTCGATGGCGAACGCGTTTGGCTTCCTCCGCCGTTGCGGTTTGAATGCCTTTCGAGTTCTTAGCACCTGAAGCCACCTGCGCCTTCTGCGAAGCCGGCGCTTGAAGCGTTCGCGTGAGCCGGCCTATGCCGGTTCCCGCCATTGCTTTGTTGCGTCGTGCCATCGCGGCTTTCTCCGCAGGCGTATAGGGCTTCTTCCCTGGCATTAGATCGGGTTTCCCTTGTATTCGATCGAGTACGTGCCGCCGGTCAATCCACGGCGGAAGTATCCCGGTCGTTCCTCTCGATACCCCATCTGTCCGTAGACTTGAGGACCGTTCTTTTTGTCACGCGCTACCGCATCAATGAGTAGACGCACGAATTCAGCCGAGTGCGGGCCGGGCTCGTCATTCGCCCGAACCTCCACCACGGCAAGGCAAGACTCGATGTAGAGTTCTGCCATTTTCATTCCGCCAAGCGGATATGGGTAGGTGTCCGACAAGGCCCCCTGATACGCTTCGTACTGGTACGCGAGCGGCCACGAGCTGTCGGGCGTGGGCCAGAACAAGGCTTCCTTTCTCTGGCCGGTTGACATGTCGCTTGCCTTCCACCTCTCGGCAACATATCGCGGAGCGCCAGTCATTGACGCGCCCGATCGGTATTCGAGAATATCGGGTGTCGGGATCACAACAATATCCCGCCGGTTTTCTTGCTCCGGATAATGAAGCGGGCCGATGAAACGTGCGAAGTCATCGGGTAGGTCGTAGTCTGCCGTGCCGCTCACAACGGAAAGCGTTGTCCACGGTCGTAGGAAAGTCCACTCGTACCCGGCAATGTCTTGCGCTCCGTCAATGTCGGTCTTAATAGCCGGCGGATAGTAGACGCGCCGAATGCCGCTGTTCATCCAGCGGTTTATGTCGGCGAGTTGATCGACAGTCCAGGAACTTGACGTACGACCGTAGCCGGCCAGAAAGCCGATCTCGGCACGAAGGTCCGGAGCACCGATACTCAAACCACTCTCTGCCATCACACGTTCTCCAAATAGGATGCTGCGATACGAAGCACTTCTGGATTGTCACCAGCAAGCCCAAGCATGTGATTGCATTTCTGACACAGCAAACCACGCACCCTTCCGGTAGTATGACAATGATCTACATGCAGCCGCTTACTCCGCTTGGTGCCGGGCTTGCTTCCACATATCAAGCACACTCCGTTCTGCTCAGCCAGCATCTCTTCATAATCCTCAATCGAAATGCCGTAATCGCGAACTAGCCTAGCCTCTCTGGATCTTCGGAGTATCTTTTCCTTGTGCCGCAAATACGTATTGCGCGCATTTCTCTTCTTCCTGGCCTTATTTTCCGGCTTAGACCAGTAATCCTTCTCGTACCTGGACTGCTTCGCCATATCAAACCTCGAAGTGAAAGGCAGCCGAGGGCGGGGAAGAGAAACCCGCTCTCGGCCTGTTCGTTGCAACGAACTCCGTATCAGGCGAGCGTGGAGCCCGCAGTGAACACGACACGCCACAAACCAGCCGCGGAGGCGACGCCGGCCCATTCGAGTACAGTCTCCTCTGCCAGGGCGTTCATGGTAATCGTCGCCAGAGCGGTGGTGGGAACAGCATTCGCGATACCCTGAATACCACTCGTGACGGTAACGACAAAGTTGTTTGTCGTAACGGCCGTGGTAATCACGGAGAACGCTTTCCGCTGCCCTGACAGCGTACCGTCGGCGAGCGTGAACGTGGCATCGGCGGAAATCGACGTCCCGACGATATAGGACACGCCACCAACCATGCAGACTGTGGCTCCGCCGGCTGCGGCGAGCGTAACGACCTCGACGCCGCCGGACTGCGAACCGACTTCGAGGCGCGCAAGACACTTGCCCGCGGTCGAACTTCGATCCACGGTCTGGAGAGGCACGGCGGAACCGGCACCCTCGAAACCTTGATACCGGAAATAACCGGCGTACGTTCCACCGCACTCGAACGTGAGACGACCAACACCGATGGTCGTGCTCGCCTTCGATAGGATGTTGCACGTCGATCCCGGGGCATTGATCTCGACGAATTGCCCGTTCGCCTGCGCGGCGTAGTTGCGAGCGGCGACGCCCGCGAACCACCGAGCATTCGTGATCGACGGAAGTTCAACGCGATTGGTACGCTTGGCGTCGTAGGCCGTGGCCGTGCCGTAATCGTAATCGTAACACACGGCCTGACCCTCAAGCAACGCGGTTGCGCCCGTGAACCACACGAAAAGCGGGTTGGCTTCCGCCTTTGCAATGTGGGCATTGAGCGATTGGGGAGAACCCATTTCATTCAACCTTTATGTTAGAGACAATGGCTTTCGAGGTATTCGATCGCCTTTTTCAGTAAGTCAACGTCTTCATTCAGGAAGCCAATACCGCCATTACAGCGACCGCATAGCCATCCACGAAACTTTCCCGTCACATGATCGTGATCCATGTGCAGTTTTTTGCCGAGTTCATCCTCGGTCTTGCCGCACATTTCACACGATCCAGTGAAAGCAGCCTCGATTTCCTCAGGGCTTGCCGAACACGGAGCATGACACTTTTGCTTCGCCTCTGAGCGGGAGCGAGATAGCGCGACCATAAATCGCGCATGATCGCTTGCCTCCCATCTTCGATTCCTTTCAAGCACCGCCTGCGGATTGGCCTCGTACCTTTCCTTAGCCAGGCGGTTATAGCACGGAATGCACTTGCCGACGTGACCGCGAGTTCCGTCCTTACGCACATAGGGCGTATGATAGAAGTACTTCGCGTTCAGTGGTTTCGTGATTCCACACACAGTACAGGTTCTCGTTTTCTTCGCCATGACCGACTCCGGGGTTCTGGTTATGATCGCCAGTCTTTATCATAACCAGAATTCTACACGAACGCAATGGTCATGCAGGATTATAGAGAACAGCCTGCCTCCTTAAGTTCGTGCAGATCATCTGCAACGTGGCGTCGAGATCGACACGACGGACAAGGTGCTTGTTGGGCACCATGTAGGGCTTCGTCATGTTGTTTTCCCAGCCGGGCATGACACCGACCGCCAACCACTTCCAATCCAGCATGTAAACCGGATTCTCGGTGTCGTTGTCGAGGTACGGCGCGTAGATCACCGGGGACGACTTGAACTGAACCCGCCCGCCCTTGCTGTCAAGGTCGTTGCCGAGATTCATGTTCTGGTCTTCGAGCAACTCTTCCATGATGCCGAGAACGGTATCGTTCGTGTAGATGCCGTTCGCCATCGCGCCGAGCGTGGGCTCCGCATGGGAGACAACGCTACGGAAGCGAGTCTTGCGGGCCGCGCGTCGCATCTTGCGCACGAGATCCGTCTTGCTGATCTCCGAGTACGGAGCGCTCCAATTCTTCCAACGCGTGTACGTGGTCGAATTGATGCCGGCACGACCGGAGGTGAAGCCGGTGGGATTCCCACCCGTGAAGCCTTCGGTGGCGTTCTTCACGATCCAGTAGGCGATACCGAACGGGGTGAGCGTGTCGGTGTCGTCAACGGGCTTCGACCAGAGCACGGCTTCGAGGTACTCGTACAGCGAGACCATCATCGCGACGTACCGGGTCTGGATCAGATCGACGATCGCCTTCCCTCCGCGTTGGAAAGCCGGCTCCCGCTGATCGTAAATGTAGTGCGCGTTGACGTGTCGCGGCGTGACCGAACCTTCGATCATGGTGTCGGTCATTGCGGTTCCGTCCGTTTCGTACATCGCTACGGCGCGAGCGCTGTAGTTGTGGTCGATCTGCGCCTGGAAGTCCCAGGGGTAGCCGCCATCGAATCGCTTCTGGCGATTCTTCCACATTTCGCGCACGGCGACGTGATCTTGCAAGTCCGTCTGCAAGTCGAGGAAAGCGCCCTTTTTGATGAGGTTCTGATGCGTCAACAGTACCGCATCGTCAATGTCTGCGTATTGCAAACCCATCTTTCAGATTCCTTCGCTATGACCTGTCCGCGAAGTAGCGCTTGTCTAGCATATCGGCTACTTCATCGGTAGGCGACCTTTCGGTCTTGCTCTTGCTACCGCCGGGCCGGGAAATATCCTGCGCGGCGCGTTTGTCCATACGTTCAGCGAGTTGCGCTTCGTCCAGTCGCGCAAAATCATCCTTGAGAACGATCCGTGCCACTTCGTCGAACATGTCGTCCAACTTGGGCACCGGGAGATTGCTTGCCCGATAACCTTCAACCAGAATAGCAATCTTGCCTGCGATCGCATCTGCCGTTTCCGGCGTAATGTTGACGGCGGAGACTCCATCCTTTCCAAGCACCTTGTCGAACGAATCGCTCAACGCGGTAACTTTGCCCTCAAACCACGTCGCAATCTCTCGCTCACGCGCCGCGTCCGCAGCCGAAGACTGCGACGCCTGTTCCGCGCGGAACCCGTCGAGTTGCTCTTGCTGGGATTCCACCAGCTTCTTCATTGCCTCGAACGCGGCAATCACGTTCGGGTCTGTTTCCTCCGGGTCGAGCTTCGGCAACGCGTCTTCGAGTGCCTTGCGCCGATCTTCGGCGGTCTTGGCATCTTCAGCGCGCATTGCTTCCAACTCTTCGGCTTCGAGTCGCGAACGCCCTGCCGCTTCCCGCTGCGAGACGAGCTGATCCACTAGCTTGTCGTCACCGAGGGCGACGGCATCGGCCGCGCTGATGCCGGCATTGATTGCCCGCATTATTGCAGCGGGGGTAGTTCCCTTGTGTCCTCCAGCGCCGGCTCCGTTGCCGTCTCCGCTTCCTGCGCCTTCTTCACTTCCGCCTTGACCGTCCGTACCAGCCGAACCGCCCGCGCCAGTATCAGAATCACGTTCGCTACTTTGTTCAGGACTGACAACAGTGTCGCCATCGCTCTTGTCCTCTCTCTTCGTGCCGTCACCTTCAGACACGAACGCCCCGCCACCGTCAGCGGCTTCGCCCTTGCTGGCTTCCTTGGCGGCATCTGCGCTCGCGGTTGTCGCTGCGTCGATCTCTGCGGTGAATTCTTCGGTGAGTGCCATAACTTCGTTTCTCTCTTCTAGGTGAAATTCTCGATATACTCTGCGAGCATTCTTGCACGATCTGACGAGTCTCTTAAATGCCCAAGAGCCATGTTGCATCCCTTGCACAGCCACCCACGAAAAACTCCCGTTTCATGGTCGTGATCCAAGTGCAATTTTTCACTGCACTCATCCTCTGGAACTCCACACGCAAAGCACTTTCCAGTGAACGCCTCACGTATGAACTCTTCGCTAGAAATGCAAGGAGCGTATCCATGCTTTATCGAGTACCTAGCAACCCTCACTAGGGCGTAGTGAAAACGGCGAGCCATTTCGTTTTCAGGACTCTTCCGATTGCACGTTACCTTGTTCTCCTCGTAGTATCTGCGCCTCGCTGCCCTTACCGCTGACCTTTTCCTGTTCGCAGACTTTTGCGCATTGTAGCATGTTCTGCACTGGCCCCGCACTCCGCCGGACCTAGGCGGAAACTCACTAATACACTTCTCGGCGTTGCATGTACTGCAAATCTTAGTCATAGCTTGCGTTGTCATGTAACCCTCTGCATTTTAGCGCCTTTTCGCGTTCAGCCTTGCTCTTGTAAATTGGATCACCGCTCAGATTGACCTCTACGTTGAGGCCGTGCTTTTTGTAGTGATCCCGCAACTCTTGGGCTTGCCACGGTTGCACACCGGACGCGGTACACGGAGCCATTGGCCAGCCGGGATTCGTCTCCGTCTGCAACGCCTTGCGTTCTGCGGCAAAGCAGCGCTCGGCAATCGTTCCATCTTCAAGCGTGATCGTTTGCGGGTGGTCTTCATGCATCTGCATGAAGCGCTCAACGATTGTCCCGTCGCTCGTAATGTAGCAGTAGGCAGGCATGTTCACATTCTACCATGTTTGAGTATTGTAAGTGTGCGATTGACAGAGGTAGCCGGCCAAAGGCACGTAAAAGCCGAGTATTACGCTGATGAGCCGGTACTAGAACCGGCGCTCATGAGTTGCTGCATCATCTGGGCCGTCTGTGACTGCTGTGGAGCTGGAGAACTGGCATGCGTGTATGTTCGCTGCGTCATTGCTGGCTTGAAGCCAGCGCCAGACGCGGGCCCCCGGGTACTCTCGGGCATGTCCACGAAGATAACGAACTCGTCAGCTTCGGGGAAGTTGGCATACTCGCCCGCTCGCTTCAAGATCGCCTTGACGTCGATAACTCCGCCCTGCGCCATGATAGCGTCGGCAAGCGGCAGGATGAACTCGTTCACGATGCCACGCAGCTTGCCGAGCTTCACTTCGGGGCTGTCCTTTTGCATCGAGTGCACGTTCAGTTTGATGTAGAACGATCCGAACTCCGCGTTGCGACGTTCCGCCGGCCCGAACTCCACCGGGATCTTCCAATCGACGCCCGGCACGGTCTTCATAAGCATTCGCTTCTTCACCGGGTCCGTCCACTCGTAGTACGCGAGCGCTTGGAATACCGACTCGGTAGCGGTAATCGTCGTGTCGCTCATATCGTCAAGCTGCGCGTTCGCGGCACCGGAGATCAGCTTGTCTTGCATGGCAGTCTCCGCCTGCGCACCAAGACCACCGAGGGAATCGAGGTTCCCGGCGAAGTACGACATGAGATCGCGAGTCTGAAGGAAGAACAGCATTGTCTGCGGATCAATGCCGCCGGCCTTGAGCACCTTGGGGTCTTGCCCTTGATACTTGAAGCCTTCGCCGTCGCGAGCGTTTTTGAAGGCCCCTACGCCTTCGTCGTCATTGGCGAAGCCAAGGCAAGTCTTCTGAGAGTCGGCACCGTTGCCTAGCTTGCGGAACAGCGAGTTGCCGAGATCGTGCAAGTCACGCCACAATGCGACCGAAGGCAAGGGCATTAGCTGCCCCGGAATCGAATTGTACGACAGCTTGAAGTATGGCGAATGTCGCAACTCGTCAAGGTCGACTTCGCGAATAACGCGCTTGTCGCGTACCGCGACGGTGACGAGAAGCCCTTCATCGGGAACCCACACGTCACGCAACCACTTCTTATCCTTGTACGTGACCATCGTTTCATCAACGGCGATCTGTTGCGTGCGACGTTCTCCGTTCGGTCCCAGCGGAGTTCTTTCGTCACGCGACAAACCTTCCTTGTTGACGAACCGCTTGTCCTCCATGATCTTTTCGTAGTCTTCCCAATAATCGTTACCCTCGAAGTCGATCGTATCCATACGCGTAGCCGACATGTCGATGAAGTAGTCGTCCAGGGTCACGAGATCCGCGAACGTCTTCCCGTTGTTCAGGCCGCACTTAATGACGCCCCAAGGTGAGAAGATCGCCTCAGTCACCCACTGACGCAGGGTGTGAACGAGATTGATCTCGCCCGGTATCAGGTTGAGCGCCTCTTGGAATGTTGCCGCCAGCGGTCGTATGTCTTGACTGACGGTCGACAGCATTGCTGTCGGGGCACGCGCTGCAAGCCGTCGCACGAAGATCATAACGGCGAGCGCAAGGAAGTTCACGGGCACGATACGTTCGGCTCCGCCTTCAGCATAATGCGAGCCGCAGAATTGCTGGAACGCATCGAAGCGTTCTCGACGGGGGAAGATCATTTGCCGAAGCGACCATTCAATCGCCTTGTCTAGTCGACCCCATCGGGTCTCGTTCATGTAGAGCGCCATTTAGTGTCTCCAACTATCCGGTAATTCAAACATCGGATTAGCTCCCCTCCGCATTTCTTCGCGCATCTGATTGCGCCATGCAAGGGAGCCGTAAGCGGCTTTGGGCTTTTCAGCTTCGGTCGGAGAAAACTTGCGCTCGTCAAAGCCTTTAACGGCAAGGGCGTCAGCAATGACCCTATCTCCGTGGTTCGACTTGGCACCGGTCGGGTCTTTCTTCGATAGTGACCGCGAGTGCGCAACGCTACCATCGGGCGTATGCACGTATTCAAGACACTCTTGAATTGCGATTCGAGAGTAGTTTGCGATGGTGTTGCGTTCAAGACGATTTCGATACTCACTGAGTAGAGATAGCTTCGATTCTTTCGTGCTAGCCCATCCCGGTATGTTCGAGATTTTCTTCGAGATCGCTTCTTCCTGTCGCTGGTAGTAAATGTTTCCATAACCCAGCTCCACGATCTTCGCGCCTGTCTGTCGACCGGGACCGTTCCTTTCCCAGATTATAAACGCATCCCCCGCCCACTTGGCCAGCGCGACAGCTTGGAGGGCAAGACCTTCTGGCCGAACATAGGGGTTGGCGTACTCGAAGACTTTTGCGCAAGTCCTAGTATCGTAACCCATTATCGTAGAATTGGACGCGCCGGTTCCAGCGCTGACGTCGATCCCGATAACTACCTTCATGTCGGTCGGAAACTGGTACTTGTCCTCCGTGAGGTTACACCAGACTTTCAGCCGGCCAATATCGGATTCTCGGAAGCGAATCGGATCTCCCGTGAGCGCGTCGTGCTCAAGATCACCGATGTACGAAGCGGGGCGGGCGTTCTGCCGCAAGTAGACTTCGATCTGATCCGGCTTGAAGAATTGCCAACCGGAACCCATGTAGTCAATGTCAAGTTCCTGCGCGATTTCCTGCGGAGTTGCGGCGCGGTCGCACTCGTTGTCGTACCACGGACTTCGGATCTTGCCATCGAGTCTGAACTTGAAGTTGCGTGGGTACACGTGCTGTACGTCGAGGATCTTCAGATTGCCATCAGTGTCAGTCGTGTATAGACCTTGTGCCTTCTTCGGGTGTTCGCTCCAATGGAGGCGAAGTATATTGTCCCCGCCCAACTCCATCATCTTTTCGCGAGTCTCGTAGAACGCGTTGTTCGTTCCTTCGGGAGTTGAGTTGAATAAGCGACATGGCGTAGCGTCGCGCGTAGCTGAGAGTACAGAATTGCCTTGCTCGACCGCCGCGAACTCGTCAAGCAAGATCGCCGTGCGCCTATCTCCACGAGCAACTCTTCCGGTAGTCGACTCGCCATCAACAACAGAACCCGTCTCCGGATTCTCAATGTGCATCTTGCTTCGATGCCGTGACTTGTTGTACCCAAACGGCTGAAGCCAGCTTGGCATGTTGTCGATTAGGAAGTCGAACTTCCAGAATAACGCTTTCGGATTTCCGGCCTTGTCCACATAGTCTTCAACGCGCGAGACCATGAGAAACGACTGGTCTTCACGAAATCGCCACATCCAGGCAATGGCTGCCATATTGATCCATGAGGCACCCATGTCTCGTGACTTCTCGATGAGCAAGTCGTGCTCACCGATGGCACGGATAATCCTCAGAATGGCTTCCTCTTGGAAGTCGTAGAGAATAAAAGGGATCTTAGGGAATGGCTCTGATCTTGGATCATACGTTAGTCCAAATCCGTTAATCCAGAATATTGGATCTTCTGCGCAACACTGGATTATCCCATCCCTGAAGGTCTTATCATCGGAAGCGCGTAACTGAACTTCCCTTCTCCAGATAAGATTCGACTTGTAGTCACGAGGAACTCTATGCCTCCAGGGCGTCTCGACCCTTGCCATCTGGTGGTCCTTTCAGATACTCCAAAGCCTTCATGATATTGGCCTCAGAGTCTCTGAAGTATCCCAGAGCCCTGTTACAATGGTCGCATAAGAACCCGCGAAATATCCCTGTTGCGTGACAATGGTCCATGCACAAATCCTTAGCGCAATCGGATTCAGGTATACCGCATATAGCGCATTTCCCGGTATATCCGTTCCGCACTTCAGACTCATCCGATATGCATGGCATGTACCCTAATTCAATCGCCTTCTTCGTGGCCCTGATTATTGCATGCCTGAATCTATGCTTAGCCTTGCTTTTTGCGATGCACGCTGCGCGTTTCTCGGGATTACGTAACCTATATTCCCTTCTGGACTTCGTTGCACGCTCGCGATTAGATGCATCCCATTCACGTGATTTCTCGGCGTGGCATGAAGAGCAGATATTCTTTCTCGTTGCAGCGCCGTCAGATTTCCTGATGTAACCGGTGAGCGCAAACTTTTCCTCGGGCTTAGTCTCACCGCATCGCTTACATGTCTTTTTCACGGCAAGACTCCGAGCAGTAAAACCTGATCCTGGATGCATCGACAACAACGCCACACGAAATTGCCATTATGACAGATCCAAGGCTGCGACCGCAATCATGCTTTAGCCTAGCCCCACATACATCGCAACCGCTAACCCTTTCGATCGTATTACCCTTCTTCTTCCCAGCGATTCGGGGCAACTTTGAAGAATAAGTCCGCCACTTTC
>Ga0172381_10007194_pt1 | contig 11048 bp, 10 predicted proteins | sample Leawel6488metaG_FD_119754 | JGI IMG/M metagenome (GOLD analysis project Ga0172381, IMG submission 119754) | Leachate microbial communities from a municipal landfill in Southern Ontario, Canada - Leachate well 64-88 metaG | ecosystem: Engineered > Solid waste > Landfill > Unclassified | place... | reverse complement strand
GTCACCTAAAACAAGAACTTTAATATCAAATTCCATAGAATCAGCTAGTTCAATACTTTTACGAGCGGCATTATTACCAGCAAAATCAGAATCTAAAGCTAATATAATAGTGTCGGTAAATCGACGTAAAAGACGAAGTTGATCTTCGGTAAAAGCAGTGCCTTTGATAGCCACAATGTTTTCAATTCCTTGTTGAAAAGGAGAAATCATATCAAACTCCCCTTCAGTAACAATGACCGAATTTTCGGTTCGAATAATATCTTTAGCTAAATGAAGTCCAAAAAGATTTTGACTTTTATGATAAATTTCGGTTTCAGGAGAATTAATATATTTGGCCATATTGGGATTGGTGGTGCTGGGTAAAATCCGACCAGAAAATCCTAAAACTTGACCACGATAATCGGAAAGAGGAAAGACTAATCGACCTTGAAATCGGTCATAAAGACTAGAGTTATATTGGCTTTGACCAAAAGTACCAGTGGCAATTAAGTCAGATATTTTAAAACCTTTTTTAGCTAAAAAATTGATTAAAATTTGAGGATTTTCAGGAGAAAAACCAATTTTAAATTTTTTGATAGTTTCTAATGTTATGCCTCGTTTTAAAACGTATTTCAAAGCAATATTACCTAGAGGATGAGTAGTTAAGATATAGTTATAAAATTGAGATACATGAGTATTAATACTAATCAAAATCTTTTTTTTGGATTCTTCTTGAGAAACAAATTCACTTTTTTGAAGAACAATACCAGCTAGGGGTGCTAGTTCAACTAAAGCTTCACGAAAATCAATTTTTTCAAATTCTTGTAAAAAAGTAAAAATATCGCCAGAAGCACCACAACCAAAACATTTATAAATTTGAAGTTCTTCAGAAACAGTAAATGATGGAGTTTTTTCGCCATGAAAAGGACAACAGGCAATATAATTACGTCCTCTTTTTTTGAGCGGAACATAACGATTAATTACATCGACAATATTGAGCTTTTGTTTAATTTCGTCTACTTGGTTATCCACAGAAGTATTATACCTTAGATTTAAAGCTGACTTTTTAATGATCTCGGGTAATTATAAAATCGATACCGGATTGGATTTGAGAATGGAATGGTTCTTTGTCTAAAAACTTTAGTTCTGATTCAAAAATTTGAGTGGCTTTTTTAGCAAATTCTGTGGCTAATTTTTTACCATATTCGAGGCTACCAATTTGGTTCATTTGATTAATAACCCATTTAACTTCGTCAACTGTTTTTTGATTTCTGTTTTTAGATAGAATGGTTATTAATTTTGGTTTATTAACTGGATCAATGTGGTTAATTAAGTGGATCAACATAATAGTTCTTTTTCCCTCGTAAATATCATTACCTTGCTGTTTTTTTTGTCCCTCAAAATCAGAAGTTAAATCGAGCAGATCATCAATAATTTGGAAACTACGACCGAGCATAACTCCAAAACGATAAATTGATTCTAATTGTGATTCACTAGCACCGGCAAGGATAGCTCCTAAACGCATGGGGCCAGCAATAGTGTAATAACCAGTTTTACTTTCCAAAATTAATAGAATATCTTCTTCGGTGAGGTCAAAACGGTTATCTTGAGTCCATTTGATTTCAATAGTTTGGCCAAGAATAGTGCGATTAATCATCGTAAAAAATTCTTGATGAATTTTTTGGGCAGTATCTTTATCTAAATTAGAAAAATTTTGCCCTAAAACTTGCCACATGAGATTATGAAGAGAATCACCAGCGTTAAGGGCTAAATGATCACCATAAATTTTTTGAATAGCGGGAAGACCACGGCGTTTGTCGGATTGGTCTTCGATATCATCATGACCTAAAATCCAATCTTCAGAAATTTGCATAGCAGCAGCAGTAATTAAAGATTTTTCTAAATTAAAACCCATGGCTTGGGCAGTCAACAAAACAAGAGTGGGACGAAGATACTTCCCTTTTCTTTTGGGATAATCACAGACCATATCAAAATGAAAATCAACTATGGATTTATATTTGGAATCAAGACTACAAAAGGCAGGAAAGTTTTTTATTTGATCAAGATTAGTTTTAATAATAGGCCAAATTATTTCTTGATAATTTTTTAGAACATCAGGAAAATTAGACTGAAGCATTTTGAGGATTAATGTTTTTAATTTTATTAGTACTAACGGAAATGAGTTTACCAAAGGTATATGGATAAATAATATACATAACTTCAAAAGTAGCTATTGATAATTCAAAAGCGGAAGGAATTTGATTAGTAATAAAGAAAGCACCAGCACCTAAAATTAAACCATTTTTAACACTTTTACGCATTTTTTCTTTAAAAACTTTAGCCACAATTTCTGGGGCAATACCAGCTACTCTGGCTTGACTGGCAGCTAAAGAATTGTTTTTATAACCAGCATGAATAGTGGTGATAAAAGTACCCACAGCAGTAACAAAATTCATAGGAGTGTTTTGACGAGTTAAATCAACAATTAAAAGTATTCCTTGAAAAGCATTAGGAATATGACGAAGAAAAAAGAGACTAGCTAAAATTAAAACTCCACCAAAACCACCAATGGTTAAAAGTAAACGATTATATTGAATCCGGGCATATAAAATTTTTTGATTGCGTTTAAATATAAATCTGATTAAACGCCAAATGAGTCTGAGAATGGTAGAAAATAATATAGTTCCACCAATGATCATAAAAATAGTAGTCCAAGGAAGAGCAAAAGTGCTAGTAATTTTTAAAAAAGGAAATCTGAAATCAGTTCCATTTAGAGGATATTGAGGATATGGAACCCAATTATATAGGAGATTGTGACTAACTGGTTTATTGTAAAAATCAATCAAAAAAATACGACCGGCAGAGAAAAAAGCAATAGCATTAACAAAAAAATTAAAAATATAAAAAACAATGGCTAGATTACCGTCTTTAATTTTTTTTGAAAAAACTAAACTTTGTTGTTTCTCTTCAACTTGATCTAATTCATTTTCAAAATCATTTAGCGGTTGACGTAAAACATTACCAATTAAACGAAGAGGTAAAAAGATAATATTTTGTAAAACACCCATAAATAAGACTGAGAGCCAAATTTGATGAGTAACAAAATAAATTGAGAAAAAGAGACTGGCATAAAGTTTGAAACTACCACCACGAAAAAACCAAACAAAAAGAACTACTAAAAAAATAAGAAGAAAACTAGTTATAAAAGGAAGCCATTGGCGGCTATTATCGATTTTTCTGATTTGAGATAGAGAGGATTGATCTTCGGCCATTGTGTTAATTATACAATCTAACTTATACTGTATACATGGCAGAAAATATAGAAAGAATATTAGAAGAACAAAAATTAGAAAATCAGACTGAAATTAGAAGACCAACAACTGAAATAGTTGATTTGCAAAAAAATAGAGAAATAACTGTTCCTCGAGATGTTAAAACTTGGATGGAAAGAGTGGAAAGTGATCCAGACACTAATAATCAAACAGTATCAACTACAAATGATAATGATTCTATTTTACAACCGATTGCCACAACAGTAGTTAAAATTACATTGCCAACTGATAAAAAAACTTTTGTGGGTGGTTTTAGTAGACCAGTGAACGATGCTTGGAGGTGGTTTTCAGAATTTTTATTGAGGATTATTAAAAAGAACCAAGGTAATGTAAAATTTAAAGAGGAATGAACTCATCTGTAATTGTTAATCAATTAACTAATTTAGTAATGATGCTTTTTTTAATAGCATTATTAGTTGCTTTGTTATTTTTTTTGGGTTGGGGTTTAGTAATTTGGTATAAATGGAAAGATAGGGAAGAAAGATCAATTAAACAGATAAATTTATTAGTGGCAATACCTAAGGATAATGAAGTAAAAATTGATGCAATGGAACAAATAATTAGCTCTTTTGCTAGTATGCACAGATCAGCTAAATTAAAAATTTTTCAGAAATTAATTAGTCAACCAAGTTCTTCTTTGGAAATAATAGGTACTCATGAAGATATAAAATTTTATATTTCTATTCCAGAAAAATATCAGGATTTAATTGAAAAACAAATTTATAGTGTCTATGCTGGAGCAGATATTAGACCGGTAGAAGAAGCTAATATTTATAGCCAAGAAGGAGAAGTTGAATATGCTTGGTTGGCTTTAAAAAAATTACCTTATTATCCACTTAAAAATTATAAAGAGATTGCGACTGATCCATTGGCAGCAGTAACTTCGGCTTTGTCAAAATTAAACAATGGAGAAACAGTAGCAATTCAATTAGTAATCTCTCCAACTGATGGATCATGGTCAAAAGCGGGACGAAGTTTTATTAGCAGTACTAAAAAATCAGAATCTAATCCAGAAAAAGCTTCTTATAAAGTTGACACTAAACAATTAGAAGGAATAGAACAAAAATGTAGTCGAGTCGGATTGGAAACAGTAATAAGAATAGTGGCTGTAGCTCCAAGTAAAGAAATATGTAAAACAAATATTGCCAATATTAAGGCTTGTTTTGGTCAGTTTGAATCACCTTGGAATAAATTTACTAATAAAAAAATCTATTTAAAAGCAATGTTTATGGAGGATTTTATTTACAAATATCCAATGGTATTGTGGTTTAAAAATAAAACAATTTTATCGGCGGATGAAATTGCTTCAATTTTTCATTTTCCCAATAAATCAATTGAAACTCCAAATATTTATTGGTTAAAAGCCAAAAAAGCACCGGCACCAATGGACTCACCTCAGACAGGACTTTATGTTGGAGATAATATTTATCGAGGGGTAGATAAAAAGTTTTGCATGAATTTAGAGGATAGACAGAGACATTTTTATATTGTTGGACAAACAGGTGTAGGTAAATCTTGGTTATTGGCCGATATGGCTTTGCAAGATATTAAAGCAGGTCATGGAGTTTGTTTTATAGATCCACATGATACTTATGAAAGTATTTTGGAAAGAATTCCACCAGAAAGAGTAGATGATGTAATTTATTTTGATCCATCTCAAACAGATAGACCAATGGGTTTTAATGTTATGGAATGTGATCGAGAAGATCAAAAAGATTTTGTCACTAGTTCAATTATTAATTTGATGTATAAACTTTACGATCCATATAAAACTGGTATTGTAGGACCAAGATTTGAACATGCTATTAGAAATATTATGTTAACGGTAATGAGTGAACCTGGAGCAACTTTTATCGAAATAGTAAGATGTTTGACTGATCAATCTTATGTTCAGGAATTATTGCCAAAAGTAAAAGACCCAATGGTTAGGCGATATTGGACAGATCAAATTGCTCAAACATCAGACTTCCATAAATCAGAAGTATTGGATTATATCGTATCTAAATTTGGTCGATTTATTACAAATACAATGATGAGAAATATTATTGGCCAATCAACTTCGTCTTTTAATTTCAGACAGGCCATGGATGAAGGTAAAATTTTGATAATTAATTTAGCCAAAGGAACTATTGGTGAGGAAAATTCAGCTTTCTTGGGTTTAGTCTTGATTCCAAAAATATTAATTGCAGCTATGAGTCGACAAGACGTACCCGAAGAAAAACGAAAAGATTTTTATCTTTATGTAGACGAATTCCAAAATTTTGCGACCCAAGATTTTGCTGTTATTTTATCTGAGGCTAGAAAATATCATTTAAATTTGACTGTAGCTAACCAATTTATTTCTCAAATGGATGATGAGGTTAAAAATGCAGTGTTTGGAAACGTTGGTACTATCTGTAGTTTTAGATTAGGTATTTCCGATGCTGGATTTTTGACCAAACAATTTCAACCAGAATTTGGAGAACATGACTTATTAAATTTAGGAACTGGAGATGTTTATTTAAAAACAATGGTAAATGGAGTACCAAAATCCCCTTTCTCACTTAGAGTGGTGGCCGAAGAAAGAAAAAAAACAGGTGATCCAAAAAGAGCCGAGATGATTAAACGATTATCGTCTTTGAAATATGGTCGACCAAAAGCAATTGTAGAAGCAGAGATTATGCAAAGAGCAAGATTATAATTCTTTAAGTTTAATTCCGCGGAATTCTTCTTTAGCCTCAATTAATTCCAAATATTTTTCAGTAGTAGAAATACGTTTATGACCGACAACTTGAGAAACAACATCAATAGGAACACCAGATTTTAATTGGAAAACAATAAAGGTATTGCGAAGATCATTGACTTTAATATCTTTAATATCGGCTTTATTAAAAAAGCGATTTAAAAGACTTCTAATGTTTCGGGCAAGTAAAACTTTTCCAGTTTTAGTAACAAAAACATTTTTTGAACGGCTATTATAACGACCATCATCGAGATATTTTTTAAGAGCTAATTTGGCAGAGTTATTTAGAGGAACATTTCGACTGGCATGACTTTCATAACTTTCAATACAAATATCATTATCTTTGACATTTTCTAATTTTAAATTTTCAATTTCTTTAATACGAAGACCAGCCTGTAACATAAGTTCAACAATAGCTGTGGCACGAGCATCATTTCGGCAAGCATCACGAAGAGAACGATATTCGATTGGTTTTAAAATCTTTGGTAAATCGTTTTCATATTTAGGATGTTTGATCTCCACAGAAGGATCTACTTCTAAAACACCTTCATTTTTTAAAAAAGAAAAAAAGTTTTTAATGGAGTTAAGTTTTCGAGAAATTGATTTAGCAGTGTAATTATTATCAGTTAAATCTTTTTTGAAATTGTTAAGTTGACCATCGGTAACTTGAGTAATTAGATCAATTTTTTGATTTTTTAAAAAAGAAATAAGTTGATTGATGTCACCTTTGTAAGCTACAATAGTATTGGTTGACTTACCTTTTTGAGTAAGTGCAGTGACAAATGTATTTAGAGCATTATTTAATAATAAATCGGCCATAATTAAAAGTAAAAGAAATTAAAGATGGCTTATAGTAACACAAACTAGGATAAAAAACAATTTTATGGAAAAGATAAAAAAAATATTTTTAGTAATAATTGGAATAATAATTTTAACCTCTACTTTATTAAATATAAAAAACCAATATTTAACCTTAAAAGATGCTGAAAATAAAAATGCTGAATTGATATCGAAAATTGAAAAGTTAGTTTTAACTAAACAAAAAATACAAAAACAAATAGAATACGCCACCAGTAGTGCTTTTAAAGGACAACAAACTAGACAGTTATTAGGTTTGGGTGATAATAACGATGTCTGGCTGGAATTATCAGAGGAAAAGAAAATTGATTTTTATCAGAAAACAAATGAGGTAATAGAAGTACCTAAATATAGGCAATGGTTGAATCTATTTACTCAATAAAAAACTTGTGCTAAACTTCCCCACAGTCATTCGACTATACATGCGGGGTAGTGTACGGCTGCACGTGAGGCTCATAATCTCACAGACCTGGTTCAACTCCTGGCCCCGCAACAAACAAAGAGGTCGTCATTAATTTGACGACTTTTTTGTTTTTTAAACCTCTCTGTCCTTCGGACATCTCCCCTTAAAAAAGGGAGAAGTCTTAATTTAAAAAAGGTAATTTTAGAAATAATTTTGGTATAATTGCGGGTACATGGCAGGGTAGCTCAGCCGGTTAGAGCACAGCATTCATAACGCTGAGGTCGTGGGTTCGAGTCCCACTCCTGCTACAAAAATCTCTCTATTTTAAGTTTAGGGTATGTAGCTCAGTTGGTTAGAGCACCGATCTTATAAGTCGGGGGTCCATGGTTCGAATCCATGCATACCCACCCAAACAATCAGTATTTAGTATTAAGTATTTGGTATTGTTTTAGATTGCTGAGAGAACGAAACCACCTGTCATTAGAATTCCCGCAATAATTGTTTTCCAAGTAAATGCTTCGTGAAAAAAAATTATGCCTAATATTGCTGAAAACAAGGGATAAAAAAGAGTCATAAGAGAAGCTAAAGTTAAAGAGGGAGCTTTTTGAAATCCATAAATATATAAAAATTCAGCAACTACTAACCAAACTAAGGCAGTAATTATAAATGGCCAAATATTTTTGAAAGTAAAATTACCAATAATATTTCTAAAACCTATAAATAAAATTGGTAAAAATATTAAGCCACTAATTACGGCCATTAAGCTACTGACTAATAAAGGATTGTAACTTGATAAATATTTTCTAATTAAAACGCCTCCAAAAGCATAGGCAATTTGGGCACAAATAATTAATATTAAGCCAAACATAAGTTATTTAATCCCCATAACTGATAAAGCTTCGTCTAGGGTTTTTTGGGCTTCTGTGGCAGCTTTTTCACTACCTTCTTCAATAATTTGATCAATCAAATCATTTTTACCTTCAAATTCAGCTCTTTTAGCTCTGATTGGATCTAAAAATTTATTTAAGGCAATAGCTAATTTTTCTTTGACTTCAACATCCCCCACTTGGCCAGCAATATAACGCTTTTTTAAATCTTCAACTTCGGCTTTGTCTTCATTAAAAGCATTATGATAAATAAAAACTGGATTGCCTTCAACATGGCCTGGATCAGTTGGTTTGAGACGAGTTGGATCGGTATACATACTTTTAACTTTTTTATTGACAGTTTCGGTGTTATCGGAAAGATAAATACAATTACCGACAGATTTACTCATTTTAGCTTGTCCATCGATACCAATAAGAGTGCCACCATCACCAATTAAAGCTTTTGGAATTGGAAAAACTTCTCCATAAATTTTATTAAAATCACGAGCTATTTCACGAGTAATTTCGACATGACTTTCTTGATCGCGACCAACTGGAACTAAATTAGCTTTGACCATTAAAATATCGGCAGCTTGAAGAATTGGATAATTTAATAGACCAACAGATGGCTGTTCAATATGAAGATCATGCATAACATCTTTTAAAGTAGGGACTCTTTGAGCTCGAGGAACAGTAATTAAATTACTAAAAATAGTGGAAAGATAGGTAACTTGAGGAACTTTACTTTGTTGGTAAATGACACATTTTTTAGGATCGATACCGACTGAAAGGTAATCCAAAACTAAACCACGAGCTTTGTTTTTTAATTCTTGAGTTTTTTCTTTAGAAAAATTAGTAGTTAAAGTATGAAGATCGGCGATAATAAAAAAACAATCAAACTCATCTTGAAGTTTGACTCTATTTTTAAGAGTGCCAATATAATGACCTAAATGAAGCGGACCAGTAGGACGGTCGCCGGTAAGGATTCGTGGTTTTGTAGACATAAAAGATTTTACCATTAAACATTTATTTTTATGCTATAATCGATCCTAGTTTATTAAAGCCGAAGTCAGGTAGAACCGAAAGGAACAAAGGGGCATTAGGCAAAAGAAAAAAATGACAAAAGAAAAACATCAAATTAAAGCAGAAAATAGAACTGTTTCAGGTAGAAAAGTTAAAACTATAAGAAAACAGGGTTTTATTCCAGCTACTATTTATGGTAAAGGTTTTGAATCAAAATCAATCCAATTTATAGGAACTGAATTAGAAAAAATTTATAACGAAGTTGGAGAATCAGGTTTGATTAATTTGGTAATTGGTGAAGAAAATTTACCAATTCTTTTTAGAAATTCACAATATCATCCAGTTGAAGGAAATTTATTACATATAGATTGTTACAAAGTTAATTTGAAAGAAAAAATTAGTGCTATGGTGCCAATTATATTTATTGGTGAATCACAAGCAGTAAAAGATGGAAATATTTTAGTACCAGTAACTGATGAAATTGAAATAGAAGCATTGCCAGCTGATCTTCCTGAAAATATTGAAATTGATTTGGCAGTTTTGGAAACTTTAGATTCAGTTGTGACTGTGGCTGATCTTAAAATTGATACCTCTAAATTAGAAATTTTAACTGATATAGAACAATTAATTGTAAAGGTTGAAGAACCAAGAGTTGAAGAAGAACCAGTAGTTGAAGTGTCTCCTGAAGATGTTGAAGCAACTGCTCAAAAGGGTGATTCTGTAGAAGAGAATAATTCTGATGAAGAAAAATCTGAAGAAAAGAACGAATAATTTATTGACTAGTTTGATAGAAAAGCCTATCAACATCTGATCGAATAAGATCAAGTTGATGGGCTTTTTTGATGGAATCAATGGCTTGATTAGAAAAACCTAAAATAGATTGAATTCGGGATAATTCTAAATAATCATCAGTAGTTTTTTCAGATTTATTTTTGAGTTCATCAATTTTTTTTTGAAGTTCACTAGGTTGATGAGTTAATTTATAGTTTTTTATTTGATCTTGATTAAGTTTTAATTCTAAAGTAGCGGCATTTTCCCAATCATTATTTTGAACTAATAAATGCCATAAATTAAGTCGACCAAGATAACTAGAACTACCATCTATTTGAGACAAATTAATTTTGGCTTGGGTATAAATATCGGGATTTTTTTCAAGAGAATAAACATTGAAAATTAAAAATAAAGTTAATAAAAATAAAAATATAATTTTAATTTTCATTTTTTGGCCAGGATGAAGAAATTAACAATTCTTTTTTAAAATTGAATTTTTCCTGTAAATTTTGATAGATAGTTTCAGTGACAAAAGGAATAAAAGGATGAAGCAATTTAAGTGAAGTAATTAAAACAGTTAATAAAACTGGAATAGTTTCTTCTCCCCTATCTTTGGCATTTTCGATATAGATATCACAAAATTCATGCCAGAAGAATTGATACAAATTTTCAGAAGCTTGACCAAAATGATAAGTTTCTAAATTTTTGGTAGTAGAAGTAATTATTTTATTTAATTTATCTAAAATATCTTTATCAGCTGAAGTTAATTTTGATTTATCTATATCAAGGGTGATTTTTTTTGGATTAAGACGGTCGATAAGCATTTCAACAAAGCGGGAAGAATTCCAAATTTTATTAACAAAATTACGTTGGGCTCTAATTTTATCTTCAGAGACAACAAAATCGCTAGCTGGAGCAATACCATAAACCAAAGACATACGAAGAGCATCAGTACCATATTTTTCGGTCATATCTAAAGGATTGACAACATTACCCTTAGATTTGGACATTTTTTGACCTTTAGCATCAGTGACCTTAGAATGAAGATGAACAGTTTTGAAGGGAACGTCACCGGTTAAATAAAGACCAAACAT
>Ga0172381_10007193_pt1 | contig 11049 bp, 20 predicted proteins | sample Leawel6488metaG_FD_119754 | JGI IMG/M metagenome (GOLD analysis project Ga0172381, IMG submission 119754) | Leachate microbial communities from a municipal landfill in Southern Ontario, Canada - Leachate well 64-88 metaG | ecosystem: Engineered > Solid waste > Landfill > Unclassified | place... | reverse complement strand
TCCAAATAAAGACTTGTTTTACCATCCAAGGGAATATTACTACCATGATTCAGGATACACCACACCAGTAACTGAAAGACTAACAGCCAACCAAGTGAGTGTAGAAACAAACACCACAGGATTCATAGGAGCCACTGGTGGAGAAACATTAGCCACCAGTACAACATGGAGTAAAATAGGTAGTAAAAGCCTAAAATGCACAACTACACCAGTTACATACAGTGGAACACTAATCACTGGCACAGCTTGTACTCCTGGAATAAGTTACACGTTTGAAACCAGAGTATACGCCACACCATTAACTGAGATGAGTTTATGTTTATATGACCAAGACTACAATGCATTAAGCCCACTCACCTCATTAATAACAACTGGAAACGTATTAGGAGACCGAGTGAGCCTATCTGGCACCCCTGGAGTTGGAGATTCTGTCATAATTCCCGGAATATTACACAATAATCCAACGGTGGTTGATTTCTACATAGACGCAAACAGCGTCTACGAAACCTTAGACAACGTGAATAAAGACATCACAATGGAAACCCAGTATTACACTAACGTTTATGACCCAGAAGATAGACTACACTTCCAAATCATCCAACTCAACCCTACTACGATAAAAAGTGATAAAATCCCAGCAGCAGACATCACAGGATTAGGATGGCACGATTCAACCGCAACCCCCACCAATAACAACCACTACGCCAATCTGGCCCGTGAGTTCATGATACAACCACACACACTAATCAACATAGCACAGGTGTAAATTGATGATAACTAGTACCAGAACTCCACCACAAACTCATCCACACCTACAAATCTACCAAAACCCCTACCTCAAACTCCAAATATACACCAAAGATCATAAAAACATTATAACAGATGATGTATGTAACTTCAGTCGAAGCGTAGAATGCAATGAACAAATTAATGAACGAGTTAAATGGGTAGGACTTTGGAATTACAATAGCAACAACACAGCAGACCTAACTAAAACATTCACATTCCCCTCTGGTGGTTATTATCAGATAGAAGTAGAAAACTACTGCCATCCCCGACATACCGGGAGCTTCCAACTCTACGATGGATCTACGGCTATTGAGGATAGTAAAAGTTGCATGCAATCATGGAGTTTCAAGAGAAATACTATCTACAAACCACGATACTATACTGCTGGAACACACACTCTTAAATTCAGTATAACAAGCATGGCGTGGCTTGGAAGATTCATAATCGCACCATTAACAGTTTACGAGTCAGACACGGAAGGCACAGCTTACAAACAAAGCCAGAACATACCTTTTAGTTCCATGGAATGGACTGAGAACAGTGTAAATGAGTTAAACGCATTAACCATTAAAAGCCCGTTAATTGAAGATTACTGGAGAGAATATGAATGGTACAATCCTATTAATTTTGACTTAACTGACATTATCACGCTCTATGGTGGGGAAAAACGTAAAACAAGCAAGCCACTTTTTGGGGGGTACGTAACTGGTTACAGTATTGATGATGATGGAGAATTTGAACTAAGAGGAATAAGTCGATTATGGGATTTAAATCGAACTCCTATCTATCAAAACTTCAGTATTGGTGGGGCATCAGCCCCGGCAGGGAGCACAAGACCTTTCACGGATTTCCCCAGCGTATATGAATTAAGTAGATTTTTAGCAACAACAGCCAGACACAGTATCAATTCATACAACGTACCTAACGACAATGGATTACTCATTAACTTCTCAAACAGCACAGACTACAACAACGTAAGTACCACAGGAGGATTCACCAAATACTGGGATACACGAATGGGCCCATCATTAAGATTAAACATTGGAAGAAATACTGGGGCGAGTACAGCCGTGTTATTCAATGACCAAAACAATCCATACGACGCTTACAATTATGATATGTTTTCATTTAATTACTATGGTCCTTCATCACCTTATCCTTTAAGATTTAATTTACACTTGGACATGTACCAAGAAGGAGAATCCGTCGCAAACGCCACTAGTTACACAATATACTTCACAGACACCACAAGCAGTGAAAGCAACATTATAGGTAGCGTCAAACCTGTATTAAACAGTACATGGAACCGTTTTAATATCAATCTCAAATCATGGTTTGACAGCCACGTTCCAAGCACAGAATACAATATAAGTAAAATCTGGTTAGAAGGAAATGTAACCTCTTCAGACATAGCAAACAGCAGTAGAACTAGTATTTACCTCACCAACTTAATGTCCTATAAAAACATCAACCACACCCCCAAATATGCATCACAAGATGTTAAAACACGATACGAAGAACTAAAACAACTATGTGAACGTACACAGCACGCTGCCTATGTAGAATACGCAGACAACAGGCAGGATGATGTATTAGTAGTGCTACCAGGAAACAATACCACATGTGCAGGGACAATAGATGAGAAAAACAATCTCATAAGTCTTGATAACCTTGACTACAACCCATTAGATGATGAGTTCTGCAACAGTAAACATATAACATTTAATTTTGATGAAAACAATAGTGGAAGTAGTACAAACACAGATTACACAAGCACGGCCCATTATGGATACATAGCAGACCACGAGTTTAACAGTGACATCAACAACCAAATAGACGCAGACAACGAAGCATTAAACATCGTCACCACCAACAGTTTCAAAAAACCATCATTCAGTGTAACAGTAAATGGCTACCCAGAACTCCAACCACTACAATATGTAACATGCAACCTCCCACGGTGGAGAATAACAGGAAACCACCAAGTAAAAAGCATAACCCGAAGTTATAGTGACGGAAAAATAACCAGTTCATTAGACATGAACCAACCATCTCAAAAGTTCAGGAACCTCCTACTCCAAGTACGAAGAGACCTTGAAAACCAGAACACCCGTGACAGTAGAACAACATACACCACTGGAGGAGCTAGATTCATCGGACTAACCAGCAGTGGAGCATATAGTGGAGGATAACCATGGTTACAAGAACTTATAAATACGAAGGAGCCGACATGCTCCAAGAAAGCTTAGACCACCCACACTACACAGCCAGTGACAACCAAGGATTACAATACATTCCATCCACTCCTTTTGTAGATGGAACGGTTAGTATAGGGGAAGCGTACCACACTCACCAGTCTTTAGAAGGCCCCAATATCACATGGGATGTGGTGAAATACAATTGGACACGTGGAACAAACACCAGTCCCGCCTCATTTGAAACCATTGTCTCATTAGAAGGAATCACACCAGAACATGACGTTGAACTAATAGGAGAACATGTCTATACTTCATGCTCCAGTCCAGCTACAACCCCAACCACAATAACTGGAAGTTTTGACTTATTAAGTAGTGCCAGCCAACCCCCTATTTATAGAACAAGCCCCGGAACCGTTAATGGACAAATAAAAGTAGAACTACCTTTTAGATGGAAATATATTGAAAACATTGCCCTTGATTGTTACACTAACTTCGACGACGCCTCCCCGACATTAACTGCTACGCCATCAACTTCTCCAGGAGATGAGGACACTTATGTAATGTTCACAACACCTGTGGGGTGGACTAATGGGTTGTATTGTACGGTTGCATATAATGAGTATGGAAATTATACGTATAGCCCAAACCCAGTGCAAACAAATGCCAAAAACACTCTGAAACTTGGATATGATGGATTAGATAAATATGGTGCCTTGCGGATACATGTAGAGACCACAGCAGATCCTACATACGATGTGAAATTTAATTCATTCAATTACAGGTACAAGATATTATGACAATCACCACAAACTCCTCTGGACTCTTATCCAACCACACACGGCGTTTTGATGCAGTAGAATACAAAACACCATACGTATCTGTGATTAATGATGACCAATTCACCGATGACAACTGCGTAGTATGCTACAACCAAGCCAACACAAACATGATGGAAGTTGGACCCATTCCTTCAGGAGAACTGTCAGGACTATATAATATACGTGCATATTGGAATAGTAGTGAGTTTGATGCAAAAGACTTAAAAATACACATATATGAAGATGATGTTCTAAGGGAAACAACAGAGTTCTATGGTGGAGGCGATTACTTAACAGTAGGTAGTGGGGTTATAAGCTTGTTCTACCCCACACATTCATACCGAATAGTGGTCAGTAGTGGAAGTGATAGTGGAGTATCTGTTGTTAAACTAGATTACATACAATTAGACCAAATATACAGTTCTGGGGAAATAGCCAGTAGGTTATACGTGTATGGTGATAGTGGCCCTTCAATTGAAGTCACCGACAGGGGCACGGCCACCGTGACTGGAACTGGAACTGCAACGGCAGATACGGTGGTTAGTTTCAATGTAACTTACAGCACCCCCCCACAAGTTGAATTAACAAGCAACAGTCATTTACACAACCCTTCATGGCATACGAAAACTAACAGCGGAGTCACGATCCGTATTGTTGATATGAACCTTGGTACATTCAGTGATACAATATTAGTAGATTGGGTGGCACGTGGAAGTGTTTTACCCCCATTTAAACCCGGATTAACAGATTATGGCACTCCCTAATTAATATTCACTTTTTTAGATTCATATTGAATAGTTTTTTTTAAAGGATTTTATTGGAAGGACGGACAACAAATATAGAGATGATACAAAATGCAAAAAGTACAAATCAAAGGAAGAAGAACTGACGGTTTACCTCAAAGCATAGCAGTAGATGACACTGGAAGAGTAAAACAAGGCCCGTCAACCAGCACCCTAGGTATGGGAAGACAAACATGCACTCCTGCCAATACACAAATACAATTATACAGCACTCCTACTGATTGTGGATGGGTGATAATCCAAACAGGACGAACCAATTCAGGATATGTGGCAATTGGAACCACTCCGGGAGTAAGTGCCACCCCTGGAGCAGAATATGGGGTAGTATTAGACAACAGTGAAAGCGTTAAAATAGACGTAGATGACTTATCAGAAGTATGGATTAACGGAACAACCCTAAACGACACAGTAAACTACCTATACGGGGTGTGACCAATGGTATCGGGAAGCCCAATAGGTAAAACAACAAAAGGGCGGTCAGCCACCCTTATAGTCGCGGCCAGTAACGCAAGTGCACGGAGTAAACGGGGAGCGGACTATGTTTGTGATGGAACTGATGATCATGTCCAAATCCAAGCAGCAATAGACGCAGTAAACACGCTCGGAGGAGGTATGGTTTACCTCACAGAAGGAACCTTCGTGGTGGGTCATGCTGCAAACGAGTACAGCACATGGTATCACAGCATCAAAATGAAGTCAAATGTCACTCTTATGGGGTATGGTGCTACTATTCAAATACAAGCCACACCAGCACATGATTTTATGCTTATTTATGGTCCTACGGCCACGGATGCAAACGTGATTGGGGTAACCTTGGACGGGTTAAGTTCAAACAAGGGCCAAGCCGCAACCTTTTTTAATGGAGCTTTCAGAAGGGCACGAATCCAAAACTGCCATATCAAAAACTTCTATAATTATGGGATATGGTGGGATAACAGTGGCGTATCAGATGGGATGATACTAAATAACTTCCTTGAAAATGTAAGAGCAAAATCAATATCAATACACAACGCCCCTAAAAAATGTGTCATTTCTGGAAACCTCATAGTTGATACTAACGCAACTAACCAGGGAATCTTGCTTGATACTGCTTCCGAGGTCACAGTTACAGGCAACGTCGTGAACACAACAGGGGTAGGATTGTATATGTATGATAGTGTCTTAGATTGTGTTTTCACAGGTAATCAATTCACCGGAACTGCGGATAGTGTGGCAATTGTCCACGATGGGGCTAAACCAGACTGTACTGGTAATTTATTTGTAGGTAATCAGTTAAAGGGCCCCCTTTATGCTCAATGTTCTGCCAATGTTTTCAGGGCCAATAACATCACAGGGGCTGTTACGAATACAACGAACATATTTAAAGATAATATTGGTTATATTACTGAAAATAAAGGCACTGCTACTGTTGCAGCCGAAGGCACTTATGTTGATGTCGCTCATGGGTTATCTATAACTCCACTTGCTCAAGACATTGTTCCAATTCCAACCAATGCCGTGGCTGCGGCTGCTGATTGGCATCTTAGTGATGTTGGGGCGACCACTTTCAGGATTAATGCTCCAGCCGGGGCTACTTTCGCATGGCAGATTAACTAAATTTTTCTTTTTTTAGTGAATCCAAATACATACAGGGGGCGTAGTGGCACTACACAAAAGTAACAAGTTATTAGCGAACACAATGGAGGATAAAATATGGTTAAATTCAAAATCGTGGACATATTAAACACCTCAGAAGGTGTTAAGAATCATATAGAACGTGTGGAGGTATATTAATGACAAACTATAACGCAACGTATGATGAGTATGTGGATTTAATGGAAAGATGGCTACAAAGTGATTGTCCACCATCTGGGCTTATCGGAACCGCAAATCCTAATAAAGTCAATCTTAAAGATGCTATAAGCCGGGTTCAAAAGTATGTAAAAGATAAGGGTCAGAAACCACCCAAAGTTTGGATTTATGACACTACCATAATCCTACCAACAGATACCAGTGGGTGGGTATTAACTGGCTTATATTCACAGGATTATCAGGATACTGGTTATACGTGTGGTCCTTCGAGTGCACAAATGGTATTCTCAGCTATGGGTTTATCGTTTAATGAATCACAGATTGCATCATTAGCAGGTACAACCACAGCCGGAACCAGTCATGAACAGTTATACAGTGCCATGAAGAAACTTTATCCTTCTTTGGATATTGCAGAATACTATTTGAGTGATATTGGTTTTGATGGAATCATAGGGAAACTAAAGAATAACTGTGAAATAATACTCCACATACGAACTGGGAACCTTAAAACAGATGCCAATGGTAATGGTGTTTGGAGTAATGATTATGGACATTACATTTTCTTAGTTGGTGTTAATCCCAATACACAAAGAGTTAGGGTTGCTGATCCGACTAAAGGAGTTAAAGAGTTCACTTATAGTCAGATAACAAGTGCTATTAATGCAGTGAGTAATCAGAAGAGTGTAATGGTGTTTTATAAGCCGTGAAAACAATAAAGGGGGGCTGATCAATGTGTGAGGAATGTATTAATGGATCTGTAATTGGTGGATTTGACCATTGTAGACGAACAGATAAATATCCATATACCCACTGTAAACATTTTGAACCAGATCCATTATTTAATGATAAATTTTACCATATGGATATGGATGCGTGGGAGATGTATCCACAGTGGAATAAAACATTAAAACAAGAATAAAACAGTATTTAACATATATTTGAGGGAATTGAGATTAAGGTCTTGATTCCCTCCTTTTTTTAATCGATAATTTCTCAAAATCCAACGGACATTTTGGCTGTAAATCGAGGGCTGGCCGTAATCTCATTAAAAGCTTTAATCGTTGCGTTTTGACCGTCTTTGAATCCTTTTTGATAATAACTTAAAACAATATCACTGATTATATCGGGATCTTGATCATCCATCCTTTCAGGATTATGTCCAGTTTCACGGTAGAAAACTTCCATTACTTCTTTTTTAAACTCTTCCTTGTCCATCTAATCACCATCCTCTTCTTTAATATAACTAATATGCTCTGTTAATCCTTCTGTTTCAATTATCTGTTTTGGAAATCGTACAATAGGATAAACATGTCCTGTTAAGAAGTCTACGAATAATCCTTTAAATGTCATCTTTTTGTCCCCCAAAACCATTAATCAACCTTTCAAATTAGATAATATGTCTTTTTTCAGTTCATCAAATACATCTGATAATATAACATCAATTCCACCATTTTTTAGGTCTTCTTTGTCATATTCAAAGTATATTTCGTGATGTTCATCATACATTGTCATTTGTGTTCACCTCATCATTTCTTATCACAATTCTCCAATAATATTACTTGTGCTTTACACCCCACCCATCCTTTGGGAACATAAATAACCCCTCCACCTTTACCAGATGGGCCTACTTTTTTGTTTACGATGTCGTATGCTTCTGTTGTTATCTTTGAAGGTTTAATATCATTATTATTCATTTAATCACCTAATAAATTCCATCTACAATGTTAGTTAATTTAGTTATTAGTTCATCGGTGTTCATTTCTTCATTTTCCCATTTAGAGATAGCTACTTTAATCATGTAGATTGTTAATGGAGATTTGACATCTTTACTTTCTTCAATCCTTTCCATTTCAACAAGAACATGTTTATCACATTCTGTTACCATTTCATCCCATGATGAACGGTCTTCCACATTTTTAACAATTTCAACCTTCCATTCATACAATGATTTTAACCTATTCCAAGCTTTTGCATGATTCATTTTTTATCACCTATAATATATTCTATCTTTCATAATATAAGTAATTTCCTGTTCTTTAACTAGAATATTACTATTGGTTTAAAGTTAAAATTTCAGTATGTGCAAAAAAATGCAACAAGTGAAAAACGAACTTCTCTATATCCAGGTTTAGCGAAGTACAATTCCTATGTCTTATAAAAGTCACCATATAGGAAGACATATAAAGAATGAACATCTTATATATAACTGGTGATATGAAATGACAAAAAAATTTAGTGAACAATTAAAGGAAGCAATTGAAAATCCAACAGAAGAAATACCTGTATTAATAATGCCACGAACTGAAAAAGAAGAAATAATAAAAGTTGAACATCGTGGAGGCTATGAATTACGAACTAAAAAAGTGTTCTGGGAAAATGAAGAACCATTTGAAGTTATAGGTGCATACACTCCTGAAGGATTTTATATTGGAAATGAAAAAGAAGCAAAGTTTTTAATTGAAAAAAAAGGAATTAAACCAGAAATAGCTCCAATTAGGGAAGGAAGGCCAAATCCTGATAAAGTTTGTAGTATTGGATTCTGTGATAAAGAACAAAAATGGTATGGATGGAGTCATAGGGCTATATTTGGCTTTGGGATTGGATATGTAGCAGAAAAAGGGGCGTGTGTTTGTAGTAGTGGTTGGACTAAGGAATGTTTAAAGGAACATCCAGATTGGGATAGGTCCATTAAACCAGGAACAGAAGTTAAAACCTTAGAAGATGCTAAGGGTTTTGCTATTGCCTTTGCTGACAGCGTGGGGTAAGTATATGAACCTCCCAGTTACTTTCACTCAAAAGCTCCGTAAAGATGGCAGTGTGGTTATACCGGCTTATCTAATTAAGGAATTAGGTTTAAATACTGGTGTGCCGTTACAATTGACGATAGACCAAAAAGGTGATTAACACAATTCTGGAAAAAAGGTGATTAAATGAGTAAACGCATAGACTGTTACAGATGTGGGGATACTGGATTAAAAGGAGCCATAAAAATGAAAATTGGCCTAAGTAGTAGTCCCGATAGAGAAGAATGGATTTGTTTGACTTGTTTAAGAGAACTGCTGTATTATACTCCAGTTGTGGAAGAAGAGATATATTCTGTTCAAAACATGAAGAAACCAGGCCAAATTAATGATAGAATTAAAGAATTAAAAGATAAAATCAAAAATAAAGATCTAACAATATATTCCGATGAATTTAAAGAACTTCAAGTCTTGTACTGGGTTTTGAATGATTAATTTGTAATTCTGGGAAGGGGGAATGAAAAAACATGGAAAAGGTAAAAGAAGTTTACGAAGGAGCATTAATCAGCATACATGGGGAAATATATGAAATAGAAGACATTGGAGAATCTCCAGCATTTTCACCACACGGGGAAATATTCCTTTTCACTTTAAAGCATCAACCATCTTTTGCTGATAAATTAGCAGATCTGACTAAAAAGTAATTAATTGAATTTGTGGGGTGAATAAAAATGAAATTTGGTGTGGGAATGCGCAATAAAGATAGACCTGATATTATCCCAGTTTATCATCTTGAATCAAATGAAATAATAGCAATGTTCAAACATGAAGGGTTAGCTCATGATTATGTTGACTTCCCAAATGATAAATATTTAGATAAGGAAATTAACGCCGAGTGGCCCAGAATCAAGAGAGATGAACGGATAAAATACCATTTAGAGCAGTTACAATTATTAACAAGTGATAAAAAACTGCATTGGAATGAGCATGGAACAGGGGTTGAATAAGGATGACTTTAATTGTGAACGTGGAATTCTATTGTGTGGGAATAAAAGAAAACAGATTAGAAGTGTTATATCGTTTAACTCCGTGGGGCGAATATGTTCCACAAATCCAAGAAGGCATAATTAAGAGTGCTTTCAAGGTATTTGGTAGTATGGAAGACGTGACGGTCAAACAGAATGATGATAACTTAATTATAAGTAGGGTGACCGGTTTTCCTTATTTAACACTTGAAAACTTTAAGAAAGGTGAGAGGGAATTAGTTAGAAGATGGGAAGATGAGGGGGAATAAATGACTGTTTACAGCGTATATTATGAATACCTAATAAAAAATGTGAAAGATTATCCTGCATTAATCAAGGATCATGAAGACTATAATGAACTAATTAAAGAAATTCCTGAAAGTGTTTCGGACTCAGAAGTAAGGGAATTCTGTGCCAAAATAGATGGATGTGATTTCATAGTCCTTAAAAAAGATAATGGGGTACAGGTTTTAGAAATTGATTATTAAGTGAGGGGTAACATGAAAACTGAAGGCCAAGTAAGGTGTTATTTAAACAGTAAGGTAAATGTAGAAGGCAATCCATTTGATAATTTATATTTATACAAACATGGACTAAGGCAGAAGGGAATAGATGAATCAAATCCAGAGTTCTATGATAAAAAGAACATGGACAAATATATTAGACATATGCACCATATTGGATGGAATCAAGCCCCTGTAAGTGTGGAGAAAAATCGGAGGATAAGATATCCCGGTAGTTTTCTTGATAAATTTATTTTAGACTCATCCTAATTTTTTAAGTCCACCTAAACTCCCCCTACCCTAATGGTTGAAAATGGAGGAAAAGCACAATGAAACCAGAAGAAAAGTTTGAAATGGAAGTTTTAGCTAGCCGTAAAGCTG
>Ga0172381_10007192_pt1 | contig 11052 bp, 24 predicted proteins | sample Leawel6488metaG_FD_119754 | JGI IMG/M metagenome (GOLD analysis project Ga0172381, IMG submission 119754) | Leachate microbial communities from a municipal landfill in Southern Ontario, Canada - Leachate well 64-88 metaG | ecosystem: Engineered > Solid waste > Landfill > Unclassified | place... | reverse complement strand
CTGATATGGTTTTAACAAAGGGATTGGAAATTGTTAGAAAAGCAACGATTGAATTTACTCGGCGGAGCATGGTGGAATGTTTAGATTTGATACTCAAACAAGACAAAGATGAAAAGTTTATGGAGGAATGGATTAAAGCTCTTAAATTTACAGTTTCTAAAAAAGACATTCCTGCGGAAGATTTAACTATCACTACCAAAGTTTCCAAACCAATCGCGGATTATAAAACAAAAGGCCCTCATGTAAGATTAGCCGAAGCACTTATTAAAGAAAATAAACTTTTAGAAACCAAGGCTGGGTTAAAGGTTTGGGGAACCAAAGTGGAATATATAATTATTGATGGAGCAAATAAAAACGAAGCAATTTTAGCAAGTGATTTCAAAGGAGTTTGGGATAGGAAGTACTACTGGGACACGCAGGTATATGCTCCTCTTTATAGAATTTTGGTGGCAATTTTTCCCAACACGGATTGGAAGCAATATAATATAGAACATTGTGAAAAAGAAGATAGAAAAAAATTACGAGAAGAAAAAAAGATAGAAAAGGAAAAAATAAAAGCCGAAAAAGCATTGGCAAGGGAAGCAAAAAAGTTACATAAAAACCAACTAAAACTTATATGAAATATCAAATTCTGGTGGCAGATCCGCCGTGGTGCTATAGAGATCAAAAAAACAACGATCCACGAATGGGTGGGATAACATATAAGATAATGAAAGACGAGGATATTTATTCTCTTCCAGTAAATGAAATCGCAGATAAAGACAGCATATTGTTTATGTGGGCAACGATGCCAAAACTCCCCGAAGCATTAGAAACTATAAAAAGATGGGGATTCTCCTATACGACATGTGCATTTTGTTGGGTTAAACAAAATCCAAAAAACGATAATTTTTATTCCGGCCTCGGCCACTGGGTAAATGGGAATATAGAATTGTGTTTACTTGCTAAAAAAGGACATCCTAAAAGAATTGCTAAAAATATCAAACAAATAGTTTTAGCACATCGCAGGGAGCACTCGCGTAAACCCGACGAGGTGGCAGATAGGATTGTAAAGTTAATGGGAGATTTGCCCCGTATAGAATTATTTGCAACTCACCAAACAAAAGGATGGACTTGTTTAGGGTTTGATATTGATAATAAAGATATTAGAGATTCTTTAAATGAAATTATAAAATCAAATGAATCAATTAACACAAATTGAAAATACTTTTGGAAACTTCATGGATGGTATTCGTGTTATGATGTTGATTAAGCGCAAAAAGGACGGGGGAGAGCGTTCTGATAATGATTTTTATAAAAAAATTATAACAAATAACAAAGAAGAATTTCTGAAATCAGTAAAATATTTACTTGATTATAAACAATGGCTTGGCGACGAAACCCTAAGAATATACTCTTGTTTGAATAAACGAAACATTAACAAAGCGATAAGGGAATACAAACATAGACAGCTAGATGCGGATTATTACGATGAACAAAGTAAAATAGATTTTTATCTGAGAACAAAAGATAGATTTATTTCTTGTTTAATGAAACCAAGTTGTGCTGATGAAAGTTTGTTCTTATTTGATTGCGACACTCTCACTAATAAAACGATTGGTGGGGCGATAGATGAGATGAAAGATTTGAATATTGAAATTTTACATCATTATCGTACAAAATCTGGATTCCATATTATTACCAAACCATTTAACCCAGTTATCGCTCAAAAATTATCATTTGTTCACGAAATTAAAAAAGATAGTTTATTATTATTAAATTATTAAAAATGACAATAAATTCTGAAATAAAAAATTTTGTTTGGTATTGTCCATCATGTGGAAACAAGCACCAAAATAAAAAACTATCAATATCTAAATTTCCTTTAATTGATTTTTATAGGCAGTGTGATAAATGCGGTAACTTTTTTGATGTTGATAACAAACAAATAACAATATCTTTTAATGAGCAATGAATTTTCTCAAAAAACTCGTGATGTATTTTTCTGGAATAATGTTTGTTGGGGTTGCGGAAAACAACATGCGAATTGCCTACATCATGTAATGGGTAGAATTTCTTCATCGCCATTAAATGCCGCGCCATTAAACAATCTGCAATGCCACATCGGAGTTGGAACTCTTTCAACATTTGAAACAAGAAAAAAATTATTAAAGAAAACTCTTGAATTTTTAAAAAAAGAAAATTATAAATTTACAGAAGAAGATTTACAATTTAAATTAAAATATAAACAATATTATGATAAAAATTAAATTCTGGGATAAAAAATTAAATGTGATGTGGGAACCTATAGAGTTATCTAAATTGTTGAAATATCTTATTTTTCAGAATTGCCCTAATGCGGATGCTTATATGGCGATGAAAGATCATTTTGATGATATGGTTCCATTACGATTCATGGAAATCAATGACATAACTGGAAAAGAGATTTATGAAAAAGATATTGTCAAATGCCAACAAATACAGGGGTATAAGTGGCCGGTTATAGGAATTGTTCATTTTGGAAACGAAGAAAACAACATGGGCAATGGATTAGTCGTTCCAGATCAACGAGTATTTTTAGATACTAGACCATTTGCGGAACACAACACAACAGAATATTGTTTTTTTCATGCTAATCCCAAGGTTATAGGAAATATTTATGAAAATCCAGAATTGTTAAAATGAAATCTAAACTACAAAAACAACTTTGGAAATTATGTTCTGAATATATTAAAAAAAGGGACGGAAACCAATGCTTTGTTTGCGGAAAAGAAATCAAAGTTGGTAAAGCCCGCCACGTTGGGCATCTGATACCTTCCAAGACTTGCGGATTCAATTTGAGATTTGATGAAGATAATCTAGCGGTTTGTTGCTATTATTGTAATATTAACCTTGGAGGTTTCGGGGCTATGTACTACAAAAAAATGGTCGAAAAACATGGTCAAGAATTTGTTGATAATTTATTCAGAAGATACGAACAACATTTGTTAAATAAAGAAAAGTGGACAGATAAAGATTATCTTGATAAAATAGAATATTATAAACAAAAATTAAATGAAATATCATCTTAATAAATGGCAAATACATTTCTATTTTGGTAAAGACTATATGGTTATTGAACGAGGATGGAAACAAATAGAATTTGGTATATTGAAATTCACGTCTTATCCCAATGAAGGAAATAAATATACTAAAAAAAACTATAATGGATTTTTATTAAAATTTTATATCTGGTTTCCCATAGATATATAAAAAGTTGCACTAAAAATAGCGATATGCTATAATTAAATATAATAAAACATATATGAATATTCAAGAAGAAAATTTGGCAAGCGAAGAAGTAGACAAGGAGATAGATTCCGACCCTTCTTTTGCGGAAGGATATACAATGGGAATAAGGATTAAGCTCATTAAAAAGATGTTGAGGACGGATTATCATATTTGGAATGTAATTCCCGATAAAATGAATCCGACTAAAACAATGGTAAGATTGTATCTTGAAAGAAAACAAAGAAACAAAACCGACGAATTAGTTACATATTCTTTTGCTAACGAATCTATGGACAAGGCGGTTAAAGACGCAGAAAGATATGTCGCACAAGAATTGGAGGCGGGTACGCTTAAAGATTACTCAAAGAAATGAGGCAAACTATTTTGAACATAAGATGTGATGTATGTGGTAAAGAAATAGATACTAAAAATCCAGTTTCTATGGGATTGATAAGTTTAGCAAAAATAGTTCCCGAACTTGGGCAATCGAGTGTAATCGGTAAAGTACCAACATTAAATATGACACAAAAAATGGTCGACATTAATATAGATTTATGCGGGGAATGTGTAGAAGCTGTAGAACAATTTATTAACACTATTAAAAAAACATGAATTTTTCATTAAAAACATTTAAAGAGGAATATCCCGAAATTATTAAGACAATGGATACAAAAGCAATTGTTTGGGTTTCCAAAAACAAGAAGGCGGTCAAGGATATGTATAAGGAAATGTTTCCTAAGGCGACTAATGATTTTGTTGTGCAGATTGCCACCAATCGTGGTTCTCGCTTGCTTACATCGGAAGGCATTATTAAGGATAAGAAAAGCGGTGCGTATTTGAGTTTTGAGGATTTGGAGGAGTTGGGTTACGAAATGGAATAAAGAAAATGGGGGTGGACTAGGTATCCTGGTCGGGAGCTTTAACGGAGTTCTATCAAAGGCTCGTAACCTTTCCCCCCAACTAATAATATAAAAACAAATGGAATTTAATGAATATCAAAAACTAGCAAGAAAAACAGCAATTTATAAAGACAAAGGGAGTAATTATATTTATCCAGTACTGGGTCTATGCGGGGAATCTGGCGAAGTAGCTGAAAAAATTAAAAAAATAATTAGAGATGGCGATGGCACAATTTCTAAAGAACAAAAAGTAGAATTAGAAAAGGAACTTGGAGATATTTTATGGTATATTGCAAATTTGGGCGTAGAACTTGGATTGAAAATGGATAACATTGCTTCAAAAAATATAGAAAAGTTGCAATCTCGAAAGAAGCGCGGAGTTTTGCGCGGTTCGGGAGATAATCGGTGATATATACATCGTATATACATTATATACACATATGAAAAATATAACAATCAATGCTTGGTGTTGCTGGTCGCCAGATGGAACGTTTGATATTAGAACAACAAGAAAATCGGCTTACGAAGCAAAAAAAGGATTAGAAGAGTTTGATATTGACGGCCTTAAAGTTAGCAAATGTAAAATAATAATTGAAAATGAAAAGAGGTAAACTTTACATTTTGGAAGGACTCGACGGCAGTGGTAAAAGTTCTCAAACTAAACTTCTCTTAGATTATTTCAGGCAAAGAGGAGAAAAGGCGTATATAATAACACAGCCAAGCCAAAGTTTAATTGGTGGAATGATTCGTAGCAGATTGCGTAAAGAATGGAATTGTTCTGTGCAATGTTTGCAAACATTATATTGCGCGGATGGCATAAATTCTAACGAGAAAGAAATACTACCCCGCCTCGAAAAAGGAATAAATGTTATTTGTGACAGATATTCGTTGTCGGCGTTTGGGTATGGTATGTTGGGGGCTAGTTATGAGTGGTTAAAAAAATTATACGAAGTATTTTTAATTCCAGATATAACATTTTATTTAGATACTCCAGTTGATGAATGTATTAAACGGTTAAACCAAGAAAAAGATTCGTTTGAATTATATGAAGATAAAGATGTTTTATTAAAAGTACAAAAAAATTATTCTGAAGCAATTGCAAAAATCGGGGCGCAGTTAAATGTTGTTAAAATAAATGGAGAGGATACAATAGATAATATTCATAAAAAAATAATAACTACAATCACTAATCTAGAAAACACCAATCTTGATAGTGATTGTCCATAAAAAATGTATAAAAATAAATTAGTCGCAGAAGTTAATAAAGAAGTAGAAAAAGAAAACGAAGCTAAAACATTGGAATTTAAAAAACAAAAGATTAGACAAATGCTTTCTATTATTGAAAGTAAAGAAAAACAAGTCGCCGACCAATTGGCGCAAATAGAAATAGAAAAAAAAGAAATTGTAACTTTAAAAGAACAATTGGAAAAAGAAGATTTTAGTTTTTTAAACAATTGGTTAAATCAACCATACGCAAATATTATAGGATTATCAGTAGACACTGTAAAAGGAATGAGTTGTACCGCGGCATTATACAATCCTAAATATTAAAAATGATTAAAATATATTCAACTCCATATTGCTCGATTTGCGAAGCATTAAAATCTTGGCTGAAAGAAAATAATAAAGACTTTAAATCTATTGATGTTTCAGAAAATGAAGAAGCAAGAAATGAAATGATTAAAATTTCAAATCAATTGTCAGTTCCAGTTTCTGAGGTTAATGATACTATTATTATAGGGTTCGATTTAAAGAAGTTTACAGAAGTTCTTGGTATTTAATAAAATGCGTTGACACACGATGCACAAATAAACAAATTCATCGGTATGTAGCCGGAAACTATTGACCGTTAGGACGAAAAGCTCGGCAGACGCACCCAATAATATGAAATTTAAAGATAAATACAGAAAAAAGGACTATGTAATAAAAAATAATTGTGCGTGTTGTGGAAAAGACATGGAAAATAATTGGGATCATTTTCTAAAATATGGAAATTATTGTTTCAAATGTGATTTAAAGGCAGAGATAATTTCAAAAATTCGGGGCAAGTTGACTTTTATAGATAGATTCAAAGATAATATAAATTGTAAAAAAGATATTTTAATTATTGAAAACGAAATAAATATATTAAAAGAAAAGTTAGTTAAACGATTTAATATTTATTTTGATGAAGAGATAAAAAAAGCTCCAATAGAATTTATAGAATCTCTTATAAAACAATCTTATGGAAATAATAATTAATAAAAACGAAAAAATATTTTAAGATAATCTCAATTGGACATATACAAAAAGAGTCAAAATGGGAAAAGAATATCAATGGAAAAGTACTTGGTTTTATCCCGATTTAATTTCTTGCTATTTGGATTTGTTAGATTATTTTACAAGAACATCCGATAAAGAAACATTAAAAGAAGCTTTTTTAGAATCGGTCGAGCTTCTTAAAGAGATAAAAAAAGAAATAAAATGTTAAAAATTATAATTGAATTTTTATTTATCTTAATAATGTTAGTTGTATTCTGGAGAATATTAAATATCCCAAAAGGGAAAAAATAAACATATGGAAGATTATACAGCCGTAAAATTTGGTATTTTCGCAGTAGTTATTCTTGTTTTGTTTTTAATTTTGAATCCGTTTGTTCAAGTAAATCGTGGACAAAGAGGGGTTGTTATGAATTGGGGGGCGGTTAGTGATAGAGTTTTAGGAGAAGGATTGCATTGGAGGATGCCGATACAACAAAGCGTTCATATGATGAATGTTCAGGAAGTAAAATACACAACAAAATCTGCTTCTTATTCAAAAGACACACAAGCGGTAGATACCGAAGTAGCGTTTAATTATGTCTTAGATGCAAGTAGAGTTGATAAAATTTATCAAAGCATTGGAGATAACAAAATAGTTGAAAATGTTGTTATTGACCCCGCAATTCAAGAAACGCAAAAACAGGTGTTTGCAAGATACACGGCGCAAGATTTGCTTGATAAGCGAGCAGAAATTAGCAATGAGATAAATAAAGATTTAGTTAGCAGACTGCAAGAAAAGGGAATAATTTTAAAATCATTTTCAATCTTAAATTTTGATTTTTCAGATTCCTATGAGCAAGCAGTTGAACAAAAACAGGTTGCCGCGCAAGACGCTCTAAAAGCGGAGAATAAATTAAAGCAAGTTCAATTTGAGGCGGAGCAACGTTTGACTCAAGCAAAAGCGGAAGCCGAGGCAATTAAAATTCAGGCAGATGCAATAACCAGCCAAGGAGGAGCAGAATATGTTAATTTAAAAAGGATAGAAAAATGGAACGGGTTAGGATGTACTTCTTATTGTGGATTGGAAGCATCAACAGGACTATTAATCACAGGAAAGTAAAACAATAGACGCAAGGAGCGTTTATATCAGAACAAATAAACAAAATCTGATACTGGGCGTGTAGTTCACCGGCTAGAACAATTATCTTATAAGTAATAGGCAGATGGTTCGACACCATCCTCGCCCACTAAATATGGACAAAACAACTTTTAAAAAATTGATGAACGAGTTTATTACTTTGCGAAAAGACGAAGAAAAGGTATGTGATGCAATGAAAAAATTTGATCCTGATTTTGGATATTTTAGTTTGGGAAGGTATGAAACTTTGTTTCTTCAAACTATGAAAGAAGCAATGAATGATAAATACGATAACATCGATTACTGGATTTACGAATTAGATTTTGGTAAAAACGCAAAATCAAAAAGTATCACTGACAAAAAAGGGAAAGGGATTCCCATTAAAACATTAGATGATTTATATAATATAATAAAAAACAATGAATAAAACAACTAAGAAAACAAAAAAGACAACTTTAAAAGACGTTACTGATATGATTGCGAAGTGGCAAAAACAAAACGATGTTATGTTTTTCGGGGGCTTTGTTACTTTTAATAAAGATTTTGATATAATTGAAGATAGATTGGTTGCATACGGAGATAAAAAATCAATTCAATTAAGTATGAAGGATTTGGGTAATTTCATTAAAGACGAAAAGGAAGATTTTATAAATTTATAACATGCCTCGCAAACTTGTAACAATACAAAAAATAGAAGAGATACTTCCGATTGAGGGCGCAGACCGAATCGAGAAGATACGAATAAAGGAATGGTGGGTGGTTTCTCAAAAAGGACTTTATAAAGAAGGCGATTTAGTTTTGTTTTACGAAATAGATTCGTTTTTAAAGATTCTTCCCGAATATGAATTTTTGTTAATTGGTTCTAGTCCTAAAAAAATGTTAGTTGATGGAGTGGAGTTAAGCGGAATAAGATTAAGAACAAAGAAACTACGTGGGCAATTGTCGCAAGGGCTGATAATGCCACTTTCTCTATTGGGTAGAAACGGAGAAATTGGAGAAGATGTTTCTGCGGAACTGGGGGTTATAAAATTTGAACCGCCAGTAGATGCTTCCCTTAATGGAATGGTAAAAGGACTGTTTCCATCTTATCTTTTTCCCAAAACAGACGAACCTCGTATTCAAAATATTCCCGAAATTTTAAATGAATCGGTTAAAGAATTTTTCATTTCAGAAAAAATTAATGGAGTCTCAATAAGTTTTTATAAGAAAGATGGAATTTTCGGGGTATGTAGTAGAAATTTAGAATTATCAGATTGTGATTGCACACAATGGAATTATGCTAAAGAAAAAAACATAATTAACTTACTTCCAGAAGGATTTGCAATACAAGGAGAATTAGTAGGTGAAAAAATTCAAGGAAATCCTTTAAAAATAAAAGGGCATAAAGTATATTTTTTTAATGTGTATGATATACAAAATCGTAGATATTATAATTTTAATGAGTTTAAATATTTTATAGAAAACACAATGTTGTCCGAAACAGTTCCTGTTATTGAAAAAGGAAACATACCCCGCACCGTAGAAGAACTTCTAAAATATGCAGAAGGAAAGAGCATTATAAATCCTAATGCAGAACGCGAGGGCGTTGTTATTCGCCCCATGATAAAAACACAGTTTAAAGGAGAAAGATTTAGTTTCAAGGTAATCAATAACCAATTTTTATTAAACGAAAAATGAACAAATATTTAAAAAATCTTATAGAATTGCCTGAAAATATCTTATTTTATATTGAAAATTTAATTTCAAATATAAAAAACGAAACTAAATTTGCGTATCAGCGTTTATTTCACAGATATGACGAACGGTGGTTTTGGTCAATTAAAGACGAGCTTACTCCCATTTTGATAGATTGTTTGGAGTTTTATAAAAAACAAGAAGGATGCCCAGTAGGAGTTAAAGACAAAGAGGAATGGAATAAGATAATAGAAACAATGATTGAAGGATTTAAGGCGGGGCGTGATTTAGATTATGTTGGTCATAATTTTGAAAATAGCGAAGAAATTGTCAAAGAATATAATAGATTATATAAAATAAAAAATAAAGGTATGAAATTGTTTGCAAAATACTACGATTCATTATGGTCATGAAAATAGAAAATATATTTAAAAATAAATTATTTATTTTTTATGCTATAATAATATCAAGTATATTGTTATTGTATATTTACAATACCCAATATGGATTATATGCCATTAGATGGCAAGGATCGTCGCCCACGCTGGCTATCTTTTCAGCAGGAACTATTGCTTATTTTACAAAACAAAAAATAAAATGGCCGAATAGATATGAATGGGCGGGAGCAGTTTTTGCGAATTTTGTAGGTTCAAATATTTTCTTTTGGATTGATCGTATAATTTTTAAATAAGATGGAAGATTTAACTGGCAGAAAATTTGGGAAATGGATAGTGTTGGAAAAAGCATTTGAAAATAAAAAGCATGGACAATTTTATAAATGTAAATGTGATTGCGGAAATATAAGAAATATCAATGGCAGAAATATGTTGATAGGTCGATCTTTAAGTTGCGGGTGTATGGGCAGAGAAAATGCAATAAAAGCATTAACAAAACACAACGGGAGCAAAACAAAATTATATAAAATATGGTCAGGGATGAGAAGAAGATGTTTTGATAAAAACAACCCTGCTTATAAAAACTACGGTGGTAGAGGAATAACAATTTGTGAAGAATGGAATGATTTTGCAATTTTTAGAGAATGGTCATTAGCAAATGGCTATAAAGACAATTTATCAATTGACCGCATAAACAACGGCGAAGGATACAATCCAAATAATTGCAGATGGGCAACTAGAAAAGAGCAAGCCAATAATACAAGAAAAAACAAAATAATAGAAATAAACAATGAAACCCATACTTTATCTCAATGGGCGGAAATAAAAAAATTAGATTTAAATGTAGTATGGAGAAGATCAATCAAAGGAATAAAAGGAGATGATTTAATAAAACCAAGAAATTATTTTAGACAAAAATATTTTTATAATTTTATTAGTCCAGAAGGACTTGTTTTCAACGAAATAAGAAACATTGGAGAATTTTGTAAAATACACAAATTATGTTGGGATACTATAAGAACTAATTTTCGTTGTAAAAAAGAATATTATAACGGATGGAAAATAAATAGAATTTTAAATAAAAAAGATGACAAAAGATAACAACTTAAAAGAAATAATTAAAAGTATTCGTGAAAAATATGGAGATGATAGTATTCATAATGGAGTTGATGACAAAATAGAAAATATTGAAGTTATTGCCACGCCCAGTCCTTCTTTGAATTTTGCACTTGGGATTAACGGAATTCCGCGGGGACGAATAACTGAAATCATAGGATCAGAGTCTGCGGGTAAATCGAGTATGGCATTGTCATTAGTCGCAGAAGCACAAAGAATGGGATTAACTTGTTGTTACATTGATAGTGAACATGCAGTAAATTTTTCCTATGCAAGTATGTTGGGTGTCGATTTGAAAAAAATGATATTTGTTCAAAACGAAAGTGCGGAAGAAGCAATG